>Ga0233425_10003812_pt1 | contig 26531 bp, 23 predicted proteins | sample Watercolumn_Towu_2_FD_181712 | JGI IMG/M metagenome (GOLD analysis project Ga0233425, IMG submission 181712) | Freshwater microbial communities from Lake Towuti, South Sulawesi, Indonesia - Watercolumn_Towuti2014_140_MG | ecosystem: Environmental > Aquatic > Freshwater > Lake | place...
CGGATGACGCGGAAGCCGCGTGCGACCAGCCCCTGGCAGAAGGCGTCGGGCCAGGCGACGAGCTGCATGCCCAGCCCCATGATGAGCACGATGGCCGGATCGGACGGCTTGCCGAGGGACTCGTATTCGATGTGCAGGCCGTTGCCCTCCACCGCCGGCATCAGAACCAGCCCTTGCGCGCCGGATCGCGATAGAGCAGGCCGAGCAGGCCGCTGCGCGCGAAGGGCTGCCATTCGCCCTCGGGCTGCGCCAGGCGGTCGGCGATGGCGTAGAAGGTCATCGGGTTCATCCCCATGCCGAGGTGGCTGGCCTCGACCTCGATGTTCTCGTGCAGCGGCCCCGGCTTCTCCAGGCTGCACTGCCAGGCGACGACGCCGTCGCTGCGGCTGAAGATCGAGGTGGTCGGCACCGGCGGCGACGCGCGCAGCGGCTCGTGGATCTCGGGCGCGCCGATCTTGTGGCCGGTGACGAGCTCGTAGAGGCGCCAGGCGTTGGTCGCCTTCGGATGTCCGGTGAAGGGCGTGCCCAGGGTGATGACCAGGCGCACCGCGTCGGGATAGACCTTGGCCAGCTCGCGCGCGTAGATGCCGCCGAGGCTCCAGCCGATCAGGCTGACCTTGCGGCCATGCTGCTCGTAGAGCTCGCGCAGGCGCGCCAGGCAGGCATCGATGACGCCGTCGCGCGGGCCGAGGTTGACGCCCTGCTTCCAGGGTGCGGCGGCATAGCCGCGCCCCTTGAGGAAGCGCCGCAGCGGCAGCGTGCTCATGTCCGGCGCGATGAGGCCGGGGAACACCAGCACCGGATGGCCGTCGCCTTTCGGCGCCAGGCTGAGCAGCGGCTTCGCCGCGAGCGAGGCGCCGAACTCCCAGGGCGCGCGCCCTTCCAGCGCCAGCCTGACCCAGCCGGGCGCCTCCAGCAGGCTGAAGTCATACCAGTGCGGGTGGGTGTCGTGCATGTCTCGCCTCCGGGTCATGTGCGGGTGGCCGCCTTCTTTGGATTAACGGCAGGTTTTTTCTTCGTTACAGGGGGTGTTTCGATGCGCTGCAGCAGCTCGGCATGGGCCTCGAGCAGGGCCTGCGCCAGCTTGCGCGGCTCGGGCAGCGCCTTGCGCGCGGCGACGATGCCGAAGTCGAGCGAGCCGGCATAGCTCATGACCGTGATGTTCACGCCCAGCCCATGCTCGACGATGGACAGCGGCCAGTAGGCGCGCATCGGCAGGCCGGCGGCATGCAGCGTCACCGGCGGGCCGGGCACGTTCGAGATGACCAGGTTGGCGATGGGCGGAATGGTGCTGGCGAGCCGGCTCTTGCCGTACAGCTCGGCCAGCCCGCCGAGCAGCCAGGGCACGCCGATGGAGGGGAAATCGGTCGGGATCACCGACCGGGCGCGGCGGGCGGCGGACTTCACGGCGCCCGAGGCATCGCGGATGGCGCGCAGGCGGCGCAGCGGATCGGCGATGTTCGTGCACAGGCTGACCAGGCTCAGGGTCGCCTGGGTGTTGAAGTCGGTGTTGCCCGCCTCGCGCAGCGAGATCGGCATGGTGGCGATGAGCGGCTTCTTCGGGATGCCGCCGCGGTGGGCAAGGTAGCGCCGCAGCGCGCCGCTGCAGAGGGCCAGCACGACATCGTTCAGTTTCGCTTCCTGACTCGCAGCGATGCGTTTTGCTTCGTCGAGGGGAATGGAAATGCCGGCGAAGCCGCGCTCCGCCGTAATCGCCACATTGAGCGGCGTCTTCGGGCCGAAGGCAAAGTTCTGCCGCAGGGACCCCGGCGGCCCGCCGGTGGCCGCTGCGGCGCCGCCCACCATGCCGGCGAGCAGCCGGAATACCTCGGGGATGTGGCGCACCAGCTTGACGTAGAGGGCGGCATCGTGACGCAGGGCGGCGCCGGCGAGGCCGACGATGCCCGGCCGCTCGGCCACGGACAGCGCGGCCCGCTTCGCGGCCGGCTTTTCCGCCTCCTGCGACGGCGGGCCGAACAGCGCGCGCGCCAGCGCCACGCCCGCCGCACCGTCCAGCACGGCATGGTGCACCTTCATGTAGAAGGCCGTCTGCCCGCCCTTCATGCCCTCGAAGACATGCACTTCCCACAAGGGCCGCCGGCGGTCCATCTGCGCGGCATGGATGCGCGCGACGGCGCGTTCGAGCTGCGCAAAGCTGCCGGGGCGCGGCAGCCTGAGGCGACGCACGTGGTAGTCGAGATCGACCGTTCCGCCATCGGCCCAAACCGGATTGGCGAAATGCAGGGGCATTTCCGCCAGGCGGCGGCGGTAGAGCGGCGCGATGTCGAGGCTGTCATGAATCAGGTGCCGCACATCGGAGTAGAAATCGCGCCGGGTGCCCTCGGGCAGATCGAACAGATGGAGCGAGCCGACATGCATCGGCGTCTCCGGCGTTTCGAGGGAGAGAAAACTGCCGTCCAAACCGCTCAGTGTCTTCATGGTCCGGCCCGCGTAGTTTCGCTATGCGGTTCAGTATTTCGTTTTACCTGGCATCATGTTATCTTCCCGCTCGTCGCTTGAAAAGAGAAATCGTCATGCAAGGGTTCAAGGGAAGAACGGCCGTCATCACCGGCGCGGCCAGCGGCATCGGCCTCGCCCTTGCGCAGCGCGCGGCGCGCGAGGGCATGCGCCTCGTGCTGGCCGACATCGACGCGGCGAAGCTCGCCGAGGCGGCGCAGGCGCTGCCGGTGGCGGCCGAGGCGCTGCACACGATGCGCGTCGACGTCAGCCGCGAGGAGGACATCGCCGCGCTGGCCGATGCGGCCTTCGCCCGCTTCGGCGCGGTGCATCTGCTCTGCAACAACGCCGGCGTCGGCCTGACGAGGCTCGCCTGGGAATTGACCACGGCCGACTGGGAATGGATCCTCGGCGTGAACCTGTGGAGCGTGGCGCATGCCATCCGCCACTTCGTGCCGCGCATGCTGGCGCAGGCGGACGCGAGCCACATCGTGAACACCGCCTCGGTCGCCGGCCTGCTGTCGACGCCGGCGATGGCCGCCTACAACGTCAGCAAGCACGGCGTCGTCACGCTGTCGGAGACGCTGTACACCGAATTGCGCGCGCAGCAGGCGAAGATCGGCGTGTCGGTGCTCTGCCCGGCCTGGGTGCCGACGGCCATCCACACTTCGGAACGCAACCGGCCCGAGCGCTTCGGCGCGGCGGCGCCGCCCTCGACCGCCTCCGCCGCCTACCATGCGCGCATGGACCAGGCGGTGAAGTCCGGCCGCCTGACCGCCGACGACATGGCCAGCGCGGTGTTCGACGCCGTCGCCGCCGACCGCTTCTACGTCATCCCGCACGCCCGCATCAAGCAGGCGGTGCGCCTGCGCATGGAGGACATCCTGGAAGACCGCAACCCCACCCCCCTGCCGGAGAAAAAATGAAAGCCCTGCTCTGTTCCGAATACGGCCCGCTCGACAAGCTGGCGGTGCAGGACGTGCCCGCACCCCAGGCCGGACCCGGCCAGGTGGTGGTGGACGTCAAGGCGGCCGCGCTCAACTTCCCCGACGCGCTGATGGTGCAGGGCCTCTACCAGGTCAAGCCGCCGCTGCCCTTCTCGCCCGGCGCCGAGGTGGCCGGCCTCGTCAAGGCGGTCGGCGAAGGCGTGCAGGGCCTGAAGGCCGGCGACCGCGTCATCGGCTTTCCCGGCACCGGCGGCTTCGCCGAGGAATGCACCGTCGCCGCCGAGAAGATCATGCCCCTGCCGGAGAACATGGACTTCGCCAGCGGCGCGGCGCTGGTGCTGACCTACGGCACCTCGCTGCATGCCCTGCAGGATGTCGGCCTTCTACAGCCGGGCGAGACCCTGCTCGTGCTCGGTGCGGCCGGCGGCGTCGGTGCGGCGGCGGTGGAGATCGGCAAGGCGATGGGCGCGCGGGTCATCGCCGCCGCCTCGAGCAAGGACAAGCTGGCGCTCTGCCGCCGCCTTGGCGCCGACGAGACCATCGACTACACGAAGGAAGACCTGCGCAAGCGCACCCTGGCGCTGACCGGCGAGAAGGGCGTCGACGTCGTCTACGACCCGGTCGGCGGCAGCTACACCGAGTCGGCGCTGCGCGCCCTGGCCTGGCGCGGGCGGCTGCTCATCGTCGGCTTCGCCGCGGGGGAGATCCCGAAGATCCCGCTCAATCTGGCGCTGCTGAAGGAACGCCAGCTGCTCGGCGTATACTGGGGCGACTCGGTGCGGCAGAATCCGGCCGGCCACGTGCGCAACATGAAGCAGCTGATGGCCTGGTTCGCCGAAAAGAAGATCAGCCCCGTCGTCAGCGAACAGTTCCCGCTGGCGCGGGCGCGCGAGGCCATGCAGCGCCTGCTCGACCGCCAGGTGAAGGGCAAGGTCGTCATCCTGCCGGAAGCCTGAACCGGAGAAACGCCATGGCCAAAGCCGCCCGCAAGACCCCGACCGAAAAACCTCGCGCTGCCAAAGCCGCCGCCAAGGACCGCCAGTTCGTCACGGCGCTGGCGCGCGGCCTCGACATCCTGCGCGCCTTCACGCCGCGCCACCCGGTGCTGGGCAACAACGAGATCGCCCAGCGCGCGCGCCTGCCCAAGCCGACGGTGACGCGCCTGACCTACACGCTGACCCAGTTGGGCTACCTCAGCTACTCGCCGCAATCGAGCAAGTATTCGCTCTCGGCCGGCGTGCTGGCGCTGGGCTACTCCTTCCTCGCCAGCCAGGACATCCGTGCCATCGCGCGGCCGATGATGCAGGAGTTCGCCGAGTACGCCCGCGCCACGGTCTGCCTGGCGGCGCGCGACAACCCCTACATGGTCTTCCTCGAGGTCTGCCAGGGCAACCCGACCTTCCAGATGCGCCTCGAGGTCGGCGCGCGCGTGCCCTACGGCATGACGGCGCTGGGCCGCGCCTACCACTGCGGCCTGTCGGAAGAGGAACGCGAGGCGATGCTCGACGAGCACCGCAAGATGGGACGCAAGGAGGACTGGGAGGGATTTCGCACCAGCTTCGACAAGGCGGCGCGCGACTACCAGAAGTACGGTTTCTGCGTCTCGCTCGGCGAATGGAACAAGGACGTCTGCTCGGTCGCCGTGCCGCTCATCTCGCGCGACCACTCGAAGATCCTCGCCCTCACCTGCGCCGGGCCGCCCTTCGAGATGACGCGCGGCCGCATCTTCGACGAGATCGGCCCGCGCCTGATCCAGTTGCGCGACCGGCTTTTTGCCGCGACGGGCGGAAGTTTCTAGGCCGGCCTCGCCGTACCGCAGAGACTGACTTTTCCGGGCACCTAAATCCGGTAGTCCAGTTTCAGCTTGTCCTGCAGCTTGCGCGCCTGCTTGAAGGCTTCCTTGAGGATCAGCCGGTCCAGTTCGTTCAGTTCGTCCGGATCGATGCGGTTGGCGCCGCCATCGTCCGCTGCCAGGTTCTGCTGGTTGCGCAGGCGCAGCTGCTGGATGAAATAGAAGCCGTCGATCATCGCCTCGACGTCGGCGCCGAGGTTGGTGGCCTCGGCCGCGCCGCGCAGGCGCTGCGCCGTGCTGGTCATGGCGACGCCGTTGGCCAGTGAAAAAATACGCGCCGCATCGACGAACGGACGCGAGCCGTGCATCTTGAGGTCGATGGTGTGCGGGAAGTCCTTGTTGTTGTCGTAGGTGAAATCGCGGATCAGGCCGAGCGGCGGCTGGCATTGCAGCGCGTTCTCCGTCATCAGGCGCAAAAACAGGGTCGCCTTGCCGGTCGCGCCCAGCAGCCAGTCGCGCAGTTCGTGCGACAGTTCCTCGTCGCCGTAGAGGGGACGGAAATCGAAGAAGATCGAAGCATTGAGCAGCGCCTTCGGCTCGGGCGACTGGATCCACCTGGCGAACTTCATGCGCCATTCGTCGAGCGACAGGCACCATTCCGGATTGCCCGCCATGATGCCGCCCTTGCACAGCGGGAAGCCGCAGGCATCGAGCTTGCGGTTCACCGAGTCGGCGAAGGGCAGCAGGCTCTTGCGCACCTGCTCGACGTCCTGCCCGTCCACCTGGAAGATGATGCCGTTGTCCTGATCGGTGGACAGCGTCTGCTCGTAGCGCCCCTCGGAACCGAGCGCCACCCAGCACCATTTCACCTGGGGCAGGTCGAATTCGTCGTGGGTCAGCTCGATGATGCGCAGGGTGAGCAGGTCGTTCAGCGTCGAGATGAGGTGGGTCAGCTGGTCGGCCGCCACGCCCTGTCCGAGCATGGTGGCCGCCATGCTGCGAATATCGCGCGAGCAGCCCTGCAGGGCAACCAGGTCCTTCGCCTCGCGGATGTTGCCGGTGACGTCGTTCAGCCCGGTGCGCTGCAGGGCGAAGAGGTCGTTCTGCGAGACGATGCCGATCAGGCCGCCGCCATCGTCGACCACCAGCAGGTGGCGCAGGCCGCGGCGCCCCATGATGAGCGCGGCCTGATAGGCGGTGGTCTGCGGCTTGACGGTGATAACGCCGGCCGTCATCACCGTGGCGATGGGCAGGTCGAGGGTGCAGCCGGGCAGCGCCACGCGGTGCAGCAGGTCGCGCAGGGTGAAAATGCCCAGCGGCAGCCGGCCGTCGCCGTCGGCGACGATGATGGAGCCGATGCGCTTCTCGTCCATGATGCGGATCGCCTGGCGCACCGTGGCATCCAGCGGCACGGTGACGGGCTGGCGGCGGATCAGGCTGCCGAGCGGGCTGTACATTGCCTGGTAGTTGTTCCTGGCGGTCTGATGCAGGGGTTCTTCCATTTTCCGGTTCGTCCGTTTCAATACCTGATTCTGGCGTAATAGGTGCGCTCGGCCGCCTCGCGCGCCTCACGCAGCGTGCGGATGCCCATGGCGTTGAGCAGCGGGATCATGCGCAGGAACACCTCGCCCGTGACGATCGCATCACCGAGCGCGGTATGGCGGCCGATGACGTTGATGCCGAGCCGCTCGCAGATCGCCTCGAGCTTGTGCGATTCCTGGTTGGGATGGATGACGGCCGAGAGCAGCAGCGTGTCGAGCACCGGATGGCCGAAGCGGATGCCGGTCGACTCCTCCTTGAGCTGCAGGAAGCGCATGTCGAAGGCGGCGTTGTGGGCGACGAGCACCGTGTCCTCGCAGAAGGCATGGAATACCGGCAGCACCTGGCCGATGGTGGGCTGGCCGGCCACCATCTCCTCGGTGATGCCGTGGATGGGAATGCCCTCGGGCCGCAGCGGACGGCGCGGATCGATGATCTGATCGATGGATTCGCTCTTCAGCAGGCGGCCGTTCACGATGCGCGTGGCGCCGACCTGGATGATCTCGTCGCCGGCGGAGGGCTCCAGCCCGGTCGTCTCGGTGTCGAAGACGGTGTAGGTCAGCTCGGTGAGCAGGCGCTCGTCGAGGGCGCGCGTCTCCTCGGTCTGGCGGAACAGGTTGAAGTCGTAGTACTCCGGCCGGCTCTCCGCGTGCATCAGGGCCGCCGACTCCACCGATTCCTGCGGCACCGCGGCCGGCAGCAGCATGCGGATGAAGGCGCGGTGCGAGGCCTTTTCGCGCTCGAACCAGATCTCGCCGTCGTGCCGCTCGATCACCTCGCGCAGGGTGAGCGGGCTGTTCTCCCCGGCCACGTTCATGGGATCGATTTCCCAGGCCAGAAGCGTCTGGCTGCCGACCACGGCGCCGGACCAGATCAGGTCGAGCTGGGCCAGGCGGCCGGCCGGCGCCATGCGGAAACGCAGCTCGCGGATGTCGTACTCGTCGCGCAGCCGCGCCGCCAGGTAGGTGACGCCCTGCAGCAGGGAAAAGCTGTCCACCCTGACCCACAGCCCGTCGGCCACCTGCTCCACCTTGGTCGGCAACTCGAGCCGCTTCTCGATGCGCCGCTGCGCCGCGGCGACGAGATCCTCGCCCAGCATGTCCTCCAGCGGCCAGCGCGCCTTGAGTGCGCCGGAGAATTCGTTGACGGTGCGGTCGAGCCGCTGCCCCATCGCGCCAACCTCGTCGCGGATGATGCCGACGAAGCGCTCGCGCATCTGCGCCTCCATGTCCGGATACTCGAGCAGGTTCTCCACCGCGGCGCGGATGTTGCCGAGCGAGGCGCGGCTTCCTTCCGTCAGCGACTGCAGCAGTTCGTCGCGCTTGCTCTCCATCTCGAAGTTGCGTGTGATGTTGTCGAGCATGAGGACGTAGCCGGCGATGGATCGTCCGCGCTCGCCGTCCGGCGCGTCCTCGCGCGCGGCGCCGAGCACCGGCGCCATCTGCACGCGGATGAGCTGGCCGGCGCGGCTGGCGGTGACGAAATTCGCCAGCGGCTGCTGGCTGCCGCGCGCCAGCCGCTGCTGGATGCTTTCCAGCGCATGCGTGATCAGGTTGCGCTCGAGCACGGCGAAGATCGAGCGGCCAAGCCCGATCAGCGCGCTGCCGGCGGCGGCCGGCTCGCCTTCGGCCAATGCCTTGAACTGGAGCCGGGCGCGGTTGTTGTAGAGCAGGATGCGGCCGTCGAGGTTGCACACGACGACGCTCTGCGTCAGTTCCGACATGAGCGCCGCCAGGCGGTTCCTTTCCTCCTCGATCGAGGTTTTCGCCTCGCGGATGCGATCCTCGACGTTGCGCTGCAGGGACTCTCGCTGCTCGGCCAGCGCATTCACCACCCGCGCCAGGGTGCGGATTTCCGGGGCGCCGATCTCCTGCAGGCGCAAGCCCGGGTTCGCCCCGACCATGACCTGGGCCTGCTCGCGCAGGGCAAGCGGCGCCAGCGCATAGGCACGGTAAATGGCATTGACGATGAGGCCGAGCACGAACCAGGCCATGAGGATGATGAGGATGGACAGCTCGATGCGCGGCATCAGGATGCCGACGAAGGCGAGGCGCTCGTGCTCGTTCATGTCGGCCCAGAGCACGACCCCCAGCGCGCCGAACAGCAGCACCAGCAGGAGGTACAGCCCGCCGAGGACGAACGCCAGCTTGAGCTTGACGGAAGAACCCTGCATTTATCTTCAGACCACGTCCAGCATCTGGCGCACCTGGGCGATCAGGTCCTTGGTCGAGAACGGCTTGGTCATGTAGGCATCCGCGCCGAGGGCGGTGCCCTTGGCGACCTCGGTGTCGCGCCCCTTCGCCGTCAGCATGACGATCTTCACGGCCTGCCACTCGGGATTGGCGCGGATGGTCTGGCACACCTCGAAGCCGTTCTTCTTCGGCAGCATGATGTCGAGCAGCACCAGGTCGGGCCGTTTCTCCTCGACCGCCTTCAGGGCCGCCTCGCCGTCCGCCGCCACGGCGACGTCGAAACCCTCGCGCTTCATGAGGAATTCGAGGGATACCACGATGTTCGGTTCGTCGTCGACGATCAGTATGCGTTTTGTCATTTTGCCTTTCTCTCCTCCTGATGCTCGTTTGCCTCACGGTTCATGGGCAGGGAAAACGAAAAGATCGCCCCCTGCCCCGGACTGCTCTTCACCCACAGCCGGCCGCCGAAATGCTCGATGATCTGCCGGCTGATCGGCAGGCCGAGGCCGGTGCCCTGCGGCTTGGCGGTCATGGTATCGCCGACCTGGCGGAACTTCTCGAAGATGTAGGGCTGGTCCGCCTCGCTGATGCCCGGCCCGTTGTCCGCGACATCCACCCTGACGGTGCTTCCCTCGACGCCCAGCCGCACGGTCACGCGGCCCGCCTCCTCCTCGCAGAATTTGACCGCATTCGAGAGCAGGTTAAGCATGACCTGGATCAAGCGATCGCGATCCGCCCGCACTTTCGGCACCGCCCCGGCCAGCGTCATGTCGAGCGCCACCCGCCGGTCGCTGAAGAGCGAGGAGGTCGCGGCAATGGATTCCTCGATGACCTCATGCAGATCGACATCAGCCGTGTGCCATTCCGCGTTGCCCGACTCGATCTTCGCCATGTCGAGCACCTGGTTGATCAGCCGCGTCAGGCGCTCGGTCTCCTTGACGATGATGGCGAGGAATTTCCGGCGGTCGGACAGGTCCGTCTTCGGGTCCTCGAGCAGGATTTCGGAGAAGGCGCGGATCGAGGTGAGCGGCGTGCGCAGCTCGTGCGTCACGGTCGACATGAAGTCGTCCTTCATGCGGTCGAGCTCCTTCAGGCGCTCGTTGGCGGCGCGCAGTTCGGCCGTCGCCGCCTCCAGTTCGCGCGACTTCTGCTCGAGCTGCTTCGAGTAGGCGCGCACCTGCGAGGCCTCGTCGAGAATGTTCATCACCTCGTCGAGACCGAGCGGTTCTTCCTTCACCACCGAGGCCACCATGACGCGCGCCGAGGCGCCGCCGATGGCGCCCGCCAGCAGAGTTTCGGCGAAGTGCACCAGGTCGGCATTGGCTTCCAGCACATCGATCGATGCCAGTCCGCGCCGCCGCGCATAGGCGAGGAAGGCATCGCGCGCACGCTCCGGCCCGAGAAAGCGGCCGATCAGCGGCAGCAGGTCCTGCACCTGGGCGCTGCCGCGCCAGAAGCGCGATCCCGCCGCACCCTCGGTGTTGCGGAAGACGTCGACGAACAGCGTACCCTGGCTTGCCTCGACCACGTCCGGCCGCGTGCGCAGGGAAAAAGCCACATAGCAGCCGATGTTGGCCAGCATGCTCCAGAACAGGCTGTGCGGGATCTCGCCCAGCCCGGTCAGGCCGAAGAGCTGCTGCGGCTTGAGCAGGCCGATGCCGAACAGCCCTTCGCTGATGAAATCCAGGGACAGCCAGCCCGACTTGGCGAAGGACGGCAGCAGCAGCGTGTAGGTCCATACGGCGAAGCCGGCGATCAGGCCCGCCATGGCGCCCCGGCGCGTGCCGCCCTTCCAGTAGATGCCGCCGATGATGGCCGGCGCGAACTGCGCCACGGCGGCGAAAGAGATGAGGCCGATGCCGACCAGGGCATAGGCCTCGCCGGCGGCGCGGAAATAGACGTAGCCGAGCAGCAGGATGACCGCGATCGCCCAGCGGCGGATCGACAGCAGCAGGCCGGACAGGTCGCGCTCCTCGTGCAGCCGCAGTGCCTTCCAGCGCAGCAGCACCGGCATCACCAGGTCGTTGCAGACCATGGTCGACAGCGCGATCGTCTCGACGATCACCATGCCGGTGCCGGCGGACAGGCCGCCGATGTACACCAGCAGCGCCAGGGCTTCCTGCTTCTCCGCCATGGGCAGGGTCAGCACGAAGGTGTCGGCATCCACGCTGCCGTCTGAAAAATGCAGCATGCCGCCGATGGCGATCGGCAGGACGAAGATGTTGATCAGCAGCAGGTAGAGCGGAAACAGCCAGATCGCCCGCGCCAGATGGCGCTCGTTCACGTTCTCCACCACCGAGATCTGGAACTGGCGCGGCAGGAACATGATGGAAAGCATCGAGAGGAAGGTCAGCGACCACCAGCCGCCATAGCTGGCGCCGGTATCCGCCACCGTCATCAGCGCCTTCAGCTTCGGCACCACCTCGGCGCGATCGAAGATGTCGCCGAAGCCGTTGTAGATGCCGAAGGTGACGAAGGCGCCGACAGCGATGAAGGCCACGAGCTTGACCAGCGATTCGAAGGCGATGGCCGCCACCATGCCCTCGTGGCGCTCGGTGGCGTCGAGGTGGCGCGTGCCGAAGAGGATGGTGAAGGCGGCCAGGATCAGGGCGATGTAGAGCGCGCTGTCCTGCAGCAGCGGCAGCGCCTCCGCCCGGGCCGGCATGACGATCTCGGGGTAGTGCAGCAGGATGGTGAAGCTGTTCGAGACGGCCTTCAGCTGCAGGGAAATGTAGGGCACGATGCCGACCACGGCGATGACCGTCACCAGTCCGCCGAGCAGCTGGCTCTTGCCGTAGCGCGAGGAGACGAAGTCGGCGATCGAGGTGATGCGGTTGGCCTTGCTGATGCGGATGATCTTCAGCATGACGAACCACCACAGCCCGGCCATCAGCGTCGGGCCGAGGTAAATGGGCAGGAAGCCGATGCCGGTCGAGGCGGCGCGACCGACGCTGCCGTAGAAGGTCCACGTCGTGCAGTACACCGCCAGGGACAGTGCATAGATGGTCGGATTGGCGATGACCGAGCGCCCGGCATCCGCCCGCTTGTCGCCGAAGTAGGCGATGGCGAAGAGCACGCCGAGGTAGGCGAAGGAGACGCTGGCAATGACCCAGCCCTGGAGCATTGCCGCCCCTATTCCTTCCTGCGTTCGACGGCCCAGACCATGAGGCCGATCAGCAGCGCCCAGACGCCAAAGAGGTAGAAATACAGCAGGGGAATGCCGAAGACTTCGCCCGGTTTGTTGAAGAGGGCGATCAGCGGATAGTTGAACAGCACGCAACCCAGCAGGAAAACCGCCACCAGGCGCTGCCCCGTGACGATGGAGCGTTTCAGCATGGCCGGACCCTCCGCGTGGATGACAGTCCGATTATATCTTGGCGAAAAAAAGGGCGTCTTGCGACGCCCTTTTCACGGCTTCAGGCCGGGATCAGGCAGCCGGCTCCTTGAGCTGCTGCAGGATGGCCGGGTTCTCCAGCGTGGTGACGTCCTGCGTGATTTCCTCGCCCTTGGCGATCGCGCGCAGCAGGCGGCGCATGATCTTGCCGGAGCGGGTCTTGGGCAGGTTGTCGCCGAAGCGGATGTCCTTCGGCTTGGCGATGGCGCCGATCTCCTTGGCGACATGCGTGCGCAGTTCGTCGGCGATCTTCTTCGCGTCGGCCCCGGTCGGGCGGGCCTGCTTGAGCACGACGAAGGCGCTGACCGCCTCGCCGGTCAGGTCGTCGGGCCGGCCGACCACGGCGGCTTCCGCTACCAGCGGGTGCGCCACCAGCGCCGACTCGATCTCCATGGTGCCGAGGCGGTGGCCGGAGACGTTGAGCACGTCGTCGATGCGGCCCATGATCCAGAAGTAGCCGTCCAGGTCGCGGTTGGCGCCGTCGCCGGCGAGATAGTACTTGCCGCCGAAATCGGCCGGATAGTAGGAGCTCTTGAAACGGTCCGGGTCGCCCCAGATGGTGCGGATCATCGAGGGCCACGGCTTCTTGACGACGAGGAAGCCGCCCTTGCCCCACTCGACGTCATTGCCGGTCTCGTCCACGATGGCGGCCATGATGCCGGGCAGCGGCAGCGTGCAGGAACCCGGCTTGAGCGGCGTGGCGCCCGGCAGGGGGGAAATCATGTGGCCGCCGGTCTCGGTCTGCCACCAGGTGTCGACGATCGGGCAGCGCGCCTGGCCGACGGTGTTGTAGTACCACATCCAGGCCTCGGGGTTGATCGGCTCGCCCACCGTGCCGAGGATGCGCAGGCTGGACAGGTTGTAGTTCTTCGGCTGGTCGGCGCCGGCCTTGATGAGCGAGCGGATCGCCGTCGGCGCCGTGTAGAAGATGCTGACTTTATGGTCCTGGATCATGCGCCAGAAGCGGCCGGCGTCCGGATAGGTCGGCACGCCCTCGAAGATCACCTCGGTGGCGCCCATGGCGAGCGGGCCGTAGCAGACGTAGGTGTGGCCGGTCACCCAGCCCACGTCGGCGGTGCACCAGAAGACGTCGTTCGACTTGATGTCGAACACCCACTTCATGCTCATCACGGCGCCCAGCAGGTAGCCGCCGCTGGAATGCTGCACGCCTTTCGGCTTGCCGGTCGAGCCTGAGGTGTACAGGATGAACAGCGGATGCTCGGCGCCGACATAAGTCGGCGGGCATTCATCGGAGAGCCCTTCCTCGAGGTCGTGCCACCAGACGTCGTGCGCGGCATTCCAGGTCACCTCGCCGCCGGTGCGCTTGTAGACGACGACCTTCTCGATGGAGCCGCAGCCGCCCATGCCGAGCGCCTCGTCGACGGCCGGCTTGAGCGCCATCTCCTTGCCGCCGCGGTACTGGCCGTCGGCGGTGATGACCAGGCGCGCCTTGGCGTCGATGATGCGCTCCTGCACGCTCTTGGCGGAAAAGCCGCCGAACACCACGGAGTGGATGGCGCCGATGCGGGCGCAGGCCTGCATGGCCACCACCGCCTCGATCGACATCGGCAAATAGACCAGGACGCGGTCGCCCTTCTGGATGCCGAGCTTCTTCAGGCCGTTGGCGAAACGGCAGACGCGGTGGTAGAGCTCCTTGTAGGTGATCTTGGTGACCTGGCCGTTGTCGGCCTCGAAGATGATGGCGGTCTTGTGCGGCTTGGATTCGAGGTGGCGGTCGAGGCAGTTGTAGGAAACGTTCAGCTCGCCGTCCTCGTACCAGGTGTAGAACGGGGCATTCGTCTCGTTCAGTACCTTGGTAAATTGCTTGTGCCAGATGAGGTTGTCGCGGGCGATCTTGCCCCAGAAGCCCTCATAGTCCTTCTCGCTCTTGGCGTACAGCTCCCTGTAAGCCTCCATGCCCGAAACGTTCGCTTGGGCGACGACATCGGGTGCCGGGGGGAAAACACGCGTTTCGTGCAAGACCGATTCGATGGTGGACGACATCTAAACCTCTCCTCTAGCAAGAACTGGAATCAATGGGGTGTTGCCTGCAAGCGCGGCTGAGACAGGGCCCGCAAGCGCTGATCCTTCAGGCGGGCCATTCTAGCGAACGAAATAATTTATAGACATAAGCTTACGTCCTTCTTACACGGCCGGCCTGCTCCGGACGCATGCCGCATCGCAACATGGATGCTAGAATTCATTTCCTCCAAGCCGACACGAAAAACCCCATGAAAAACGTGACCGCCGCTTCCGTCCGCGCCATGGAAGGCTTCATTTTCTGGAGCCGCTGGCTGCAGGCCCCCCTCTACCTGGGGCTGATCGTCGCGCAGGGCGTCTATGTCTATCAGTTCATGCACGAACTGGCCGTCCTGGTGACCAAGGCCGGAGCACTCACCGAAGCCGAGGTCATGCTCATCGTGCTGGGCCTGATCGACGTGGTCATGATCGCCAACCTGCTCATCATGGTCATCATCGGCGGCTACGAGACCTTCGTCTCCAAGCTCGATCTCGAGGGCAATCCCGACCAGCCCGAGTGGCTCTCCCACGTCAATGCCGGCGTGCTCAAGGTCAAGCTGGCGGTGGCGCTGATCAGCATTTCCTCGATCCATCTGCTGCGCACCTTCATCAATGCCGCCCAGGTCGAAGACCGCGTCGTCATCACGCAAATCGCGATCCACGCCTCTTTCCTGATCTCCGCCCTGGCCATCGCCTGGACCGACAAGGTCATGATGCAGACGCTGGTCATCAGCAAGAGCACACCGCGCCACTGAGGTAGGAACATGACCGCAATCAAGCAGGAAGACTTCATCCAGAGCATCGCCGACGCCTTCCAGTACATCAGCTATTTTCACCCGACCGACTACATCAAGGCGCTCTCCGCCGCCTACGCACGCGAGCAGAGCCCGGCCGCCAGGGACGCCATCGCCCAGATCCTCATCAACTCGCGCATGTGTGCCGAGGGCCATCGCCCGATCTGTCAGGACACGGGTATCGCCGTGGTCTTCCTCAAGGTCGGCATGAATGCGCGCTGGGACGCCACGATGAGCGTGCAGGAGATGGTCGACGAAGGCGTGCGCCGCGCCTACAACGACCCCGACAACAAGCTGCGCGCCTCGGTACTGCTCGACCCGGCCGGCGCGCGCACCAATTCGAAGGACAACACGCCGGCCGTGGTGCACTCGGAAATCGTGCCGGGCGACCATGTCGAGGTGATCTGCGCGGCCAAGGGCGGCGGCTCGGAGAACAAGTCGAAGATGATCATGCTGAACCCCTCCGATTCCATCGTCGACTGGGTGCTGAAGACGGTACCGACCATGGGCGCCGGCTGGTGCCCGCCGGGCATCCTCGGGCTGGGCATCGGCGGCACGCCGGAGAAGGCCATGCTGCTGGCCAAGGAATCGCTCATGGCGCCGGTGGACATCCACGAACTGATCGCCCGCGGAGCGAAGAATCGCATCGAGGAACTGCGCCTCGAGCTCTACGAGAAGGTGAACGCGCTGGGCATCGGCGCCCAGGGCCTGGGCGGCCTGACCACCGTGCTGGACGTGAAGATCCTCGACTACCCGACGCACGCCGCCTCGCTGCCGGTGGCGATGATCCCCAACTGCGCCGCCACCCGGCACGCACATTTCCATCTCGACGGCTCCGGCCCGGCCAAACTCGATCCGCCCAGTCTCGCCGACTGGCCGAAACTGACTTACGACTCGAGCAAGGGCAAGCGCGTCAATCTCGACACCGTCACGCGCCAGGAAGTGGCAGGCTGGCAGCCGGGCGACGTGCTGCTGCTCTCTGGCCGCCTGCTCACCGGCCGCGACGCCGCCCACAAGCGCATGGTCGACATGCTGAACAAGGGCGAGACGCTGCCGGTCGATTTCACCAACCGCTTCATCTATTACGTCGGACCGGTCGATCCGGTGCGCGACGAGGTGGTCGGCCCGGCCGGCCCCACCACGGCCACGCGCATGGACAAGTTCACCCGCCAGATGCTCGAACAGACGGGGCTCCTCGGCATGGTCGGCAAGGCCGAGCGCGGCCCCACCGCCATCGAGGCGATCCGCGACAACAAGGCGGTGTATCTGATGGCCGTCGGCGGCGCCGCCTATCTGGTGTCGAAGGCCATTCGCGGCGCGCGCGTGGCGGCCTTTGCCGACCTTGGCATGGAAGCCATCTACGAGTTCGAGGTGCAGGACATGCCGGTGACCGTGGCGGTCGATTCGAAGGGCACTTCGGTGCACCAGACCGGCCCGCTCGAGTGGCAGGCCCGGATCGGCAAGATCCCCGTGGTCAAGGCCTGATCAGGCGAGCCTGTTCAGCTTCGCCTCGGCCTCCTCCGGGTTCATGCCGAGCCTGAGTTCGGCATCGATGAGCTTGAGCAGGGGCATGAGCTGGGCAGCCAGCTGCGGCAGGTGCGGCAGCAGGCCCTCGACATTGCCCGCCTGATACAGGGCCAGCGCATCCTCCACCCCCAGCCCCGGCAGGGGCGGCTCCGTGTCAGCCGCGACCGGTTCGGCCGCCAGTTCCTCTTCCTGCGTCGCCCGGCCCTCGGCCAGCTGCAGGAGATGCGTCATGGTCTGCCATTCGTCGTCCCGGCTGTTGGCCAGGCCGAACTTGAGTCCGATCTCGACGCGTTCGCCGCGGTAGCTGATGGTGGCATTGCGGATGGTGGTGTCGAGCCGCTTGGCGAAAGCGCCGGCATCCTCGAGGCCGATGCCCGGGCAGACCACGGTGAATTGCGCCGGCCCGGTCTGCGACACGGTGTCCTCCAGTCGCACGCGCTTGGACAGCACGGCGCGAAACTGCCTGATCAACTGGTCGCCAATCGACTGGCCGAAGCGGGAGACCAGCGCATCGAAGCGCTCGATCTCGACCACGATGACGCTGATCTCGCCGCCATGACGCTGCGCCAGGGCCAGCGCCTGGCGTCCCTGCTGCTTGAGGTATTCCTCCGTCGGCAGCCCGGACTCCGGATCGACCATGACCTGCTTCGACATGGCCTCGAGCTCGCTGCGCGTCTGCGCCAGCTTCACCAGCGCATCGAGCCGCGCCAGCAGCTCCACCGTGCCGATGCCCTTGGTGATGAAATCCGTGGCGCCCAGTTCCTTGGCGCGGTTGCGTGCCGACTCGTCCTCGTCGCCCGAGATCATGATCACCGGCATCTCGCGGAGACGCGCGACATTCGATTCGCGCACGCGCGCGAGCAGGCCGTAGCCGTCCAGCTTCGGCATGCTGAGATCGGAGATGAGCACCTGGATGCCCGGGTCCACCGTCAGGGTCTGCCAGCCGGCCTCGCCATCGCCCTCCTCCCGCACATCGAAACGGCCCTTGATGTGCTTGATGATGGTAGCGCGCACCATGCGCGAATCGTCGACGATCAGCACACGGGGCAGGGCGGCGGGTGTGGCCTCGCTCATGATCGTCAGGCGCAGTCCACCACGACGCGGCCATGCGCCTGGCCCTTGATGAATTCGTCGAAGACGGGCGGCAGATCGTCCAGTTTGACGGTGCGCGTCATGCCCGCCAGATGGGCCGGCTTCATGTCCCCGGCGAGCCGCTCCCAGACGCGGCGGCGCAGGGGCATGGCCGTATAGCCCGAATCGATGCCGAGCAGACAGGCGCCGCGCAGGATGAAGGGCGCCACCGTGGTGTTCAGGCTCATGCTGGCGGCCAGGCCGATGCTGGCGATGGTGCCGTTCTGCTGCATGGTGCTGGCCATCCAGGCCAGCACCTCGCCGCCGAGGTTGTCCACTGCCCCGGCCCACAACGTCTTGTCGAGCGGCTTGATCCTGGCCAGGTCGAGGCTGGAACGCAGCATGACTTCCTTCGCGCCCAGGCCCTTCAGGTAATCGGCCTGGCTTTCCTTGCCCGTTAGCGCAACCACCTCATAGCCGAGGCGCGCCAGGATGTCGATGGCGAGGCTGCCGACGCCGCCGGTGGCGCCGCTGACGACGACCCTGCCGTTCTCGGGCCGAAGGCCGTTTTCCTCCATGCGCACGATGCCCAGCGCGGCCGTGTAGCCGGCCGTGCCCAGGGCCATGGCCTCGTACAGCGACAGGCCCTTCGGCAGGGGCACCACCCAGTCCGCCGGCACCCGGCCGACCTCGGCGTAGCCGCCGTGATGCGCGACCCCGATGTCGTAGCTGGTGGCAATCACCTCGTCGCCCGGCTTGAAGCGGGCATCGCTGCTCGAGACCACCGTCCCCGCCATGTCGATCCCGCCGATGCAGGGGAAACGGCGGATGATCCGGCCCGCCCCCGTGGCGGCCAGGGCGTCCTTGTAATTCACGCTGGAATAGGCGACCCGCAGGGTGACCTCGCCCGGATCCAGCCGATCCTCGCTGAACGGGGTAAAGCCGGCGGAAACCTTGCCTTCCTTCTGATCGATCAGATATGCCTTGAAGGGGGCCACTTAACTCTCCTCTGATGACGTATGTGCCGGGGCGATTCGATTATACTCAAATCTGTTGCGGATTTTCGTTAATTGTCAAAAGCCTGCATTATGTTCCTCAAGTCGAAAGGCATATTCAGGCTTTACAATTCGGGTTCGTCCGGTTATAGTCAAGTCCATGAATTATCGCAACATTGTGCTTTCTCTCAGTTTGGCCTTCGTTTCCGCGGGCAGCCTGGCCTCGGAAACCGTGACCAGCGCAGAGGACACATCCCTCTTCAGCCGATATGCCGGCAATGCCCAGGAACTGGTCATGCACGCCCTTTCCTTCGTTGGCATTCATTATCGGCGCGGCGGCGAATCTCCTGAAACCGGATTCGATTGCAGCGGGCTGGTCCGGCATGTCTTCCGCGAATCCCTCGGCCTCGCCCTGCCGCGCACCTCGCGCGACATCAGCCGCGTGGGCGAAACCATCCATCGCGATCAGTTGCAGCCGGGGGACTTGGTCTTCTTCAACACCCTGCGCCGCGGCTTCTCCCACGTCGGCATCTATCTGGGCGAGCACCGTTTCCTGCATGCTCCCGCCACCGGCGGCGAAGTCCGCGTCGAAGACATGCGGCAAAACTACTGGACCAAGCGCTTCAACGGCGCCCGCCGCATAGCGCTTGCCGACGCGAACGACACCGCTTCGAACTAGCGTTCCCGCACGCGGGCCAGCTTCGCCCGCAGGTCGGCCAGTTGCGCCGCCACTGCTTTCTCCCCTTCCAGCACCGCCAGGTGCCTGCCCTGGAAGTCGGTTGCCTTGATCTCGGGCGTGTGCGGACGGATCACGACGTCCGCCTCGGCCAGTTCGTACTTGCTGATCGACTGGCCCATGATGGCGAAGGTCTGCAGGAGCACTTCCAGCGCGCTTTGCGTCCGGCCGTGCGCCGGCTTGGCCGAGATGTCGACGGCAATGACGAAGTCGGCCCCCATGCCCTTTGCCGCACGCACCGGCACCGGCGACACCAGCCCGCCATCGACATACTCGCGGCCATTGATCGCCACCGGCTGGAACACCCCCGGCACGCTGCTTGAGGCGCGCACCGCCATGCCGGTATTGCCGGTGCGGAACACGATCGGCTCCCCGCTCGCGAGGTCGGTGGCCACCACGCCGAACGGCCGGGCGAGCTTTTCCAACGGTGCATTGTTCAGCGTACGGTTGATGAAGTGCTGCAGGGCCTCGCCCTTGATCACCCCGCGGTCCGGCAGCGTCCAGTCGGAAACCTGGCTCTCGTCCAGTTGCAGGGCCAGCTTCTGCAAGTCGAATCCGCCGTGGCCGCCCGCATAAAGGGCGCCGACGACCGCGCCGGCGCTCGTCCCCACCACGATGTCCGGCACGATGCCCTGCGCCTCGAGGGCCTTGATCACGCCGATATGAGCGAAACCCCGGGCGGCGCCGCCGCCCAGGGCCAGCGCAATCCTGGGCGCCGGCTTGGCCTGGACGACCGGCTTCGGCGCGGTGGCGCAGGCGGACAGGACCAACACGGACAACAACAGCAGGCGGTGCATGGCGAAAATCCTCTATTTCGGAGCGCGGATTCTACCGAATCGATCTTTTCGGCTTAAAATTAATGCGAATTATTTGCATTCGTGATAAATGCTTGCTAGGATGACGGCCATCCATTCGTTTCGGAGTCACCATGCACCGCATCCACCTGATCTGGCTTGCCGCCGCCCTTCTCGGCGCGCCCGCGATGGCGCAGGAAAAAGTCCTCAACCTCTACTCGGCCCGCCATTACCAGACCGACGAAGCGTTGTATGCCAACTTCACGCGCCTGACCGGCATTAAGATCAACCGCATCGAGGGCAAGGAGGACGAGCTGCTCGAGCGCATCCGGAACGAGGGCGCCAACAGCCCGGCCGACGTGTTCATCACCGTCGATGCCGCCCGGCTGGCTCAGGCCGACGCGCTGGGGCTCTTCGCGCCGGTGAAATCGAGGGTGCTCGAGGAGCGCATCCCCGCCCACCTGCGCTCGCCCGACTGGTTCGCCTTTTCCACCCGCGCCAGGGTCATCCTCTACAACAAGGCAGCGGTCAACCCCGCCGACGTGCTGAACTACGAAGACTTGGCTTCGCCCAGGCTCAAGGGCCAGGTGTGCGTGCGTTCCGGCGCCCATCCCTACAATCTCTCGCTCGGTTCCGCCCTGGTCCATCACCTGGGCGAGCAGAAGACCGAGGAATGGGCCAGGGGCCTGGTCGCCAATTTCGCCCGCGTGCCGAAGGGCGGCGATACCGACCAGATCAAGGCCGTGGCGGCCGGCGAGTGCGGCGTGACGATCTCCAACACCTACTACATCGCCCGCCTGCTGCGCTCGGACAAGCCGGCCGACAAGCAGGCCATGGAAAAGGTTGGGGTGGTGTGGCCGAACCAGAAGAGCTTCGGCACGCACATCAACGTCTCCGGCGGCGGCATGCTGAGGACCGCCCCGCACAAGGAGGCGGCGGTGCTGTTCCTCGAACACCTCGCCAGCGACGAGGCGCAGGCCTACTTCGCCAACGGCAACAACGAGTGGCCGGTGGTGAAAAGCGCGGCAGTGAAGAACCCCGCCCTGGAATCCCTCGGCAGTTTCAAGGCCGACAGCCTGAACGTCGGCACCCTGTCGAAAAACGCCGCCACCGCCCAGAGGATTTTCGACCGCGCCGGCTGGCGATGAATTTGTAGGACAACTTCCTACAAGGACGATCGGGCACCGCGTGTGCCCGATTTTTTTGTCTTTTCCGAAACGACTCGAAGCAAATTGCGCAACCCCATGATAAATCGGGTGTGTAAATGCAAGCGCTTGACTAAATTGAAAAATTTTAGGGGGAAAACCCTAGAACGCACTATTGAAAGTAACAATCCCAGACGTTAATACACGTATAAGGACAACACGGAGATTGACCATGGCTGCGACGATTCACGGCAAGGTCATGAAAGTGACGGCCCCCACCTTCCACGACGAAGCCCTCTGGCGCAAGCGGGGCTCGAAGTGGACCTGCATCAGCGCCGGACCGGTGCTGCACTGGATGATCGGCAAGCCCTACCATGAAGTCTCGCGCTATATCGAGCGCAAGGGCTGGCGCGTCATCTGGGGTTAGCAGGACGAGGTTTTCGCACTGCCCTTCGCAATCTGCCGCGACACCACGATGAGCGGCAGGATGCCGACCGCAACGATCGCCAGCGCGGCGGTCGAGGCTTCCGCCAGTCGCTCATCGGACGCCAGCGTGTAGGCCTGGGTCGCCAGCGTATCGAAATTGAAGGGCCGCATCACCAGGGTTGCCGGCAGTTCCTTCATCACATCCACGAACACCAGTAGCCCCGCCGTCAGCAGGCTGCCGCGCAGCAGCGGCAGATGCACGCGCTTCAGCGCCTCCCCCTGACCGCAGCCGAGCGAGCGCGCCGCGTCGTCCATGCTCGGCGTAATCTTCGCCAGGCTCGCCTCCACCGTTTGCAGGGCGATGGCGAGAAAACGCACCAGGTAGGCATACACCAGCGCGGCAATGCCGCCGGTGAGCAGCAGGCCGGGGTTGCTCCCCGTCCAGCTCGCCAGCGTGGCGGCCAGCCAGTTGTCCACCCTTGTCACGGGGATCAGCACGCCGACGGCGATCACCGAGCCGGGCACCGCATAGCCGAGGCCGACGATGCGGTTCATCCAGAGCGGCCAGCTCGCCCGGGAGAGGCGCGCCGCATAGGCGAGCAGCACGGCAAATCCCGCGGCGAGCACGGCGCTCAGTCCCGCCAGGGTGAAGCTGTTGCCCGCCAGTCGCAGGAAGCGCACGCCGAACTGGGCATCGCCTTCGGTCAGGGCCAGGTGCAGCAGGATGCCCGCCGGCAGCAGGAAACCGAGGACGAGCGGCAGCGCGCAGGCAAGCACGGCGCCGGCGGCCCGCATCCCGGACAGGCGCTGTCCGTGCTGCGGCCGGTTGCGCCCCGTCGTGTCGTGGAAGCGCGCCCGGCCCCGGCTGGCGCGTTCCAGCAGCAGCACGAGGATGACGAAGCCAAGCAGCGCGGCGGACAATTGCGCAGCGGCGGCGCGATCGCCCAGCGAAAACCAGGCGCGGTAGATGCCGGTGGTGAACGTGGGCACGGCGAAATAGGCCACCGTGCCATAGTCGGCCAAGGTTTCCATCAGGGCCAGCGCGGCGCCCGCTGCCACCGCCGGCCGCGCCAGCGGCAGCGAGACGCGGAAGAAGCTGCCCCAGGCCGACAGGCCGAGCGAGCGGCCGACGTCCAGCATGCCGCTGGCGCGCTCGAGGAAAGCCGTGCGCGCCAGGAGATAGACGTAGGGGTAGAGCACGAAGGTGAACATGGCGACGGCGCCGCCCGTCGAGCGCACGTCGGGAAACCAGTAGTCACCCCTGCGCCAGCCGAAGCTCTCGCGCAGCCAGGTCTGCACCGGGCCGACGAACTGCAAAAGGTCGGTGTAGGTATAGGCCATGACATACGCTGGCACGGCCAGCGGCAGCACCAGCGCCCACTCGAACAGGCGCCGGCCGGGAAATGCGTGCATGGTGACCAGCCAGGCCGTGGACACGCCGACGACGATGACGCCGAGGCCGACGCCGAGGCACAGCCAGAGGGTGTTGGCGACGTACTCCGGCAGCACGGTGGACGCGAGATGCGCCCAGGTCTCGCCCGTGCCGCCACTGAGGAGATTGGCCCAGACGCTGAGGATCGGCGCTGCCACCAGCGCGGCGACCGCCAGCGCCGACAGGGCGAGCGGATTCAGTCTGCCCGCGGCGGAACGTGTCGGGAACGAGGTCATTGCAGCGGCCGTGTGCATGGAATCCCTGCCTGAAGCATAATGAGAATTGTAATCGATTGGCCGGACCCGTCCCGTGGCAATGCCCCTGCTCGAACTGAAGAACATCACCCACGCCTACGGCAGCCACGCCGTGGTCACCGACCTGTCCTGCGCGCTGGAGCAGGGCACGATCGGCTGCCTGCTCGGCCCCTCCGGCTGCGGCAAGACCACGGTGCTGCGCGCCATTGCCGGCTTCGAGCGCATCGGCAGCGGCGAGATCCGCATCGGCGGCGCCACGGTGAGCAGCCCCGCCGTGCATGTGCCGCCGGAAGAGCGGCGCATCGGCATGGTGTTCCAGGACTACGCCCTCTTCCCGCACCTGACCGTCGCCGACAACATCGCCTTCGGCCTGAAAAAGTCAGTCGCCACGGCACGGCGGCAGCGCGTGGCGGAACTGCTCGAGACCGTCGGCCTCGCCGGCGCAGGAGAGAAATATCCGCACGAGCTCTCCGGCGGCCAGCAGCAGCGCGTGGCCCTCGCCCGCGCCCTCGCGCCGCAGCCCGACCTGCTGCTCCTCGACGAGCCCTTCTCCAACCTCGATGTCGACCTGCGCGAGCGCCTCTCGCTCGAGGTGCGCGACATCCTCAAGCGTTCCGGCATCACCGCCATCCTCGTCACCCACGACCAGCACGAGGCCTTCGCCGTGGCCGACGAGATCGGCATCATGCACGAGGGCCGCATCCAGCAGTGGGACACGCCCTACAACCTCTACCACCGCCCGATCAACCGCTTCGTCGCCGATTTCGTCGGCCAGGGCGTGTTCCTGCAGGGCGAGGTGCTGAATGCCCGGGAAGTCGAGATCGAACTCGGGCGCCTGACCGGCCGCATCCCGACCGATTGCGGGGCGGGCTGCGCCGCCTGCGGCAAGGCCTGCCGCGTCGCCGTCCTGCTGCGTCCTGACGACATCGTGCACGACGACGACGCCGCCACCCAGGCGGAGGTGGTGGCCAAGGCCTTCCGCGGCGCCGAGTTCCTGTACACCCTCAGGCTGCCCAGCGGCGAGCGCGTCCTTTCGCTGGTGCCAAGCCACCACAACCACGCCGTCGGCGAGAAGATCGGCATCCGCCTCGACGTCGACCACGTCGTGGTTTTCCGAAATGCATGATTCCCTGGCTCCAGCCCGGCGAACCTTTTCCACCCGTTGAGACCGCGCTGCGCCGCCCCAACGGCCTGCTCTGCGCCGGCGGCGACCTTTCGCCGCACCGGCTGCTCGAAGCCTACCGCCACGGCATCTTTCCCTGGTTCTCCGAAGGCGAGCCGATCCTCTGGTGGAGCCCCGATCCGCGCATGGTGCTGTTTCCCGAGGAAGTGAAACTGTCGCGCTCGCTCATGAAGACCCTGCGGCGCGGCGGCTACGAGGTACGCCTCGACACGGCCTTCGCCGAAGTCATTCGCGCCTGCAGCGAACCGCGGCCGGGCCAGGACGGCACCTGGATCACGCCCGGGATGCAGGCGGCCTATATCCGCCTGCACGAAATGGGTTTTGCCCACTCGGTGGAAACCTGGATCGGCGGCGCGCTCGCCGGCGGGCTCTACGGCATGGCCATCGGCCGCGCCTTCTACGGCGAATCGATGTTCTCGCGCGCCACCGACGCTTCGAAGGTCGCCCTGGCGCACCTGGCGCGCCACCTTGAACGGCGTGGATTCGCCGTGATAGATTGCCAGATGAAGACGGCCCACCTCGCCTCGCTCGGCGCGCGCGAAATCCGCCGCAGTGAATTGCTGCGCGGGCTGGCCGTCTGGACGCGGGAAGGCCAGGGGCCCGGCAAGTGGCCCGCGGAGGATGTGAAGGATTTGTTCGGCGCGAACGCACGATGAGCCTGCCATGAGCCTGCTGAAGGACCTGCCCTTTCCCCTGCTGCAGTTCTACGCCACGGCGCCCTACGCCTGCTCCTACCTGCCCGGCCGCATCGCCCGCTCGCAGGTGGCGACGCCGAGCCACCTCATCGACGCGCGCATCTACAGCGAGCTGGTGCGCGCCGGCTTTCGCCGCAGCGGCATCTTCACCTATCGGCCCTACTGCGACGCCTGCCGCGCCTGCGTGCCGGTGCGCATCCCTGTCGCTAGCTTCGTCTCCAGCCGCGCCCAGCGCCGCACCGCCGCGCGCCACGACGACCTCGTCGCGCGCGAGCTGCCGCTCGCCTTCCGCGAGGAACATTACGAGCTCTACCAACGCTACCAGGCCTCGCGCCACGCCGGCGGCGGCATGGACCAGGACAGCCGCGAGCAGTACGCCCACTTCCTCCTGCAGAGCCATGTCGACAGCCGGCTGGTCGAGTTCCGCGAGGAAGGCGTGCTGCGCATGGTATGCATCGTCGACGTGCTCAGCGACGGCTTCTCCTCGGTCTACACCTTCTTCGACCCGGACGTGTCCGGCGCCAGCTACGGCACCTGGTGCATCCTCTGGCAGGTGGCGCAGTGCCGCGCGCTCGGCCTGCCCTACCTCTACCTCGGCTACTGGATCCGCGAGAGCCGCAAGATGGCCTACAAGGCGCGCTTCCGCCCCATCGAGGGCCGCATCGGCGGCACCTGGCGGGAGCTCGACGACAGCGATCTCGGAACGACGTAGCAGAAGGAAAAGGGGAGAAGGGCACGATGCGATAAAATCGCGACATGCTCTATCAACTCGCCCGCCCCTTCCTCTTCGCGCTCGACGCCGAAACCGCCCACGACCTGACCCTCGCCAGCCTGCGCACCGCCGCATCGCTGCACCTGCCCGTCGCCTGCGCCGCGCCGGCGGCGAAGCCGGCGCGCGTCATGGGTCTGGACTTCCCCAACCGCATCGGGCTGGCCGCCGGCCTCGACAAGAACGGCGAGTGCATCGAGGGGCTGGCCGCCCTCGGTTTCGGCCACGTCGAGATCGGCACGGTGACGCCGCGGCCGCAGCCGGGCAACCCGAAGCCGCGCCTGTTTCGCCTGCCGCTGCGCCAGGCCATCATCAACCGCATGGGCTTCAACAACCACGGCGTCGATGCGCTCGTCGGCAACGTGCAGCG
>Ga0233425_10003813_pt1 | contig 26530 bp, 22 predicted proteins | sample Watercolumn_Towu_2_FD_181712 | JGI IMG/M metagenome (GOLD analysis project Ga0233425, IMG submission 181712) | Freshwater microbial communities from Lake Towuti, South Sulawesi, Indonesia - Watercolumn_Towuti2014_140_MG | ecosystem: Environmental > Aquatic > Freshwater > Lake | place...
GTTGCAAATATAATATTATTTAAAATATTTCCTAAAAACGGAGGTTTTTTTATTGTTAAGTCAATCCCGCAGAAACAGGCAGGTCCAGCCAGGGACAAGCGCTTTCAAAGCCATCAGAAGCTTAGCGTGAAAGCCGTTTCACTCCCGGCAGCCTGTTGCCCGCTCATGGCAGGATTCCAGTTTTTCAGGGCTTTCAGCGATTCCTCCAGATGCCTGAGCGCGTTCTCATCCGCATGCTTTTCTGCTTTAACCTCAAGCACTTGCGCTGTACCGTCCGCCTCAACCTTCATCCGCACATGGTAATGGCCTTTTGGCATGTCGTACTGATGCTCCCTGAACCATGCGGCGATCTGTGCCTTCAGCTCCTGCTCCCCACCCGTGTAATAGGCTGCACGTGAATTTCCCAGAGGCCCTTTGTTATCTTCTGCAGATGCGGAGCCTGTAGCCGTCGTTACAGCATCCTTGTTCGGCTTTTCCTCCGCCTTTCTCCCTTTTTTAAACGCATAGACTGATTTTTCGACAGAGGCATTCCGGATACGTTCATCGGCATCTGTTTGACTTTCCTTCTGCACATTTGGTGCGGCAGGGACAGTCGCTACCTGCTCTTCTTTAGGGGTAGTAGACGCCCTGGTCTTAGCCATACCATTGGTCACATAACCTTCGCTCCGTTCCTCCTCCAAGGCTCCGGCGGGCTTAAGCTCATACTCACTGACTGTCTGTTCCCGGCTTTTTTTGGCTTCATCCTTCGATTTCTCCAGGTTAAGACCGGCGGCGGCGTCATGCTTCGACTGGTTAAAATCCCCGTCTTTCAGCATTGTATGAAGCTCTGAGCCGGGCACCGTTTTCTCTGCGGAGCTCTGCGCTTGCTCAACCGCAGTTGCGCTTGCCGGCGCCCCGGCTTCTTTTTCCTGCTTTTGCAACTCACCGTCGATGGTCGCCGCCGTTTCCGCAGGTGCGGGTGTTGCGGGCATCGGCATGATCTTATCGGTCGTTTCCTGCTTGTTCAGAGCCAGTTCATTCGAAAACTTAGCATTCTGGGTGATGATATAGGCGGAAATGATCAGCCCCAGCACCACGGAGGCAGCCGCACCCAGCCAGATGATCCTGGCGGCAGGGCGCTTCTTCCGGTTTTCCGTAAGCTGTTCATGAATGCGCCGATGCACCTCTCCGGTCAGCTCCCTGGCCTTTTGGGCCGAAGTATGCGCCGAAAAACCCTCCAGCGCCTCCCGCTCGAAATCGTCCAGGTCTTCGCCCGACAAAGCCTCTTCGCTCTTTGTTTCCAGCAGCCTGAACAGCTCCTCCGGACTTAAAGGGTTATGGTTATCAGAATTCCCGTTCACTGTTCTTTTCCAATTTTAATTTCAGGTTTCGTTTTCCGTTTTGTATAAAGCTCTTCACCTCATTCATGCTGTAGCCCGTGAGCGTAGAAACCTCCTGGTAGGATTTCTCCTGCAGATAAAATAAGCGGATGCATTGGCGCTGCTCTTCGTTCAGCTCCTCCACTGCCCGCTCGAGGGCGCTCAGCTCTTCCTCTTTCGCTTCGTGTGACTTGAGATGCCAGCCCGTCTCGGTTTCCATAAACGAGGAGGCATGAACTTTAAGGTCCATTTCCTTTTTCAGCCTTGATTGCCTGCTGCGGATGATCATCAGGCAATGGTTCTTCGAAAATGTATAAAGCCAGCTTTTAAAGTATTTCACGTCGTGTTTTAACAAATCCTCCATGAGCTTTTCGAAGATCTGCATCACGGCATCTTTGGCTTCCTCTTCATCTTTCAGGTACTTAAAGCACAAACCCAGCACCAGGTGAGCGTAGCGCTTGTAAAGAATCCCGACCAGCACTCTTTCTGTAGAATGTTTGTACTCCTGAATGAGCTCGGAATCGCTGTACTGATTATATTTTTCGTTGAATAACACTAAAAAATAGTGAAGCTAAATATAGCATATTAATTTGTTAAAAATAGTTTATCCGCGTTTGAATTCTGAGCCTGTAAATACTATATTTGTTGATTGTACAAAAAATGGCAAACCCTTTGTAAGGTTCACGAAAGCTTGAAGTTTTTTTTAAGACATATTTTCGTTTTGATCCTGGCTTTTTCGAGCCTGAGTTTCCAGCAACAACAAAATTTTGATCCGGTCGCCAAAGGAAAGGCCATCTTCCTTTACAACTTTACCAGGTATTTTGAATGGCCGGAAAAAATGCAGGCCGGCAACTTTATCATTCAGGTGATCGGCAGCAACCCCAACATCAACCAGGAGCTGAACCGCATGGCGGCTATGAAACAGGTGGGAAGCCAGAAGCTGGAGATCAAAGCCAATAACACGGTGGATGTGAACCTCCATCCTCATATTATCTACATCCTGAACGATGCATCGGATATGCTGAAAGAGGTAAGCACCAAGTTCAGAGGCAAAGGCGCCCTGATCGTGACGGAAAAAAACGGGCTGGCGAGAGCCGGCGCGGCCATCAACTTTGTGGCAGTAGACAATAAGCAAAAATTTGAATATAATAAAAACAACGCGGTAGCGGCCGGGTTAAAAACCAGCGACGAGCTAAAAAATTTAGCCATAGCAGTTGATTAATCTGATTTAATTAGTAAGTTTGTAAAGGTGTTAAACATTTCAAAATCATATCATTGCATCAAAAGCAGCCTGTGTTGTCTTTTCATGCTCCTGTGTTTTTGCACCAAAGCACAAACGAACCTGTTGATGGAGGCGCAGGAGTTGAGCAACAGCAAACAATTCGATAAAGCGATGCCTTTGCTCGACCAGGTTATTCTCCATCCCGAAACAAAAGACGATCCTGCCTCCTGGCACATCCGCTCTTACGTCTACCTACAGCTTTTTAAGCAGGCCGGCAACATCAGCAACGCCCAGAAATCAAACCTCCTGGATATCTCCGTGAAATCGGCTGAGCAGTCGATGGCGCTCGATAAGGACGGCACCTATAAAGAAAATAATTACGGGTTCATGAAGAGCGCGGCAGCAGGCTATTACAAGCTCTGCATCTCCTACCTGCAGGATTCCTTAAATGCGCCGAAGTCGGAGGAATGCTACAACAAATACAAGAAGAACATGGCGGTGTTCAGCCCGAACTTCGATTTCAAAGAAAAGGACATCGAATACTACAAGGCAACCGGCAGCCTGTTTTCCGAACAGTATATGAAAAACAACTTCAGCCAGAAGTATGGCGATATTGCCAAAACTGCGCTGCTGAAAGTGCTTGAGCTCGATCCCAAGAACATCGCTGCCAACATCAACCTGGGGATCCTGTACTATAACCAGGGCGCTACGCTCATGCGCATGAGCGATTACGATATGGACCTGGCTCAGCTGGACGTTGTTCAGGAAAATGCCAAAAAAATATTCAAACAGTCGCTGCCCTTCATGATTAAAGTATATGAGCTCGATCCTAAGAACAAAAAAGCCCTCGAGGGTCTGCAAGGAATTTACTCGGCCTTGATGGATGAAGAAAAGGCAAACGAATTTAAACTAAAGAAGGAAGCCTTAATCGATCAAAAATAAGGCTGAAGCTGTATGGCATTTAAGTTTACAATTGGAAGAAAAATAGGAACAGGGTTCGGAGTATTGCTATTCCTGACCATGATCGCCTTTATCCTGACGATTGTAACGGTTACCAAAAGCAAGCAGCAAACAGAATCGGTTGTAAGCCAGGTAACGCCTTCCGTTGCCGCTCTCAAGGAATACAACTTCCTCCTGCAGAAATCGCAGACGCTCATCGCCAAATGGTATTACAATCCTACGCCCAACAACGAGCCTTTTAAGACGGAGCTGAGAAACCTCATCAACAGGGAATACCCGAACATCAAAACCAAGATCTCCTCCCTGTCGGAAGACTGGACGAAAGAGGAGCGTGAGAAATTTAAGACCATCGTGGTGTTTACCGACGGGCTTTTCAATGTGTACCAGAACGAGATTATGTCGGCGCTTTCCTCGTTCGAATCCTACAGCGACGCCAGCATTTATTTCACGGCACAGTTCTCTTACGATGAAACGGAGGAAAAGATCAAGCCGCTTTACAGGCAGCTCAACCAGCTCATCGACCAGAAGCAGAACAAGGCGAGCGCCATCACACTCGAGATGTTCCGCTCCTTCAACTTCCTCGACCGTTTCGTGAAGCTGCTGGGCATCGGTCTCATCATCGGCGGGGTCCTGATTGCCATTTATACTACACGCTCCATCACCAAGCCTATCCAGCTGCTGAAACGCATGCTGCTTTCCATGGGGCTCGGCATTCTACCAAAGGCCCGCATCAGCTACCGCACCGACGAGATCGGCGAAATGGGCACAGCGCTCAACAGCCTTGTGGAATCGATGGAAAGCACCACCGAATTTGCGAAGCAGACGGGACGCGGAAATTTCGACGCCTACTACAAGCCTTTGAGCAAAGACGATACGCTGGGGCATGCGCTCCTGAAAATGAGGGACAGCCTTTCGGAGAGTGAGCGCGTGCTCGAGCAGAAAGTGATAGAGCGCACAGAGGAGGTGGTGAAGCAGAAGGAAGAGATCGAGGTGAAAACCAAAGAGCTTGAAATTCTCTTTAAGCAGGTTACCGACAGTATCCATTATGCAAGGCGCATCCAGCTGGCCATCCTTCCACCGAACAGCGTGGTGAAGGACATTCTTCCGCAATCGTTCGTACTCTACAAGCCTAAGGATATTGTAAGCGGCGACTTCTACTGGATCGACCGGAAGGGCGACTGGTGTTACTTTGCCGCGGTTGACTGTACCGGCCACGGCGTTCCGGGCGCCTTTATGAGTATCGTAGGCTACAACCTGCTGAAAGACATTCTGAAAACGACCGACCGCACGGATCCTGCCGTGATCATGGATGTGATGAACGATGGCGTGGCTCATACGCTGCACACCTCCACGTCGGACGAGCAGACCAAGGACGGCATGGATATGACGCTCTGCGCCCTGAATTACAAAACCCTGGAGCTCCAGTATGCCGGCGCATTCAACCCGTTGTACATCGTTCGTGGCAATGAGCTGCTGCAGTTCAAGGCCAATAAATTCCCGGTGGGCATGTTTGTCGGCGCCAAGCAAAACTTCACCAACAACCGCATTCAGCTTCAGAAAGGCGACACGATCTATATTTTCTCCGACGGCTATGCCGACCAGTTCGGAGGGCCTAAGGGCAAAAAATTCATGGCGGGCAATTTCCGCAATCTGCTGGTGGAAGCCAGCAAGCTCCCGATCGACAGCCAGAAAGACATGCTCAATAAAACCATCGAAGACTGGCGTGGCAACCTCGAGCAGGTGGATGACATGCTGATCATCGGCGTGACGGTGTAATGACCGCAAGCCGCGAATGGGTTGTTTTCCCTGAACTATCGAAACCAGGTTGTGTCACGAGGTATCTGTTCCCTTTTTCGTTTGTCACATCAGAGAAAATCGTTCGAACGCAAACGATTGTTTGGTTCTCACAACCCATTGTGGCAAGGCCGTAGGAAATCCGGCAATCAGCAAACCACCTTCAACGCATTTGGCTGCACTTCGATCCTGATCTTTCCATCGGCTTTCAGCGGCTCACCATCATAGTGCACCGGCAGCTGTCCTTCAAATTCGATCTCGATGATCTTTCCGTTCAGGGAAAGGAGGTGCACGGAGGTATGGATCTTTTTCCGGAACAGCTTCAGGCCGATCCCACCGATAGCGGAAAGGGCAAAGGGCTTCAGGATGCTGACGTGCAGAATGCCGTCGTTGAGCGAAGCTTCCGGTGAGATGTATACGTCGTTGCCCCATTGGCCGGCATTAGCCACTGTAATCAGAAAAGCTTTGCTTTGAAGCACCTCGCCATCAACAGTGATCTTATAATCGTTGGGCTTGTAGGAAAAAAATTCGCTGATGCTGGTTTTAATGTAGGTGAGAAAGCCGCGCGTGGTGCTCGCCGCAAACTTCTCGGCAATCAGGGCATCGAAGCCAACTCCTGCCGTGCAGAAAAAGGGAATGCCGTTGATGAGCGCGCCGTCGATGATTTTGGTTTCTGCACGGGCAATCACCGCTAAGGCGTCCTCCAGGTCGAGCGGGATGCCGTTGCTCCTGGCCAGCCCGTTACCGGAGCCCAGTGGCAAAATCCCCACCGCCATCGGAGTGTTCATCACCACGGAAGATACCATATTGACGGTGCCATCTCCCCCACAGGCCACCACAACCCGATAGTTGCCGGATAAGATCTGCTGCTTCACCGACTCGAAGTCGTAAGGATTTTTCCATACGATAAGGTCGTAAGGAATGCCTTCGGGAAAGTAGCTTTTCACAAACTCAATGATATCGATTTTCTTTTTCACACCCGCATTGGGATTGATAACAAAGGCGATCTTTTGGTTTCCTGATGGCATGCGTGAAAGGTAAGGCTTATTTTTTAGCGGTCGTGAAGAAAAAATCCTTGAGGTAAAAGGGTTCGGCATAAGCCGTATCGGCAAAGTCCTGATCCTGGAATTTGCGGTACGCCAGGGCGATCATCGCTTCCGAGCCGGGCCGGATGCCCTCCAGGAAATGTGCCGAAGGGATGCTTTCCAATAAGGCTTTTGCTTTGGGCATGCCGTCACCAAAAAAACAAACGGGCGTTCCCGGCTCACGGAAACGGGCAATGCTTTCCTCATTAAGCACCATGGCCACAGGAGCCATCTGAAGGGCGAGGTCTTTGGTATAAACGGCGGTATACACTTCCATCCGCCTGGCGTCGAGCATCGGGCAGTATAAAGAGGCTCCCGGATCCTGGCTGACGGCCAGCGATGCCAGCACCTTCAGGGTGTCTACCACCATAAGCGGGATCCGCAGGGCATAAGCCAGGCCTTTGGCCGTTGCGAAGCCAATGCGCAGACCTGTATAAGAGCCGGGCCCGGAGCTGACGGAAATGGCCTGCAGCTGAGACAGGCTTATGCCTTGCTCCTGCAACAGCTCTTTGATAAAGACATGAAGATTTTCGGCATGCGTATAGCCCGCATCCAGCTCTTTTAAGGCCACAAGGGCTTCATTACTTGACAAAGCCACAGAGCACAGGGTAGAGCTCGATTCGATATGTAAGAGGTAAGCCACTATCAGACAAAGAACGAAGCTTATTTTTTATCGGAGAACAACTGGTCTTTGGTCACGACCCTGATCTTCGAAGAATTTTTCAGTGTCTTGGAAACGGCACCGTAAGGCCCTGAGATGACCTCATCACCGGACTTGAGCCCTGTTTTAACCTCGATGTAATCGTTATCCTGGATACCCGTCGTTACCTGCACCATCTTTGCCTCGCCATTCACGTTCAGGAACACATATTCTTTGATCTCCTCCTGCTTTTTATTGAGCTTCTCCTGCTTCTCATCCTTCACGATGACCTTCGGATCATCCTCTCCCTCCGGCCCGCGGTTTTTGGTTTCTGTGGTGTCGCCGCTGCGCGTGGTCACTGCCGGGATCGGCACGGTGATCACATCATTGGCGCGCCTGGTCTGGATCTCCACGCTGGCGCTCATACCCGGGCGGAACGGCGCCGGATTGAGATCGGTGATCAGGTCGATGTAAGACTCTCTCAGGATGCGGATCTTCACCACAAAATTAGTCACCTGGTCGACGGAAATCCCGGTGGTATTGGCGGAGTTGGCCACCTCCGTCACGATGCCCCTGAATTTTTTCCCCATATAAGCATCCACTTCAATGATGGCCGTATCGTTCTTATGGATGTTGATGATGTCGTTCTCGTTGACCTCCACGCTGGCCTCCATTTCATTGAGGTTGGCCAGGCGCAGGATCTCCGTGCCCTGCAGGCCCTGTACCCCGACGACCCTTTCTCCTTTTTCCACATTGAGCTTGGATACGGTTCCGTCAACCGGCGCATAGATGTATGTTTTGTCGAGGTTGGAATTGGCCTCTTTCAGGGATGCCTGCATACTCTTCACATTGAAGTCCGCTGCCTTGATACTTTCCGACAGCCCTTCCACATTGGCTTTCGCCGATTCGTAGGATGCTTTGGAGGCATCCATCTCCTGCTGGGAGATTACGTTCTGGTCGAAGAGCTTTTTGCTCCTGGCATAGGAAGCCTCCGCATTGGCCAGGTTGGCCTTGGCCTGCGCCAGCTGGGCCACCGTGGTCTGTAAATTGGCCTTTGAGCTGCTTACCGTAGCATTTACACGCTCAAACGCGCTCTCATAAATATCGGGCTTGATCCGGCACAAGAGCTGTCCTTTTTTCACCTGGTCGCCTTCCTTCACCAGCATCTCCACGATCTCTCCCGATACATCGGAGGTGATCTTCAGCTCGGCTTCGGGCTGGATCTTGCCGTTGGCAGACACCGTTTCGATCAGGCTGCGCTTCGCGGCCCTTTCCGTGGTGACGTCCACAGGCGGCGCTCCTTTGAAGAATTTAAAAAAGACGGCCAGCACCAATACCAGCACACAAATTCCGATGATCCAATATGTTCTTTTCATATTTCTGTCTTAACCGCAGAGGGCGCAACGATGAGCCTGAGTCTGCAAAGTTTTTATGTTTGTTTAATTATGTTTTAACCGTAAACCCCTTATGCTTAATTATGCATTGGATCCGGCAAGCTTATTTTTATACGCATCAATCTTTCTCTGTGCTCTTTGCGATAATCTCAGCGTGCTCTGCGGTTAAATTTTTTGATCTATAATGTTAACGGTTTCCCCTGGTAAAAGTCCAGAACTTTCAGGCGGAACACATAATCGTATTTGGCCTGCACTAAATTACTCTGTGCCGTTTGCAAACGTGTTTTGGCATCGTTGAAGTCAAAGCTGCTGATGGCCCCCACGTTGAATTTCTGCTCGGCAAAGCCAAAGGCCTGCTCGGCCGCTTCCACCGCCGCTTTGCTGGCATTGTATTTATTCAGGCCCGCCCGCGCGTTCACATAAGCCTGGGCAATGGTCTTGTACAGGTTCTGGGCCAGCAGGTCCTGCGAGTATTTCGCATTCAGGGCATTGATCTTCGCATTCTGAACACCGGTGTAAGTCTGTAGGCCGTTGAACAAAGGGATCGTCAGCGTTAAGCCGACACTCTTGTTCACGTTATCCTTAAACTGGTCGGCAAAAGGTTTCGGCGAGCTCACGATCTCCGTTTTGGGCTGATAGATCAGCTCTCCCGACTGGGTAATGTAAGGGGCCTGCTCCACGCCCACAATGTTCACCGCATCGATATTCTTATCCAGCCCTGAGGTACCCGTTCCCAAGGAGCCTGTAGCGCTTAAGGTAGGGCTCACGCGCCCCCTGGCCACCGCGAGGTTCTTCTCCGCAGCCATCAAACTGTAAGAGGCGCTCTTCACCGAATGCTGGTTCTTGAGCGCTTCCTCGTAAATCTTTTGAATGGAGAGGTTTTCCAGCTCGTAGTTCAGCACCTCGATATCCGGCCTCACCACGGAGAAATTCTTCATCGTATCGATCCTCAGGTTCAGCAGCTGTGTCAGGTTGAGCAGGGCCAGCTGGTAATTGTTCTCCGCGTTGGTGAGGTTCACCTGGTCGTTTGCCATCTGCGACCTCAGGTCGAATACGGCGCTTTTGGCTACCGATCCGGCCTCTGCCAGCTTTTCTGTTCGGTCGAGCTGCTGCTTGGAAATGGTGTACTGATTTTTGGATACCGACAGCAGCTCATCGGTGAAGATCACATTGATGTAGGCGGTAGCCACATTCAGCGACAGGTCGTTTTGCTGCTGCAGAAAGTTCTCGGTACCCGAGAGAAAATTATACTCGTTCGCCTTGATGTTGTTGTACTGCGAGAGCCCCGACCAAAGCACCACATTGCTGGAGATGTAGAAGTTTTGCGACAGTACCTGCGTGTTCGCAAAGGTGTTGGTATAGCGGTCGATCGTACGCCCGAAGTTATAGGTGTGCTGAGCGCCCGCGTTGATGGTGGGCAGAATAGCAGCCTTGCTCTGGTTGGTGTTGTTCTTATTGATAAAGTTGTTCAGCTCCGCCTGCTTGAGGCTGATGTTATTTTTCCGGGCATATTCCACGCATTGCTGCAGGGTCCAGGTATTGGACTGCGACGAGGCCGTGTAAGCGAGGCTAAGCATGCATCCGAACAGGAGGTATTTCATGGTGAATGTCATAGTGTTTCATTCTGCACCCGCTGGACTGCCCTAAGCCCGAAAGACCGGAACAGTTCGTATGCAGGTATTGGTTTTAGTGGATGAAAGAATACCTGTAAATTTAATTAAAAAAGCGGTTGTGCTTTCTCTTCTACACAAACGGAAAAATTCCCCTTTAAGCCGGTTATTTTTCAGGCACAAAATTATACAATTTAATTCGCAAAGCACCTTGTTTTTTTAGTATTTTTCCGGATCAAAACCGGTTTTTCGGATGACTCCATTTCTATTTCAGGCGGCACAGTATATTTACGACCATTACCGGGATGAAACGGAGCGCCTGTGCATTATCCTTCCCAACAAGCGGGGTGCTTTATACCTTAAGCAGCACCTGGCGAAGGTCTATCAGAAGACGATTTGGCTGCCGGTGATCATCAGCGCCGAAGAGCTCGTGGCAAAGCTTTCCGGGCTCGAGCAGGCCGACAACATCGACCTCATCTGCGACCTCTACGTTGCCTACACGCATGTGCTGAAAGAAAAAGCGGAGTCCTTTGATGCGTTTTCGAAATGGGGCAACCTCATGCTCCAGGATTTCAATGAAGCCGACCGTTATCTCATCGATACCCAGGCGCTGTACCAGAACCTGAAGGAGATCAAGGAGATCGAGAACTGGTCGCTGGGCGAGAGCAGCCTCACGCCTACCCAACAGGACTACATCCATTTCATGTGGCAGATGGGCAGCATTTATGAGGAGTTCTCGGATATCCTGCTCGCCAAAGGACAGGCATACCAGGGCCTCATGTACCGCAAATCGGTAGAGCGGTACAAAAGCAATGCCTACATTCAGAAGTTCTCCAAACTGCTGATCTGCGGCTTCAATGCCCTCAACAAGGCAGAAATACTGATCTTTACCGACTGGCTCAAGGAAAAGAAAGCGGATATCCTCTGGGATGCCGACGAGTACTATGTCAACAATCCCAATTACGAAGCCGGCCTGTTCCTGCGGGAGAACTTTGAGAACTCCTGGCTGAAGCACAAGCTGCCCCTGAGCACCGACTTCAGGGACATTCCGAAGCAGGTGGATATCGTGGCCGTTCCGCGGCAGGTAGGGCAATCGCAGGCCGTGGCCCAGCAGCTCCGCACCTGGATCGCCGAAGGCAAAAGCCTCCATCGGATCGCCATTGTGCTGGCCGACGAGAGCCTCCTGTTCCCGGTGCTGAACCAGCTCCCCGAACAGGTGAAGCATGTGAACGTAACGATGGAGTACCCTCTGCGCCTGTCGCCTTTGTATGACTTGGTGGATAACCTCATCAATCTGCAGCAGGCCGGTCAAAAGGCAGGGGCTCAAAGCAATCTTTCCTTTTATTTCAAGGATGTGTTCCGTATCCTGCACAATGCCTTCTTTAAAAAGTACTATGCTTCCTTCCGCCCTGCGACGGCCCTGCAGGATGTGATCCGCAAGATCATCGACAGGAACTACGTCTGGATCACCACGGCGATGCTCGGAGAGCTGTTTGGCAGCGACTATGCCTCCGTGCAGAAGCTCTTTGCCTTCTGGCAGCATTCGGCCGACGGCGTGGCTGCGATCTCGGAAGTGCTTGCCCGCTTCAACAGCTCGGAGGAGGACGAGCTCCGCCTCTCCTCTGCCGAGCTGGAATACCTGCATGTGTTCACCAGGTATTTCAACCGCCTGCAAAGCCTCATTCACACGCAGCCTTTCCTTAGCTCGCTGCCGACCCTACGCAGCCTTTACAAGCAGATCATCGGCAGCGCCACCGTTCCTTTTATCGGTGAGCCTTTGCAGGGCCTGCAGATTATGGGTGTGCTGGAAACCCGTACCCTGGACTTCGAGCACCTCATGGTTTTGGGCGTGAATGAAGGCGTGCTCCCAAGCGGCAAAGCGGTGAACTCCTTTATTCCCAACGACCTCAAACGGCATTTCGGCATGCCGCTATACGGGCACAAGGATGCCATCTATGCCTATCACTTTTACCGCCTGCTGCAACGCGCTACCAACGTACTCATTACCTATAATACGGAGCAGAGCATGATGGGCACCGGCGAGAAAAGCCGCTTCATCACGCAGCTGCAGTTTGAGCTCCGGAGTTACAATCCCCAGCACCGCCTCAGCGAGAAGATGCTGAGCGGCGATGCCCTGAAAGCCAGCACCCGGAACGAGATCGCCTTCGCCAAGACCGATCTGAACCTGCAGCCCATCATTAAAAAGCTGAGCGTGAGCGATAGCTACGGCGGGCTCAGCCCTTCCGCCCTCATCACCTATAAGGATTGCGCCCTGAGGTTCTTTTTCAGGTATGGCGCCGGCATTAAGGAAACGGAGGATGTGGAGGAAAGCGCCGAAGCCAACACGCAAGGCTCTATCCTCCACGAGTCGCTGGAAATCCTGTACACGCCCTACATCGGGCGCGTTCTCACCGACGCCGATATCCGCGACTGCAGAAGCAGAACGGAGGAAACGGTGAATACGGTGTTCCGCCGGTATTTCAGCCAAAAGGAAAGCCTCTTCGGAAAGAACTTCTTACAGCGCAAGGTGCTGTACGAGTACGTCAACAAGCTGCTGAAGGCCGACCAGAAGATGATCGGCGAGCTGAAAAAAAGCGATGAGCTGCTGAGCCTGATCGACCTGGAAAGAGGCCTCGAATCGAGCCTGTATGTCACCATCGACGGGGCTGAAACGGAAGTGTTCGTGAAGGGATCGGCCGACAGGATCGACCGCAGGGGCAGCAAGATCCGGATCGTGGATTATAAATCGTCGGTGAAGCAGGACGATAAATTTAAGTTCAGCGGATTCGAGGATCTGTTCGGCGACCGCAAGTACAATAAAATGCTGCAGCTCTTCATCTACGCCTGGCTGGTGGTGAAGAACAACATTGCCAGGCCCGAAGAGCTCCAGCCCTGCATCATTCCTTTCCGGAAATTCGAAGAGCAGCCGCGGTTCATCCTGCAAGACGATAAGGCCGAAAGCATCCTCAACTTTACGGACGAGCTCCTGGCGGAATTCGAATTTCACCTGAGGAAAGAAATTGAATCCATCGTGAACCGGAACCAGGTGTTCGGCCAGACACCGGACCTGAAAACCTGCGAGTATTGCGCCTATGCAGGCATTTGCAATGTCACTTAGCCTGCGGCAGGTAGCGCCCCTCGCAATCAAAAACGACTTTTCCTTTTTGTGTGGTGAGAGAAGCATAGCCGGCCTCTTTTTCTTCACAGATCTTTATGGTGAGCATGACACTGGCTTTCTTGGTATGCCGATCCATGTGAAAGACCTTTCCTTCGCAGATGAGCTTTGTCAGTAATTTCTGAAGATGATGGTAGATCTTGTCTTCGGCCTTGTTCCTGAATTCGGTCTGCCCATAGGTAAACTCGATCTTCTCATAAGCCATGCGCAGGTATTTGATCTCTTCGGCATAATCGCTCCTACCGGAAAATTTATTCTGCCAGATAAGCTCGTTCATCAACACGGCCGGATCAAGGTAGAAATGATCCATCTTATAGGCGATCATTAAACGCTGCTGCTTATCTTTTTTAGGCATCTGAATGGCCTGAGCGCTCAGGCCGACCGAGAAACAACATAATACCATCAGGCAGCTCAGGCTGAAAAAAGACAAGCATGTTTTTGGAGTAGTGATTGTTTTCATAAAAATTAATTTTGGTTGCTGCATTTTACCGCCAAAGCGCAGTCGAGGTTCCCTGCCTTTTGTAAGTGGCGGCATTTATCAAACAAGTGGTGTCTTACCGGGCATATCCGGAGGATTCTCCAGCTCTGAAGAATCCGGGCCGCACAGCCGGGCCCGGAGGTGTTTCTTTTCCGGTTTTCAGGATTATACCAGGCAGAGGCCTTTTAACAGCTCTCCGTTAGTTACTTAATTGGCCCGGTATTTAATTTTCAGGGCGATTTTTCCTATATTTATGGTTTCACACAAAACCTTTCTAAACACTCTATGAAAAACGCTTTTATATTCCCGGGACAAGGTTCCCAGTTTTCAGGAATGGGCAAAGACCTTTATGACAATTCCGAGCTTGCGAAAACCATGTTCCACCAGGCCAACGATATTTTAGGCTTCCGCATCACCGACGTGATGTTTTCGGGAAGCGACGAGGAATTAAAGCAAACCAAAGTCACACAACCGGCTATTTTCCTGCATTCGGTCATCCTGGCCGCAACCCTGGGCGACTCATTCCGCCCGGATATGGTGGCAGGCCATTCTCTGGGCGAGTTTTCGGCCCTGGTTGCCAATAAGACCCTCAGCTTTGAAAGTGCGCTGACCCTGGTATCGAAGCGCGCCCAGGCGATGCAAAAGGCCTGCGAGATCAACCCTTCCACCATGGCTGCGGTGCTCAACCTCGACGATGCCGTGATCGAAAGCATTTGTAAGGAGATCAGCGACAGCGGCCACGTGGTGGTTGCTGCCAACTATAACTGCCCGGGACAGCTGGTAATCTCCGGATCGATCGAAGGCATCAACATTGCCTGCGAAAAGATGAAAGCGGCCGGCGCCAAGCGTGCGCTGGTATTGCCGGTTGGCGGGGCTTTCCACTCGCCTCTGATGGAGCCCGCCAGGCTTGAGCTCGAAGCGGCCATCAATGCCACAGCTTTCAGCCAGCCGATCTGCCCGGTATACCAGAACGTGACGGCCAGCGCGGTATCCAACCCCGACGAGATCAAGAAAAACCTGGTATCGCAGCTGACGGCACCGGTAAAATGGACCCAGACCATCGCTCAGATGATTGCCGACGGCGCCACACACTTTACGGAAGTGGGGCCGGGGAAAGTATTGCAGGGACTGGTGAAAAAGGTAGCCTCAACCGTGGCTCCCGACGCAACAATAGAAACCACAAGCGCTTAAATATTATGCTGAAAAAGATCATCGCTCTTTCCATGTTCCTGTACTTCTCTATGGAGGTACATGCGCAATTCGTAAGGGGTATCGGCCTGTTCGTGGGCGTCACCTCGTCCAGACACCGCTACATCAATACCTCTGCCATCGACAGCTCCTACGCCCACAAATTTCCGGCGCCGTCGCACAAATCGAGGGAGTATGTGAGCTGGAGCGTGGGTATCCTGGGCGAATTCCTGAAGTACGATCACATCCGCTGGCAAACGGAGATCGAGTATTGCAACAAGGGCGCGGTGGAGCATCCTTTCCTCTCGCCCTTTACCGAAGAGCGTGGCCCCGCCACCGCCAATGCGCTGTCGTACATCCAGTGGAACAACTTTGCAAAGATCTTTTTCAATGAAGGCTACCGCGGCACTCCTTACATCATGCTCGGCGGGCGCATCGAGTACAATTTGCAGCGGGCCATCGGCATTTACCCAACCGTGGTCGGCGCCCTGCCAAAGATCAATGTCAGCCCCGATGTGGCGCTGGGCTATGAGTTTGTCACCTACAGCAAATTCAAGCCTTTCGTGGAGCTGCACTATAACCCGGACCTCATCAACAAGCAGATCGGCAATATCGCGTTCAACAACCGCACCTGGGAGTTGCGTGTGGGTGTGATCTACAGGCCGGAAAAGAGATTAGATAATTGTAATGCACCACGCTTTCATGGAAGCGGATACTAAAGAATCATGACTATGGTAATGACAAAAGACGTTTTGTTTTCCCTCACCAAAGGAGGCTATGCTCCGCAGGAAGAAATGCTGGAGGTGGCCCGCAAAAAAGGAAAATTATACATCGGCATTCCTAAGGAAATGGCTTACCAGGAAAACCGGGTGCCCCTGGTGCCCGACGCTGTGGCCCTGCTTACCAATCATGGGCACCGCATTGTGATCGAAGCGGGTGCCGGATCTGCGGCCCACTTCGAGGACACGGATTACAGCGAAGCGGGTGCTGAGATCGTATATTCGGCGCAGGATGTCTTCAAAGCGGATATTATTTTAAAGATCGCGCCGCCGACCCTCGAAGAGATCGAGCTGATGCAGACCAGGCAAACCCTGTTCTCTGCCTTGCAGCTGACGGTGCAGCCCGAAGATTTCCTGAAAAAGCTGATCGCCAAAAAGCTGAACTGCGTGGCTTTCGACCTCATTACCGACGATGCCGGCATCTACCCGGTGATCAGGGCCATGGGAGAGATCGCTGGCGGTACGTCCATCCTCGTGGCCGCCGAGCTGCTGAGCAACGCCAACAACGGCGTGGGCGCTATCCTCGGAGGCATCAGCGGCATCTCGCCCACCGAAGTGGTCATTATCGGCGCCGGCACGGTAGGCGAATTCGCCGCCAGGGCCGCGCTGGGATTAGGCGCTACCGTAAAGGTGTTCGACAATTCCACCTCCCGCCTGCGCCGCCTGCAAAACCAGCTGGGTACGCGTATCTTCACCTCGGTGATCGTTCCTAAGGTCCTCGAAAAGCATTTGAAATCGGCCGATGTGGCTATTGGCGCCCTGCGCGCGCAAAAAGGAAGAACGCCCTGCATCGTGTCGGAGAACATGGTGGCCGAAATGAAAACGGGCTCTGTGATCATCGATGTGAGTATCGACCAGGGAGGCGTGTTCGAAACCTCGGAGGTGACGAACCATACACGGCCGGTGTTCCGCAAACACGGCGTGGTGCACTACTGCGTGCCGAATATCCCGTCGCGCGTGGCACGTACCGCCTCCTATGCCTTCAGCAATATTTTCCAGCAGATCCTCATCTCGATGGGCGACGAAGGCGGCTTCGACAGCCTGGTGCGCAAGGACGTGGGCGTACGCACAGGCGTGTACATGTACAATGGCATCCTGACCAACCAGTTCCTGGGCGAGTCCTTCAATCTTCCTTTCAAGGACATCAACCTGATCATGGCAGCGATGTAATAGTTGGAGAGGCAGGGAATTGTTGATTTGAAGAGTTAATGGATCGGTGAATTAAATGGCAGGATAAGCTGTTATTCAGATACTATCTTTACCTTTGCATCCGAAATCCATTCATTCAATAACTCTCGAATTCTATAAACCAATAATCCACTAATTATACATGAATTTCTGGCAACGTTTTCGCTTTTTCCTGATCGGCTTTATTCCCGGCACCATTATCCTCATCATGATCCTGAACAAAAAAGGATGCACCAGCCCCAATGAGCTCAAGATGCTTGAACTAAGCCATCAGAAGCTGCTCCTGGGCGATAAGGCCAAATGCAAGCTCAAATGCCTGGTGCTGACCGAGAACGGCTTTAAGGTGACGCTCCGCGACATGGAGGTGAATTACGACCTGAGCGATGTGCATAAAAAGCCTTATGGCCTTTATTATTTACAGCCGAAAAAAGGACTGGCCTCGCGCTACGAGCTTTTGGTGGAGGACAAAGATACCGTCACGTTTATCAATGACATTAAATTACAGCCGGCCATTGCAGGCTGTTCCTGCGATAGCATCCGTTAAGCCATGCAACTGAAAACAGACCTGTCGAAATTCAATAACAGCTGGTACAAAAAGGGCGGCAATCCTGCCAAGCGCCTTTGCTGGTATATGGTGAACGCGGCCTTCTTCAACTCTGCCTTCCCTGTGAATTCGGCAAAGGTGTTTCTCCTGCGCCTCTTTGGTGCGCGCGTGGGGAAAGGCGTGGTGATCAAGCCTTTCGTCAATGTCAAATATCCCTGGAACCTGAAGGTCGGAAACCATGTGTGGATCGGGGAACGGGTATGGATCGACAACCTGGGCTTCGTGGTACTCAATGATAATTCCTGTGTATCACAGGGGGCGATGCTGCTGTGCGGCAACCACCATTATAAGAAAGTGGCCTTCGACCTGATCGTTGGCAATATTACCGTGGAAGAAGGCGCCTGGATCGGCGCGAAATGCGTGGTATGCCCCGGTGTGAAAATAGGAAGCCACGCTGTGCTCACGGTGGGCAGCATTGCCACCTCCAACTTGCTGCCCTGGAGCGTCTACCAGGGAAATCCCGCCCAGAAGATCAAGGAACGGGTGATCAAGGGATAAGCCTTTTCTCTTTTAATTCTCTTATCCAACGATTACTTTTTTGTAAGCGTGCTCCCGGATAACAAGCCCTCACGATATAAATTCCTGCGTTCAATCCTTCGACCCGAATTTCACTTGTACTTTAAGACATAAGAACCGATATTGTTCTACTTTGTCAAAATATTGGCAAGGGTCGAGTAAAAGAAATCATTGTTTCCTACCGTGTATTGGTACATTCGTTTGTTCAATTCGAAAGGATTGGGTTCTAAGTTCCGGGCCGGCAGCTCACATCAGCCCGATCATCATAATCAGGATACATATCTTCCTTTTCATAAGGTTACTTAAAGCTACAAAGATCTAATCTTCTTTTTTCGTTGCGGCACAAATGGCCTCATTCTATAAAAGAAAAATCCCTCATCACATGGTGATGAGGGATTTTTTAGTTTACTTTCAGTTAAGTGAAAGCGCGTGTTATTACAGTTTAGTGTAAGTAACAGTTTCTACGATAACTTCAGTACCAGTTACGTTTTGGTTAGCCGGAGTACAAGTAGCACCGTTGAAACCAGTTTTGTTAACGTCTTTGTAGTTGTAAGTCAATACTAAAGTAGTAGCGTTTAATGTAGTGATAGTCCATGCGTTGTTACCAGCGATTGGGCTAACACCAGAGTTCAGGATTAAAGTACCAGTACCGTCAGCTTGTAAAGTTGGGTGAGTCCAGGTAGATAACTGAGTAGCGTTTTTAATCACGTAAGAACCGTTAGATTTAACGTTACCGTCGCCATCGTAAGTGTTGATTACACCTGAACCAGAAGAAGAAGGCCTTACTTCGATTTTAGCGTTGCTGGTGAAAGTAGTAGTAGAGTATGGGATGTTACCGATGTTAGGGCAAGTTGCAACAGGAGATCCGTTGAATGTGTGCACTAACACGTGGCTGCTCAGTTTCCACTGACCAGCTAACATAGCCATTACCTGGTTGTCACCTGTACCACCAACTACAGTGATTGTAGAAGTATAAGTGCTGGATACACCACGGTTTTGAGAGAAAGCAGTTAAGCTAACCACATAAGTACCGTTTTGGCTGTAAACGTGAGTTTGAACCGGGCTAACTGGCTGAGTCAGGTTAGTCTGGATACCGTCGCCGAAATCCCATGTGTATTCGTCAGCGTCAACAGAAGTTGAGTTGAAAGATACGATCTCACCAGCCTGAACAGTGGTTTTTGATGTAAACATAGCTGTAGTACCTTTGTCAGATACAGTGATTTGAATTGCAGGAGCGTCAGAAGGTTTTTTGCCGTTTTTCTTAGCAGCTGTTAAAGTTACGTTGTAAGTACCTTTTTTAGCGTAAACGTGAGAAACCATGTTCTGGTTAGACTCTAACTGAGTACCGTCACCAAAATCCCACATTGCTTTTGCGTCACCTTCAGAAGTGTTTGTGAAGTTAACGGCTTCTCCAACTTTAACAGCAGTTTTATCTGAAGTAAAGCTAGCTGCAGGTTTTTTACAACCTGTGAATAATAATGTTCCAACTGCAAGAGCTGCAACGACTTTTGAAATTTGTTTTTTCATTTTTTAAGGTTTAGAATTATGGCGCAAAAGTAATAAAGTTTTTTGTGAAAACCACTCCTATTTGTTAAGGAATGTTATGAAAATTTAAAAATCACTATAAATGAGTATACACTACTTTTATCTACAAATTTGCCGGACTGAACAGATCAAAGCTCCAACTGAGCCAAAATACGGTTTCGGCTAGTGAATGCCTTTTTTTCTTAAAAACCAGCCTCAAAATAGAATAGTTCTAAATATCAAAAAAAGCCTCTCTGAAACAGGTCAGAGAGGCTTTTTTAACAAACAAAAATCCCAAATCTTCTATGCCCTTAGATGAAGATTTCCGTCTTCCGGTGTTCCAGCATTTTCTTCAGGTTCAGCAAGGCATAGCGCATCCGTCCTAAAGAGGTGTTAATGGACACATTGGTAAACTCGGAAATCTCTTTAAAGCTCATGTCGTAATACATGCGCATGATCACCACTTCGCGCTGATCGGCAGGAAGGTCGCTTACCAGGTGGCGGATCATCTCCTTGAACTGCCTGGCTTCCTCTGTATCCCGCGTGTGGTGCTGCTCAGGGATAATATCGAAGATGCTGGTCTCCTCGCCCTCATCATTCATCACGCAGGAAACGCCCGGCATCTTTTTGGCTTTGCGGTAATAGTCGATAATGAGGTTCTTGGAGATCCTGAGCAGCCAGGGCAAAAACTTGCCCTCCTCGTTGTATTGCTGCCTTTTCAGGGTCTGGATCACTTTAAAAAAGGTCTCCTGGAATACATCCTCGGAAAGCTCCTTGTTGCGCGTGATCAGGTAAATGTAAGAGAAAATACGGCGCTTGTGGCGTTTGATCAGGATAGAAAGGCACTCCTCGTTACCTTTCATGTAAAGCCGAACAAGCTCATTGTCAGATAGAAACTGCATAGACATTAAACTACAAATTAGATTTTACTAAGAAAAAAAATTAAGTAGAAGTCTATCTATGCGTTTAATGTTTTTAAGGAGTTACTATTACAAATATAAGCCAAAAGCCGCTACTGGCTTGTTAATTTGGGCGAAAGTAGGCCTTCAGTTATTAAAAGAAGGAGCCCAGCACGTGAAGCAATTTATCGACCTGGCTGTTCCACAGCAGGCGTGCCGACTCTTCATCCGATTTGTCTGAGGCAAAGTCGGTGATGATGAGGGAGATATCGTTTGTAAGCTCGTCTTTCTGGGTTTTGAACTCAAAATAGCTGCCGTCATTCTTATCCAGCCACTGGTAGCGGATGTAGGAAGGGGGAAGCTCCTTGACGAGCTTGGCCTGCTGCTCCTGTCCGTCCCAGATGAAGGTAAAGATCCCGTTACGGATCGTCACATCATCGCAGAACCATTCGGAGAGGCCGCTTTCTGTGCTGACAAATTCAAAGACCATGTCTTCCGATGCCCGGATCACAAACTCCATCTCAAATTTGCCATTCGGCTCCTTGATGAATTTGACAGGTCCCGGATCTTCCTGGCGGAAGGTGATCGGCGCTACGATGGATTTCTTGACCACCGGCTTTTCCTTGGCAACGGCCGGCTTCGCCACAGGCGCCTTTTCAGGCTTCTCTGCTTTCACAACAGGCGCTTTCTCTATCTTTGCAGGCATAACCGCCTGTTTTTTAGCTGTTACGGGTTTAGTTGCTTTTTTTGCCGGGGCTGGCTTGGCTTTCACAGGCCTGACTGCCTTTTTTGCCGGGGCTTTCGCCACGGTCTTCTTCACTGCCGCTTTCTTTACGACTGCTTTCTTCAGGGGCCTGGCGATCTTTTTAAGCGCTTTTTTGGGAGCTGCCGGGCGGGCCTTGGAAGCTGTCTTTTTGGCGGTTTTGGCCGCTGCAACAGGCTTCGACGCTTTTTTCACAGCTGCTTTCGCAACGGTTTTTTTCGCCACCTTGACGGCTTTTTTGACTGGTACTCTGGCGGCCACCTTTTTTGGAGCTTTTTTAACTGCCTTTTTGGGAGCAACCGGCTTGGAAGGTTTCGACACTTTCACGGCTTTCTTCTTGACAGCAGCGTTTTTAGCCGGTTTTTGGGGCGTAGCCTTCTTAACCGTCTTTTTAGGCGCAGCTTTCTTATTTTTTGATGAAGCTTTAGTTTTTGTCGACATAACCTATAAATTTTTCGGGAAATATATAAATAATATTATTCTTTTAAAAATTATATCATATATTTTTTACAGCGAAAAACAAAAAATCACTATTAATAGTTATCTTCCTTTGACGGATGCCCCATAAGCCAACTAAACATTTATCTTTATGCCCATGCAAAATGTGATTACCCTCTTACCTGAAAGCGTTGCCAACCAGATTGCCGCCGGTGAAGTTGTTCAGAGGCCCGCTTCCATTGTGAAGGAATTGCTTGAAAATGCGATAGATGCAAAAGCGACATTCATTAAGCTGATCGTAAAGGATGCCGGCAGAACGCTGGTACAGGTGATCGATAACGGCAGCGGGATGAACCCCGTGGATGCCAGGATGGCCTTTGAGCGCCATGCCACCTCTAAGATAAAAAAAGCGGAAGACCTCTTCGACCTTCATACCAAAGGTTTCAGGGGCGAGGCCCTGGCCAGCATCGCGGCCGTGGCCCAGGTAGAGCTTAAAACCAAGCGCGAGGAAGACCTTGTGGGCCAGCTGATCGAGATCGAAGGCAATAAATTCATGCGCCAGGAGGAATGCCAGGCCCCGACGGGCTCGTCCTTCAGCGTCAAAAACCTGTTTTTTAACATCCCCGCCCGCCGCAACTTCCTGAAAGAGGACAGCATTGAGCTGAAGCACATCATCGATGAGTTTGAGCGCGTAGCCATGCCGCATCCGGGCATCCACTTCCAGATGTTCAGCAACGGGCACGAACTGTACAACCTGCCTGCCTCCAACCTGATGGAGCGCATCTCGGGCCTGTTCAGCAAAACCATGCAAAGCAAGCTGGTGCAGGTAAACGAGGTAACGGACGTGGTGAAGATCAGCGGCTACATCGGCAAGCCGGAAAGCGCCAAAAAGCGGCGCGGAGACCAGTACTTTTTTGTCAACGACCGCTTTATCAAAAGCGCCTACCTCAACCACTCCGTCGCGGAAGCCTACCGCGATCTGATCCCGGGCGATGCGCATCCGGCCTATTATTTATTCCTGGAGGTCAATCCGCAGACCATTGATATCAACATCCATCCCACCAAAACGGAAGTGAAGTTCCAGGATGAGAAAATGATCTATGCCCTGCTCCACAGCGCTGTCAAGCGGGCGCTCGGCAAGGCCAACCTGGCCCCAAGCCTCGATTTCAACTCGGAGATGAGCTTCGACATCGATTACAGCAAAGCCGTGAGCCAGCCGCAGGTGAGCGTGAACAAGGACTACAATCCCTTCCGCACGGAATCCGCCCAGAAGCAGAGCTACCAGAGGGATACGGAAACGCTGCAGCAGAAGCACAACAAGCAGAACTGGGAAAGCCTGTACGCCAATTACAGCAGCGCCGACCTGAACACGGAAAGCATGGGCCTGCAGGTGGAGCAAACGCCGCAGCAAGCCACGCTCAATTACGAGCATACCGACTACAAAGGCTTTCAGCTTTACCTCAAATACATTGTGGCGCCTCATCCCAACGGACTGCTGGTGATCGATCAGCAGCGCGCGCACGAGCGGATCCTGTACGAGCATTACATTGCCACGCGCACGCAGAAGACCAGCGCGGCTTCGCAGCAGATGCTCTTCCCGGTAACGCTCGAGCTCACCCCCAATGATTTTACGCTCATCGGCACGCTGATGCCTCACTTCAAGCTGCTGGGCTTCGACATCGAGCCTTTCGGGAAGAACACCGTGGTGGTGCAGGGAACGCCGGCCGAATTAGGAGAATTTAACACGCAGGAGATGATCGAAGGTATTTTAGAAACTTACAAATTAAATACCTTTGACACCAAGCTCGATCCGTTTGAGAATATGTGCATCAGCATGGCCAGGCATGCGGGTATCAAGTACGGAAAGGTATTGCAGGACGAAGAGATCAACCTCATGCTGCAGCACCTGTTCCTATGCGAAAACCCCATGTACAGCCCTTCCGGGAAGCCGGTAATCATGGAGATGGGAAAAGCGGAGCTCGATGCCTTTTTTAAAAAGTAGATTGATATGAGTTACCAGGAGTTCAGGCCCAGGCAGTTCCAGCAAATCCCTGTGGTCGTCAAAAATATTCTGATCATTAACGTGATCCTTTTTGTGGCGCAGGAAATCCTGATGGCCTCCTCGGGGATCAACCTCGCGCAATACCTTGCGCTGGCGCCGCTTGATACGGCCTACTTCAAGCCCTACCAGTTCATCACGTACATGTTCATGCATGGCAGCCTCTCCCACATTTTCTTTAATATGTTCGGGGTGTACATGTTCGGCTCGATCCTCGAGAACATCTGGGGTCCGAAGCGCTTCCTGAACTTCTACCTGCTCTGCGGGCTCGGAGCGGCAGCCCTGCAAGTGGGCATCTACTATGTGAACGACGAGTTCTCCTACCTCCTGGGCGCCTCCGGTGCCGTGTTCGGCCTGCTGGTAGCCTTTGCCATGATGTTCCCAAACACCTACCTCAATATTTATTTCCTGATCCCCGTAAAGGCCAAATACCTGGTGACAGCCTACGGCCTGATCGAGCTCCTTGGCGGCATCATGAACCGTGAAGGCGATAATATCAGCCATTTCGGGCACCTGGGCGGGCTGATCGTAGGCGCCATCATCATGCTCATCTGGAAGCGAAACAAAACCTTCTTCTATTAAACCATGCCATTGCTCCAAAACGTCAAGAACGAACTCAAAAGACACAGCACGCTCACCATCCTGATTGCCGTGAATGTCGCGGTGTTCTTTGTCCTGAACGTGAGCATCGGCATCTTCAACACCCATGCCCTGACCGACCAGCTGGTGTTGCCGCTGAACCTGCATACCTTCATCCTCAGGCCCTGGACGCTTTTCACCTATATGTTTGCGCATGTGGGCTTAGGCCACGTGTTCTACAACATGCTCCTGCTCTACTTTTCGGCGCAGCTGTTTCTCAGGTTTCTCAGCGAACGAAAATTCTTATTCGTCTACATCATGAGCGGCATCACCGGCGCCTTGCTGCTCCTGGTATTGTCGGCGTTTTTCCCTTCCACCTTTGCTTTTGCCCAGCTCTCCGGCGCTTCGGCTGCCATGCTGGGCATTGTGGCCAGCATGTGCATCTACAGGCCTAACATGCCGGTGCTTTTTTTCGGCATCGTGGAAATGAAGTACAAGTACATGGCGCTGATCATCTTCGTGTCGTATACCATCATCGATTTCAACATCAACACGGGCGGAAAGATCTCCCACTTCGGCGGGGTGTTCTTCGGCCTCTTGTTCGGCTACCTTCTGAAACAGGGCAAGGACATCTCCTCCTTTGCCTTCCTCAGGCCCCGGAAGAAATCGCCGCTGCGCGTGGTGCAGAACAATGCCTCAGCGTCGGCCAATACTCCCAATTCGGCGAGCCAGCAACACACCATCGACAGCCTGCTCGACAAGATCTCCAAAATCGGCTACGATAACCTTTCGAAGGCGGAAAAGGAGCTGTTGTTTAAACTTTCTCAGAAAAAATAACCGGCTTACACTTTTTTTTATTAAATTGTAACCAGTATGTTAAGACCGTTTTTTCTTTTCTCTGCCCTTTTCTCTCTTCTTTCTGCTTATTCACAGCCAGACAGAAAATACGAAGTGGCAGATGCCGATGAGCATTACTCGCACCACAATTTCCTGATGGCCCTGCCTATCTACAAAGAGCTCCTGAAAACCGACAAGAACAATCCGGACATTAACTACAAGTTAGGCCAGTGCTACCTCAACACCCGCATCAACAAAGCCGAAGCGGCCAAGTATTTTGAGGCCTGCACCAAAGCCCCGAAAGCCGATAACGAGGCCTGGTATTACTTAGGCATCTCCTACCGCCTGGGGAACAAGATAGACGAAGCTATCAAGGCCTTTGAAAAATACGGAGAGCTGGAGCCGAAGAAAAAGAAAGCGACCGAGCGGCAGATCGAGATCTGCAGGAACGCCAAACAGCTGATGCTGAACCCGGTGAATGTAAGCTTTACGAACCTGGGCAAGGAGATCAACTCGGAGTTTGCCGACTACTACCCCTGGATCACACAGGACGAGAGCTTCCTGGCCTTCACCACGCGCCGCAAAGGCACCACCGCGGGCCGCCTCGAAATGGACGGCTACTACGCCTCGGATGTATACACCAGCAAGGTGGAGAACGGAAAGTGGATGAAGGCGGAGAACGCCGGCGTCAAGATCAACTCCTCGCTCGACGAGCAGGTGGTGGGATTAACCGCCGACGGCAATGAGATGCTGATCTACATTGACCACATCGACAAATACGGCGATATCTATTTTTCGTTTAAAAAAAACGGGGCGTATACGAAGTACCTGGCTTTTCCGGACTATATCAACAAAAAAACCGAGCACTCGGCATCGGTAAGCGCCGACGGCAATACACTGCTGTTCGTCAGAAGCGAAAGCCGCGAGGAGCAAAGCGACATCTACATCTGCCGCAGGCTGCCAAACGGCAACTGGAGCGAGCCTTTCAGGCTGGGCGAAGAGATCAACACACCTTATAACGAGGATTTCCCTTACCTGTCGACGGACGGCGTGACGCTGTATTTTTCCTCGGAGGGCCATAACTCGATGGGCGGCTTCGACCTGTTCAAATCGGTGTGGAACCCGGAAGAGAACACCTGGACCAAAGCTGAGAATCTGGGCTACCCGCTGAATACCACCGATGACGACCGCAGCATCAGCCTTACGCCCGACAACAGAGTAGGCTACATCAGCGCACTCCGCCCGGGCGGGCTGGGAGATCTGGACCTGTACCGGGTAAAGTTCAACGACGTCGACCAGAAACTCACGCTGTACCTGGGAAAGGTCATGCTGGGGGATTCGGCGGCACAGCCGAAAGAATATGTAGTGAATATCCTGGCGGTGAACGAGAGCACCCAGGAAGAGCTGAGCTTTGTTCCCAATCCAAGCAACGGGAAACTG
>Ga0233425_10003814_pt1 | contig 26512 bp, 19 predicted proteins | sample Watercolumn_Towu_2_FD_181712 | JGI IMG/M metagenome (GOLD analysis project Ga0233425, IMG submission 181712) | Freshwater microbial communities from Lake Towuti, South Sulawesi, Indonesia - Watercolumn_Towuti2014_140_MG | ecosystem: Environmental > Aquatic > Freshwater > Lake | place...
ACGTGCAGGTTCGTCGCCGGACCACCGGGCCCCTCCCGGGCGCTGCTTCTCTGACGGTTCGCCGTTCGTTGTTCACGGCCCGGCAGTTGACGTAGCCCCCGCGAAGGGCGTAACCTGACCGTTCCGCGAGCCCGGGGGCCACGACGACCGAGGGAGGTGCCTTGCCGGGCAACGCGGAAATCCGTTCCACCAACGCCCCCCTGCGTGCGGCGCAGACGGGCGGACATGGTGGCTCGTTGGATCCTCGGGGGAGCTTCGTGTCCGTGGAACCGGAGGGGTTGGTCCTCTCGGCCGTGAAGCCTGCCGAGGACGGCGGGAGCGTGGTCGTGCGGGTGTACAACCCCACCAAGGAGGCGATCGCCGGGCGAGTTGGGGTGCGCGGCGCAACGAGCGCGGCGCTGGCGCGGCTGTCGGAAGACGCTCTCGGCCCGCTGCCACTGCAGCGCGGCTGCGTCTCGGTGGAGGTGGGCCCCAAGCGGATCGTGACGGTGATGCTCCGCCGCTGACGGACGAGATCGTCAGGGCAGGCTGAGCGCGGTCAACGCGCGCACCTGGACGCCCGTGGCGGCCCGAACCTGCGCCGAGACGAGGTACCGGCCCGAAGGCGCGGACAGGCCGCGGGTGGACTGCCGATCCCACGTGAAGGTGCTCAGGCCCGCGGACACATCCCGTCGCGGCAGCACGGCAATGGCTCGGCCCGCGACGTTGAGGATCGTCACCTCCAGGTCGCCCGCCACGCCGCTGCTCACGGTGATCTGTACGCGACCCGCAGGCGTGGGCGCCGCGGTGAGCGCCAGCACGCCGACGGACGCGCCGTCGGCCGTGTGGAAGGTCCACGACCAGGGGGCCCCCAGCTCCCGCCCGCCCGTCGCCGTTCGGGCGTGCCGCCTGACCGTGACGGCGTACGTCGTGCCCGGCGCGAGGTTCGCGTCCGGGCTGAAGGTCAGTCTATTGCCGTTCCACGAGAAGACGCCCGGCACGTTCGACTCGAGGCGGAAGGCGTTCTGGACGGACGCCTGGTTCATCGCCTCATCGAAGGTCACGGTGATGTTGCTGCCGGGCGTCACCGTGCTGCCCTTTGGCCCCCAACCGATGACCGCCGGTCCGTCGCCCGTGACGAACGCGAACTCCTCCGCGTGGGTGAACGTCCCGCCATCTTGCTGCAGGAGGCCCGCCCGGAGCAACACCGTCGCCAGGGCCTGCCGGGGCAGAGGATCGCGAGGGGCGAACTGCAGCGTCCTCTTCGGGTTTGGCCAGGTGAAGGCGCCCGGCACGGCGTGCCCGGCAGCGTCTAGCAGCTTGAAGTGCTGTTCGGCGCTGGGTTGGTTGACCGGCTCGGTGAAGGTCAGCGTCACCGGTTGGCGTCGCGGGACGTTCGTCGCCATAGCGGTCGGCGTGTGGCTGGAGGTGACGTTGGTCGGGGCCTGGCCGCGCTTCCACAGGAACACGTCGGTGGCCCCGTTCGTGTCGCCGGGCACGATGTTGGGGGCGTCGGACATGAAGGCCACATACCGTCCGTCGCCGCTGATGACCGGTGCCGAGGAGTCGCCGTGGGTCTGTCCGCCGGCACTCGTGACGCTGATGCGCTGAGTGGTCTGCTTGACCCGGTCCCGCAGGAAGATGTCCCGGGCGCCGTTCGTGTCGCCCGGCACGAGGTTCCTCGCCTGGGACGAGAAGGCGACATATCGGCCGTCCGCGCTGATGGCCGGCTCCCAGCTCGGCCAGTCGCCAATCACCCCGGCCGTGGACTGGCTGATCAGCTCCACCTGGCCGGTGGTCATGTTCTTCACGAACACATCCAGGTTGGCGTTGGGGTCCGCGGGCAGCAGGTTGGTGGCGGCCGAGGCGAAGGCGACCTCGCGGCCCCGAGCCGTGACATCCGCGTAGTAGCTCTCCCCGTTGGCGAGGGCGCCCGACTTGCTGGTGTCGACGATCTGCCACTGGAGGGGTCCGGTGCTGCCCGGCAGAGCCCCGCGAAAGACGTGGTTCTGCGGGCCGGCGCCTGGTATCCAGTTGCCGACCGTGTTGACGGTGACATAGCGCCCGTCGGCGCTGAGGTGATGGTCGTAGACAGGTGACTCCAGGGAGGCGCCGGAGCCTCCCAGAAGCACAGCCGTCAACTGCCCGGTCAGCAGGTTCGCCTGGTAGAACTGGTAGCCGCCGCCCGCGTTCGGGTTGCCCAGGTTGGTGGCCTTGCTCAGGAACGAGACCTGGCCGGTGGCGCTGATCCGGGGCCGGAAGCACGCGCTGTCGGCGGCCTGCCCGCCCTGGCTGCTGAGCAGTTGCCGCGTCCCGGTCTTCGCGTCATGAACGTACACCATGCCCGGCGGCGAGGGGGTGGCGAGGAGGTTCGTGGCCCGTGACACGAACACGGTATACCGGCCGTCGGGGCTCAGGTCCGCGGCCCCGCTGTCCCCGTTCGAGCTTGTCCCGTCCCAACTGGGGCTCAGCATCTCCCACGTGTCGTCCCCGAACTTCCAGAGGTCGTTCACGGGAGCGGGCATTGGGACGTCGGCGCCCACATCGCCGGCCTGGGACTCGAAGACGATAACCTGGCCGCCTTCGCTGATGGCCGGCCACACACTCAGGCCATTCGCCGGCAGGCCCGCGGCCGTCGAGCTGATCAGCGTTACGGTTGCCGCATGGGCCGGAGACAAGGCTGCAAGGGGAATGAGGGTCAGCAGCAGCTTGATAGGCATCGCCAGCCCCTTCCACGGTCAGGATGCCCCGGTTCGCACGTGCAGGTTCGTCGCCGGACCACCGGGCCCCTCCCGGGCGCTGCTTCTCTGACGGTTCGCCGTTCGTTGTTCACGGCCCGGCAGTTGACGTAGCCCCCGCGAAGGGCGTAACCTGACCGTTCCGCGAGCCCGGGGGCCACGACGACCGAGGGAGGTGCCTTGCCGGGCAACGCGGAAATCCGTTCCACCAACGCCCCCCTGCGTGCGGCGCAGACGGGCGGACATGGTGGCTCGTTGGATCCTCGGGGGAGCTTCGTGTCCGTGGAACCGGAGGGGTTGGTCCTCTCGGCCGTGAAGCCTGCCGAGGACGGCGGGAGCGTGGTCGTGCGGGTGTACAACCCCACCAAGGAGGCGATCGCCGGGCGAGTTGGGGTGCGCGGCGCAACGAGCGCGGCGCTGGCGCGGCTGTCGGAAGACGCTCTCGGCCCGCTGCCACTGCAGCGCGGCTGCGTCTCGGTGGAGGTGGGCCCCAAGCGGATCGTGACGGTGATGCTCCGCCGCTGACGGACGAGATCGTCAGGGCAGGCTGAGCGCGGTCAACGCGCGCACCTGGACGCCCGTGGCGGCCCGAACCTGCGCCGAGACGAGGTACCGGCCCGAAGGCGCGGACAGGCCGCGGGTGGACTGCCGATCCCACGTGAAGGTGCTCAGGCCCGCGGACACATCCCGTCGCGGCAGCACGGCAATGGCTCGGCCCGCGACGTTGAGGATCGTCACCTCCAGGTCGCCCGCCACGCCGCTGCTCACGGTGATCTGTACGCGACCCGCAGGCGTGGGCGCCGCGGTGAGCGCCAGCACGCCGACGGACGCGCCGTCGGCCGTGTGGAAGGTCCACGACCAGGGGGCCCCCAGCTCCCGCCCGCCCGTCGCCGTTCGGGCGTGCCGCCTGACCGTGACGGCGTACGTCGTGCCCGGCGCGAGGTTCGCGTCCGGGCTGAAGGTCAGTCTATTGCCGTTCCACGAGAAGACGCCCGGCACGTTCGACTCGAGGCGGAAGGCGTTCTGGACGGACGCCTGGTTCATCGCCTCATCGAAGGTCACGGTGATGTTGCTGCCGGGCGTCACCGTGCTGCCCTTTGGCCCCCAACCGATGACCGCCGGTCCGTCGCCCGTGACGAACGCGAACTCCTCCGCGTGGGTGAACGTCCCGCCATCTTGCTGCAGGAGGCCCGCCCGGAGCAACACCGTCGCCAGGGCCTGCCGGGGCAGAGGATCGCGAGGGGCGAACTGCAGCGTCCTCTTCGGGTTTGGCCAGGTGAAGGCGCCCGGCACGGCGTGCCCGGCAGCGTCTAGCAGCTTGAAGTGCTGTTCGGCGCTGGGTTGGTTGACCGGCTCGGTGAAGGTCAGCGTCACCGGTTGGCGTCGCGGGACGTTCGTCGCCATAGCGGTCGGCGTGTGGCTGGAGGTGACGTTGGTCGGGGCCTGGCCGCGCTTCCACAGGAACACGTCGGTGGCCCCGTTCGTGTCGCCGGGCACGATGTTGGGGGCGTCGGACATGAAGGCCACATACCGTCCGTCGCCGCTGATGACCGGTGCCGAGGAGTCGCCGTGGGTCTGTCCGCCGGCACTCGTGACGCTGATGCGCTGAGTGGTCTGCTTGACCCGGTCCCGCAGGAAGATGTCCCGGGCGCCGTTCGTGTCGCCCGGCACGAGGTTCCTCGCCTGGGACGAGAAGGCGACATATCGGCCGTCCGCGCTGATGGCCGGCTCCCAGCTCGGCCAGTCGCCAATCACCCCGGCCGTGGACTGGCTGATCAGCTCCACCTGGCCGGTGGTCATGTTCTTCACGAACACATCCAGGTTGGCGTTGGGGTCCGCGGGCAGCAGGTTGGTGGCGGCCGAGGCGAAGGCGACCTCGCGGCCCCGAGCCGTGACATCCGCGTAGTAGCTCTCCCCGTTGGCGAGGGCGCCCGACTTGCTGGTGTCGACGATCTGCCACTGGAGGGGTCCGGTGCTGCCCGGCAGAGCCCCGCGAAAGACGTGGTTCTGCGGGCCGGCGCCTGGTATCCAGTTGCCGACCGTGTTGACGGTGACATAGCGCCCGTCGGCGCTGAGGTGATGGTCGTAGACAGGTGACTCCAGGGAGGCGCCGGAGCCTCCCAGAAGCACAGCCGTCAACTGCCCGGTCAGCAGGTTCGCCTGGTAGAACTGGTAGCCGCCGCCCGCGTTCGGGTTGCCCAGGTTGGTGGCCTTGCTCAGGAACGAGACCTGGCCGGTGGCGCTGATCCGGGGCCGGAAGCACGCGCTGTCGGCGGCCTGCCCGCCCTGGCTGCTGAGCAGTTGCCGCGTCCCGGTCTTCGCGTCATGAACGTACACCATGCCCGGCGGCGAGGGGGTGGCGAGGAGGTTCGTGGCCTGCGAGACGAAGACGGTATACCGTCCGTCGGGGCTCAGGTCCGCCGCCCCGCTCGAACCGTTCGCGCCCTTGCCGCCGTAGCCCGGGGTCAGTTCCTCCCACGTACTCTCGTTGAACCGCCAGAGGTCGTCTAGCGCGACCCCCATCCCGACATCGCCGGCCCGGGACTCGAAGACGGTGACCTGGCCGTCCTCGCTGATGGCCGGCCACACACTCAGGCCATTCGCCGGCAGGCCCGCCGCCGTCGAGCTGATTAGCGTTACGGTTGCCGCATGGGCCGGAGACAAGGCTGCAAGGGGAATGAGGGTCAGCAGCAGCTTGATAGGCATCGCCAGCCCCTTCCACGGTCAGGATGCCCCGGTTCGCACGTGCAGGTTCGTCGCCGGACCACCGGGCCCCTCCCGGGCGCTGCTTCTCTGACGGTTCGCCGTTCGTTGTTCACGGCCCGGCAGTTGACGTAGCCCCCGCGAAGGGCGTAACCTGACCGTTCCGCAAGGCCTGACGAGGCCAGCGGGCCGGAATCAGAGGTGCTCTGGAGGTCTTCGGGCGGGAGACGCGGAAACTAGTTCCACGTACCTAGCCCGGCCGCGCCGGGGGTTTTGTCGTGTCTGGCGGCCGGGCAGTCTCGGAGGGGTGTTGGCAGCATGAACATCACAGCATATCGACAGGCTGCGGTCAAGGCGGTCCGGTGGCTGCTCTCACAACAGAATGAGGATGGCTCCATCAAGCCGGTGGATCAGGGCATTGCGGCCTACTACAAGGCGCCGTACGCCCTCAGCCTCGCCGGCCGGACGCCGGAGGCCGTTCGCCTGCTGACGTGGGTTCGCGAGAACGCCTTCACCGAGGAGGGGGATTTCGGCGGCCGCTACCCGCGCATCGGTGCGCATCAGGTCTACTACCACTACGCCAACTCCTGGCTCATCTGCGGCGCACAGCGGCTGGGGCAGTTCGATCTGTCGCTGAGGGGCGTGGACTTCCTCCTCTCGTTGCAGCACCCCGAGTCCGGCGGCTTCCTGACGCGGGGCCCGGAGTCCGCCCTCAGCGGCGAACAGGACCTCATGTCCACGTGCATGGCCGGCCTCGCCGCCCTGTACACGGGCCGGATCGACGAGGCCGTCGCGGTGGGCAACCATCTCGCCCGGGTATGGGAGAAGCAGCCCGTCGCGAGCAAGCGCCTGTACTTCACGCTCCATAACGGAGAGCAGCTCATCACCGACTTCCCCGAGGAGGACGCGCTGCTGCGGATGATCGACGCCTCCAAGCCGGGCCAGCACTACGTCATCCCCGGCCTCGCGACGGCCTTCCTCGTTCGCCTCTGGTACGCCGCGGGGGAGAAGAAGCACCTGCAGACCGCCCACGAGTACGCCGAGTTCGCCGATCTGTGCGCGGAGGACCGCTACACCACGCTCCCGAGCGCCTGGTTCGGCTGGGGCGCGGCGCTGCTGTACCAGGCGACGGGCAACGCGAACTACCAGCGGATCGCGGCCGCCGTCTCGGACTCCCTCGCCGAATCGCAGCTGGAATCGGGCACCTGGGGTGACCCGGAGGTGGTCGCGCCCGGCGACATGCACATCATCGTGGATTCCACCGCCGAGCTCGCCATCCTCCTCTGCGAGATCGTCGAGGGGCTGATGACGGGGGAGTAGCACAACACCGTTGTTGCCCAACAAACGGACGGCGCTCCCGCGATCAGCGGGAGCGCCGTTTGCGTTCATGGGTGCCGCCTGCGGCCTACTTCACGCAGGTTACCGGGACCTCGTGGATGGTCTCGCCGTCGACCGACACCACGATCTTGTACTCGCCCACCGGCCACTCGCCGGAGTTCGTATTGAAGCTCAAGGTCACCGCGAAGTCCGCCTGTGGCGCCTCAACCTCCTTGTTCGCGATCTCGACGTCCTCGCCCGTCTTGCCCTCGGCATCCGTCACGGAGACGCCGACGAGGGTGCCGTTCACCTTGGCCCCCACCGGGACGCCCGTCAGCTCGACGCGGCAGTAGATGACCTTGGTCGTCGGGCTGAACTCGCTCGTCTCGTGGGTCACCTGTAGTTCCTCAGCGTCAGCCTCATCGCCGGTCGTGGCCGAGACAACCTGCGGCCCCTCGGTCTTCTCACCGCCGGCCTCGGCGGGAGCGGCCTCCGTGTCGGCCCCGGTGTCGGCGGGGGTCGCAGCCGTATCCGTGTCGGCGGGGGGGCTTACCTCAGTCTTCGTCGTGCACGACGCCGCAAGGCACACCAGCGCCAGCAGCGCTACGACAAGCAGTGTGTTCCTCATCCGGAAGTCCCCTCGTGAGGCGTCGGCTCCCTGAACGGCCGCACGCCTCGGGTGTTGGGTCGCGGCTGAGAGGCGGCGTCGTCCCGTCCGCCGGACCGGAACGCAGTAACACCGGGCCGTTTGCCGGAGGTTCCGCGTCGCCCTCCCAGGCGCTCAGCGGGCCGGGGGGGACAAGGGGCACCGGAGCCGTCTGCGGAATCAGCGGTTGCCCGGCCATCCCCCGGAGGGTGAAGGTCCACATGCGGGTCATGTTCGCTCCGGCCGTCCTGCTGTCCCTCGGCGCATCGGCTGCGCTGGGCCAGAACCTCGTCGCCAATTCAGGCTTTGATGAAGGCGGGGCCGGCTGGTCGCTGCCTGAGGTCTACTCCGTCGACGAGGCACAGGCCCATAGCGGGCGCTGCAGCCTGAGATACCGGAACAAGCCGGGTGGGCCATACCTGCTGGCCGGTCAGGCCCTGACGTTGCAGCCCGGACACTGCTACCGGATGAGCGTCTGGGTGAAGACGGAGAGCCTCGAAAGCACCGATACGGGCGCGACCATCTCGATGGAGTGGTGGGGCCCGGAGGGCTACCTCGGCGGGGCGTACTGCCCGGGGATCGCAGGAACGACCGACTGGCAGCAACTCGTGTTCGAGACGGGTCCGGTCCCCGACGAGGCTCTCGGGGGAAGCGTCATCGTCTACGGGCGGCCGGGCACGCACGGCACTGCGTGGTTCGACGATGTGGAGGTGGTCGAGGTGGCGGGGCCGCTGGTCCGCGTGCGGTTGGCGGACGCCGGGCCAGGCGTGCGTCAGGCCACCCTCCTTGAGGGCGGCGTCGAAACGGCCCGGTTCGTGGCTGAGCCTGCCCCGGAACGTGGCGCCTCGTTTCGCGAGTACGCCCTCGTCGCCATCGTGCAGCGGCCGGGGGAGAAGCCCGAGGAGATCGTCGGGGCCCAGGAAGGCAGCCGCGCCGAGGTGGTGATCCCCATGGCGAGGTTGCCCTTCGGCGAGGCCACCGTGGAAGTGCGCCTCGTTGACCGAGGCACAGGCCGGCCGGTGGCGGGCGAGCTGTTCACGCTGACGAAGCGCCGTCTGCTGCGCCTCGATCTGGTCGAGCCGAACTCCGCAGGCGCCTTGGGCTTTGAGCCCGAGCGCGACCACGGCGTGACCGTTCGTCTGACCGCCCGACGCGGCGATGACGCCGGCGACCTCGCCTATCGCGCGCGCCTCTTCTTCCCGCCCGACGGCGCCCCGGTCGAGAGGCGCGTGTCCACGCGGAAGCCGACGCTCGTCCGGCTACCGACCGTTGAGCTCGATCACGGCCTTCACGATCTCGTGTGCGAGCTGTACCGCGAGGGCGAGGAGGCGCCCTGCACCCGGAGCACGCTGACCGTCACCGTGGCGGACCCCGCACAGCGGCCGGCGAATGCCACGTACTTCAGGCCGAACCGCCTGCTGTGTGTCGAGGGGAAGCCCTTCATCCCCGTCGGGTTCTATATCCTCTCCAGCTTCGAGAGTGTGTTCCCGGCCGACCAGCCCTACCGGTGGCAGACCGACCGGCTGCGTGCGAGTTACTACCTCCCGATCCTCGACCGCCTCGCCGACAGCCACTTCAACTGTGTGCTGGACTACGGTGGCACAATGGGTGGCATGGAGGACGCGGGGGCCTTCCTCGACGCGGTGCACGCGCGCGGGCTGCACGCCGTCTTTTCGGTGAAGGACCTCATGCCGGGCGCCTTCTGGCAGGTCTACACCCAGAACCTGCCGTGGAAGGACCTGGGGAAGACGACCCGCAACGTGGTCTCGGAGCTGCGCGAGCACCCGGCGCTCATCGCCTGGTACGTGAATGACGAGGTCACCCAGGCGGAGCATTGGCCCGGTGCGGTCGACGTCTTCCGCCAGGCGCGCACCGCCGATCCCTGGCACCCGACCTATGCCGTCCATTACGCCTATCAGGGCCTGGAGCAGTACCGGGAGGCGTGTGACGTGATCGGCACCGACCCGTACGTTCTGCTGGGGGACATCGGCTGGGCCGCGCGGAGCTGGCGTGCCTCGCGGGAGTTGATCGGTCCGAACCAGCCCTTCTGGGCCGTCGTGCAGTGTTTCGGGCCCGGGTACGAGTTCTCGCGACCGGCCGAGACGCGCGAGCCGACCTACGACGAGGAGCGGGCCGCGACCCTGGCCGCCCTCGCGGAGGGCGCCACCGGCATCATCTACTACTGCTATCACTCCCTGGAACGGTCGCCGCGGTTCGAGGAGCGCTTCGCAGAACTCGACCGCATCGCAGCCGAGGTGCAGGAGCTGGCGCCACTCATCGCGCTGCCCGATGCCGCGCGGCCCGTGCGGGTCGAGAGCGGCACGTTGTCCGTGCTGACGAAGCGGGGCCCGGACGGGCTCCACGTGCTGCTGGTCAGCACGCTGCGGGAGGAGCAGGAGGCGGTTCTCCGGCTGCCCGCGGGGAGGCGCGCGGTGTCGGATGCGCGGACCGGTGAGCGCCTGCCGGTAGAGGACGGTACCGTGCGGATGCCCTTCCGCGCGCTGGATGCCCGCGTGCTCGATGTCAGGTAGCGCAGGGGCGATGGCAGGAAGCGAAGGGCCGCGCGCCGAATGGGCTCACGTTGGACGATGATCAGGGGGTGAAGGTCTGATGAGTAGCGCCTGTCGGCACGGCATCGTCGCGATCCTGATGGCCCTGATGACGGCGGCCTTGTGCCTCCCGCAGGCTATCGCGCAGGAGCGAGAGAGCGACTGCATCGTCTGTCACAGCATCGTGACGCCGGGGGTGGTGAAGGACTGGAAGGCCGGCAAGATGAGCCACACGCTGGGCTGCGAAGTGTGCCACGGCGAGCACACGGGCCCCGATGACATCGACCAGCTGAAGATGCCCTCGGCCAAGGACTGTGCGATGTGCCACAGCCAGCAAGCTGAGCAGTTCGGCGAGGGCAAGCATGCGCTGGCGTGGACGGCGATGGTCTCGATGCCGCGCACCGCGCACCAGCCCGCGCCGATCATCGACGGCATGAAGGGCTGTGGCGGGTGCCACCGGATGGGTAAGGACGGCGGCAAGTGCGACTCGTGCCACACCCGACACAAGTTCGATCCGAACGAGGCCCGCAACCCGCTGGCGTGCAACACGTGCCACATGGGCTTCGACCATCCGCAGTTCGAGATGTACTCCTCCTCGAAACATGGGATCATCAACCAACTCGAACCGACCACCGGCCGCGCCCCGACGTGCCAGACCTGCCACATGAAGAACGGCAACCACCGGGTGATGACCGCGTGGGGCTTCCTGGGGCTGCGCCTGCCGGAGGCCGATGAGGGCTGGATGACCGACCGCGCGGCGATCCTGAAGGGCCTCGGCGTCCTCGACCCGCAAGGCAACCCGACGCCGCGGCTAGAGGCGGTGAAGGCGGCCAAGGTGGTTCGCCTGACCGCCGAGGATTGGCAGGCGGAACGCGACAAGATGACGGACAACTGCCGCCAGTGCCATTCGACGCGCCACGTCGACGCGAACCTCAACGCGGGGGATCAGATCATCCGCGAGGCCGACCGCCTGATGGCGGAGGCGATCAACACGGTCGCGAAGCTGTATGAGGACAAGCTCATCGAGCCGCAGCCGTACCAGCCCTTTGCGTACCCGGACATCCTGAACTTCTACGACGCGCGTACGCCCGTCGAGCAGACGCTGTATGGGATGTTCATGGAGCACCGGATGCGCACGTTCCAGGGCGCCTTCCACATGAACCCGGACTACCAGCACTGGTACGGCTGGGCTCCGATGAACAAGGACCTTGCCGAGATCCGCGCCGAAGCCGAGAGGATGAGGGCCGAGAAGCAGTAGGCCGTGCCAACCGGCCCAGGCGCCTCGCCCGGCATGTCCGGGCGAGGCGCAAACGCGAGGGCGGGAGAGCGCGACAGACCCGGCGGCCGTTCAGACGAACGCAGGCGAGAGAGCGGCGAGGACGACGTAGGCGACGAGGTTGGCCGCCGCCAACACCGCCATCAGACGCAACCGCGCAGGGAGTCTGCGGCTGGCGATCCATGCGACGACGAGTTCGCCGCCCAGCAGCGCCCCCAGGCCGGCGCACCACTGCCACCAGCCCGGACCGTGGGTCATCAGCGTCAGACCGGCCGCGACTCCCCCCACGAAGTTGGCGCCCGCGCAGCTGACCACGGCCCGGCCCGTGTCCATCTTCCCGACCAGTCCATACAGCAGCGCCTCGGGCAGCTTCAGCAGGGCGGCCACCAGGCCGGCGATGCACAGCCACTCCAGGGCCATCGCAACCGCCGCCACATTCCCCCACCACGGGCCGCTCATGTCATCGACCCTGAGGACGAGGTGCGGAACCGACGACCCGACCGCGAGCAAACCGCACGCAGGCCACATGCTCGACTCACCTCCCTAAGGGCTGGCCGTAGTGCCGCGCCGAGGACGGGGGACCCGTCCTCACGCGGGCAGACAGCGCTCGCCTTCGGCGTGTGCGGTGGCCTGCTTCGGTGTATGCTCTTGTCGCCGTCGGACGAGCGCTACGGAGTCGTCGGCTTGACGAACGCGTGCGATCCGTCCGGCATGTGGCAGGTCTGGCAGGTATCACCCGCCTTGGCCTGCCCCTTGGTGTGAGTCAGGTCGACCTTGTCCGCGTGGCAACCGCCGCAGAGCTCCATGACGGGCTTGCGGAGCTGGTGTTCCGTCTCCGCCTCCGGGTGCGCGGAGTGGCAGGTCAGGCACACGACCCCCTGCTCGAAGTGCTTGCTGTGGACCAGCTCGTTCACCTGCTGCATGGTCTGCCCGGGCTCGGGCGGCAGAAGCGTCACCTTCGCCAGGAGGTCCTCTCCGGGGGTGAAGGCGACCGGCGGCTCCCCTTCGACCGGCGTATAGCGAGCGTGGCACTGGGCACAGATGGACACCTGCTGGACCGGGGTCTCGAGGGTGCCTGCGTTGACGATCACCGTCTTGCGGGTCTCGGCGGAGGCCTTCACGTGCGCGCTCCCGCGGCCGTGACACGCCTCGCAGGCCACGCCGGGCTCCTTGCCCGTGCCGGAGGCCGCGTCATACCCGGTGACATGCTTCCAGGGCTCGGTGCCATCGGCCGGCGGCGTGGTCTTGGCGTGGCGTGTGGGGGCCCAGGCCGTCGCCTGGGCCTTGTGACACATTCCGCAGATCTTGGAGGTGACGTACTCGGCATCGGCGGGGACCGAGGCCTGGGCCTGCAGTCCGACAACGCCGAGGCACACCGCTGCGGCGAGGGAGATGACTTGGGCACCCACGAGCCACGGGACTGCGCGGGGTCGGGTTGAGCGTGAGACCATCCGGATCGCCTCCTTGAGCAGACCGATTACTGCGGCAGTTCGTGACAGGCGCCGCAGTACGACTTGTCGTGGCACTTGAAGCAGGCGGCGTCATCCTTGAAGCTTGCCACCGCCTTGTGGCCCTCCAGCACCCAGTTGTCCGGGTGCGGCAGGTCGACGCCGTGACACGCCTTGCAGCCGCCGTTGCTGCCGTGGCAAAGCGAGCAGAGGGCTTGGTTCTCTCGGCCGGCGTCCTTGTGGGTCTTGCGCCAATCTCCGGTGTGGGACGGCAGCGGCGACGCCTTGTGGCACAGCAGGCAGTCGCTCTGCTGATGGCAGGACCCACAGTCCGACGCGCCCTTCTGGGCCCGCTTGCCGTGGGTAGTGAGCCAGTCGGGGCCGTGCGGCATGGCGACACCGTGGCAGGTGGCACACGTGTCCGGGGTATGGCACTTCGAGCACATCCGCTGGTCCCGGCGGAAGGCCGAGCCATGCTTGCCGAGTACCCAGTCGTCGGGGTGTGGCATCTGCGTGCCGTGGCAGCTGACGCAGAAGTCCTGCTGCTGATGGCAGCGGCGACAGACGTCGGACTTGCCGGCGGCCAGGGCGCCGTGCGTGCGCTTCCAGTTCCGTGGGTGAGGCACGGGCACCACATGGCAGTCCTGGCAGTACGACTCGCTGTGGCACACGCGGCAGCTCTGCTTGCCGGCTCTTCCGTGCCGCCAGACCCAGTCGTCGGCATGGTACGAGCGGATGCGGGTCACATGGCAGGTTCGGCAACCGTCGCGACTCAGCTGGAGCGTGCCGTGACCCGGCTCGCCGAGCGACGCGGTGCCATGGCAGCGCTCACACGCAATCCGGTTCTTGGTGACATGCCGATCATGCGAGAAACTCGTGCCGTAGATCGACAGGCGGCCCTCGGGCGGCGCGTCGTGGCACGAGAGGCACTTCGACTCGTAGGCGCTCTCAGGGGCGGCGGCGGCGTGCACGCGGTAGCTGCTGCCGATCAGCTCCATGGCGGCGTTGGCCTTCTCGGCAGCGGACTGCAGCAGGGAGCGCGCGTAGGCGACGTTGTGGACGCCATTGCCCTGACGGACGAGCTCAACGCTGCGGTAGGCCTCCTTGCACATACCCACGGCATCGGCGCGGGAGGTTGCCGCCGCGTCCGCGCGGACCCGCGCCTCGGCTACCCCCGCCTTGACCTCCGCCGTCAGCCGCGGGATTTCGGTACGCCAGCGAGCGAGATGGCGCCCGTAGGTCTCCCCATGGCAGTTCATGCAGCCCGCCGCTCCGCCCGCCATGACCACGCCCTTGCCGTTGACATCGCGATGGGTCCGATGGCAGGAGGCACAGCGGACGCCCGCGGCGCTCATCGGGTCGGGACGCCCGGCGAGGTCGCCGAGGGACTCGCCGGCGTAGAGCTTCACCGTGGCCTGGTGGTGGTCAGGGTGACACACCCCGCAGGAGAGGTCCGAGGAGGTCTTGTGCTTGGGCTTGCCGTGCTCGATGGCTTGGTGGCAGACGGTGCAGTTGATCTTGTGCTCGGTGACATGGTTGGCGTGGATGATGTCGACGCGGTCCTGGTCGTAGGCCAACAGGCGCTCGGGCTCAGAATGGCAGCTGACGCAGACCTCGCGCGCGACCCCGCCCGCACCGCGCACGGCGTCCTCATGACACTCCAGACAGCTGACACCCCGGTCCACCACGAAGGTGTGATCCATCCGCGGCTTGTCGGGTGTGCCCTTGCCCTTGAGCTTCGCCGGATCGTGGCAGTGCGTGCAGCGGGCCAGGCCCTCCTGAGCCTTCTGGTCCTTGAAGTGGCACAGGTAGCAGGTGCTCGCCGTCGCGGCCATGTGGGTGCCCTGTACCATCTGGGAGTGGCAGGAGGTGCAGCGCAGCTGTGTCACCCGCCGGAAGCTGGTGAGGTGAGGGACATGGTCGAAGCGGACGCCGTTGAAGTCGACCGTGCCGCTGAGCAACCGCTTGTCGTGGCAACCGCTCCGCAGACAGCTCGCGTCGTCGATCTCCGTCCACGGGCGAGTGCCGTACTGGCGAGTGATGTACTTAACCACCTGGACCGAAGCCTCGAACTTGCGGCGGACTTCCGACTTCAGGCCGGGAGGGTAGTGGCACTCGATGCACGCCACGCCCTTGTGGCCCGACTTCGGACCGTGAGCGGACTCCTTCCACGAGTCGTAGTAGGGCTGCATGTAGTGGCACACGGTACAGAACTTGGGCCGCGAGCTGATCTCTACGCCTGCCAGGGCGCCGAGCCCGCCGAGCACCGCCAAGCCGCACAGAAGCCGGGCCACGATCCGGAAGCGCCGCGCGAGGACGGGGCCCATGCGGTCGCGCAGCCGACGTGCGGTTAGGTATGGGTCGGGGAGGCGCCAGCCGGCCATCACGCTTCCTCGCTGCCGGCTTGCAGCTGCGGCTCGGCCGGACCGAGTTCGCGCGCCGTCAGGCGCCGCTTCTTCCAGTACAGGAAGCCGATAGACAACCCGATGTACGCCCAGATGAGGCCCACCGACATGCGCCTCACGGCCAGGGTCTCCCCCAGGTGCTTGGTCGCCAGAGCCACGTCCAAGGCGATCGCCTCGACGACGACCGTCTTCTCCTCCAACTTCTGGCGGTCGAGCGCGTGCTGCACGCGGGCGGCCTCGAGGAGCGCCGTGTTGGCCCCCTCCATCCGGGTCTCCAGCTCCGTTACGTAGACGCCGCGTTCGTGCAGGGCCTGCAGAGCCTCTTTGGCCTGGGCGTAGTCCTTCTCCGCGCGGCTCAGCACCTCAAAGAGCGCCTGGCTGGTCTGGTAGCCGGAACTGCCCGTCGGGTGGCAGTCGAGGCAGGCGGTGTTGAGGAGCGCCGGCGTCGGGTGCTGGACGGTGTGGTGCCCGTGGCACACCTCACACGCGCTTCGGCCGATCGGGCCCGGGACGTTGTGATGCGGACTCTCGCGGACGGTCTCTTCCACGTTCCGGTGGCACTGCGCGCAGACTTGCGGGATGTCCGCCTGGCCCGGGGGCAGAGCGGTGTGGGAGCCGTGGCAGGAGGTGCACACGGCGGCGGCGTCGCTGCCGCCTTTGAGCACGGCCTTGCCGTGGGCGCTCTCCTCGTACTGGGCGACCACGTCGGAGCGCAGCCCATGCCTGGCCATCAACGCCTGGTCGGCGTGGCAGCGACCGCAGGTCTTGGGGATCTGGAGACGCGCCGTCGTGCTGCGCGGGTCATCCGGCGGAAGGATGGCGTGCTGACCGTGGCAGTCTGTGCACACCGCGGCGTCGTCATTGCCCGCCAGCCAGGCCTTGCCGTGCCGGGAGGTCTGGTAGTCCTCGAACTGGTGCGTCGACAGCCCATACTGGCCCATCAGCGCCCGATCGGCGTGACACCGGGCGCAGAAGCGCGGGATCTCGCGGCGCGTCGGTCGCCCCTTGAAGCCCTCGCCGTGGGACATGGCGGTGATCTCCATGTCCGTTGGGTCGCCGCCGTGGCAGTCGACGCAGGTGATCTCCCGGTTCTGGTGGACGCTGTCGCCATACGCCACCGCCACCTTCGAGTGGCATACCTCGCAACTGGACTTGCCGGCGGCGTCAGCACCGCGCGCGAACGCGACGGCCGCCGCCACGCTCGCGGCGACTGCCAAGGCGGCGGCCGCGCAGCGCGGCCTACTTGTGCGCAGGGGCGGGGGGTTCATCCGCTGTACTCGCATGAGGTATTCCGTACACATCCACGTCGTAGCGTTGGCCGCCCACGGTGTAGGAGCGCTCGCACAGCAGCCCGACCGTCCCCAACAGGAGCGCGATGGCCAGCCCCACGCCCCCCACCAGGACGTGGAAGCGGCGCCACCTGATCCACCGGGAGACCAGGGCGTCCACGAACGGCCACACGATGATGAGCGCAAACACCAGACCGGAGCCCAGCACCCCCACCACCGGCGGCAAGTACTTGATCCCCTGGTACATGGGTAGGAAGTACCACTCCGGCTTGATGCCCGGAGGGGTCCGCAGGGGATCGGCGGGCTCATGGAGGGAGAACGGGTGCAGGATGGCCAGCGTGAGGAGCACGCCGAAGATCACGTAAGCGATGATGGCGGTGTCGATCACGTGAAAGGGATAGAAGCTGTGTTCGGCGTCGGCCTTGTGCTGCTCGGGGACAGTGGCCCCGCTGTCGTTCGCTTGATGATCGGCCATGTCGTCCTCCCTGCCCGGGGCGCCGCGCTTGCTGGGGGCTCCTCCGCGAGACGCTACAGGGGGTCGGATATGCCCAGACGCCGGATCAGCATCGCGTGTGCGGCCACGAGCGCGACGGTGACCCAGGGCAGCACAATACAGTGGAGCGTGAAGAAGCGTGAGAGCGTCTGACCGCTGACCGCCTCCCCGCCCCGCATCATAACCAGGACGTGCTTGCCGACGACCGGCACCAACTCGGCCATGCCCGAGCCAACGGTGCTGGCCCAGTAGGAGAGTTGGTCCCACGGCAGCAGGTAGCCGGTGAACGCGAAGGCGAGGGTCACGGTTAGCAGCAGCCCACCGGACATCCACGTCAGTTCGCGGGGCGGGCGGTAGGCCTTGTTGAAGAACACGCGGGCCATGTGCACGAAGAGCATGAAGACCATGAGATTGGCCCCCCACGCGTGCATCTGGCGCAACAGCCAGCCGACCGGCACCTCGTTCTCGATGAACCGGACGCTCTCGTAGGCCGCCCCCGCGGCCGGTTTGTAGTAGACCGCCAGTAGCACGCCGGTGACCACCTGGTTGACGAACAGGAGCAGCGTGATCCCACCGGCGCACCAGGTGGAACCGAGGGCATGCCCCGGCACCGGCTTCCTCAGAGCCTTCTGAAGCGCATCACGGAAGCTCAGCCGGTCGTCCAGCGCTGCATAGAGGAACGGCGCACTGACGAGCCGAATCCACCGGTCCAGGTCCACCCGCTCTCGCAGCCACGCCCCCCAGCTCCGACGGCCCGTCTGCGGTTCTTGGCTCCCCATGGCTAGACTCCCGCTACCACGATCTTGTCTCCCCGCACCTCGGCGGCATACGCCGCGAGTGGCTTGGGAGGCGGACCCGCCAGCACGTTGCCGTTCAGGTCGAACGCGCCCCCGTGGCAGGGACACACGAGCTGCTTCTTGCTCGAATCAAACTCCACGACGCAGTTCGCGTGGGGGCAGACGGCGGAGAGCGCGATGAAGGTGTCGCCTTGGTTGATGACGATGACCGACGTGTTCTTGGCCGGGACCACCTTCCCCGTGCCCGGGGGGATCTCGGCGATCGAGGCGACCTCGACGGGGCCGCTCTCCGACGAGGAGCTCTCTGCGGGCGGGATCACATAGCGCGCCAGCGAGGTTCCCACCGCGACGATTCCCGCCAAGGCCGATCCGCCGACGAGGTAGTCGAGGAACTCGCGCCGCGAAGTCGATCCGGCGGGGGCTGCATCATCTTGGGCCAAGGCAATCACCTCCTTGGCCAGGCCGCCGACGGGGGGCCTGGTCGCCGCGGCCGACGCCTGTGAGAGGGCGGCCGCAGTCAAGGCAAGCGGCCCTATTCTAACGAAGATGGCGGTCCTGTACGTCGGCGGAAGGTCACGGTCTTGTTCTTGCGTTCTCAGTGGTTTGCTCGGAGGAGCACGGTGGAAACTACCGTACGGCCGGGGGAGACTCGGCCGCAGGCCCAGGGCCGGGGCTTCGGCCCGCAGCCGGGCGTCAGGGGAGGCGGATGAGGCCGGAGTCGATGGCAAACCGCACGAGATCCACGCGGGTCTTCCGGTTCAGCTTGGTCATGATCCGCGTGCGATGGGACTCGACGGTCCGTTCCGAGATCGACAGCTTCTGGCCCACTTCAGCGTTTGTGTGTCCGTAGGCGAGCAGCGTGCAGACCTCCCGCTCGCGCGGCGTCAGGAGGCCCAAGGGGCCGGCGTTCCGCGCAGAGGGCAACCCGATGTGCGGCGCGATGACGTCGGCTGCGATGACCGGGTCGATGTAACGGCGTCCGGCGTGGGCGCTGCGGATGGCGTCCAGCAGCTCCTTGCCCGTCGAGCGCTTCAGGACATAGCCCTGTACGCCGACCTTCAGCAGCTCTTCCACGTAGTAGGCATCCTCGTGCATGGTCAGGATCACGATGGCGGTCCGCGGCCGGCGCTGGAGCGCAGCCCGGGCCAGAGCACTTCCCGAGGCGCCGGGCATGCTGAGGTCCAGCACGAGGACTTCGACCTCGTTCTCGGACAGCACGCGCAGGGTCTCGGCGCCCGAGCCGCTCTCGGCAACCACCTCCAGGTCGGGTTCCCCTTCCAGAAGCGCTCGCAGGCCGTTGCGAAACACGGCGTGGTCGTCAGCGATCATGATCCGGATCGGCATTCCAGGCCTCCGTTCAGTGGCAGACGGACGCGGATGGACGTCCCGCAAGTGGGGGTGGACTGGAGCGTGAACTCGCCCCCGATCAGAGCCGCGCGCTCTCTCATGCCCAGCAAGCCGAGCCCTGCGGTGCGGCCGAGGGCCAGATCGGCGGGATCGAAACCCGTCCCGTCGTCCTCGACGAGGAGCGTGATCTCCTCCACCCGATGCACGAGCACAACACTGGCGCGCGTGGCGTGCGCGTGGCGCAGAACGTTGCTGAGCGCCTCCTGAACGATGCGGTAGAGGCAGACCTCCGCCGGATCGGGCAGCCGGCCCGCCGTCGGCGAGACGATGGACTCGTAGTCGATCCGCGCCCCCGCCCGCCGTGAGACCTCCTGGACATACCGCGCCAGCGCGCGATCCAGGCCGTAGTCATCCAGGATGGACGGACGCATGGCCCAGGCGATCGCGCGCACCTGCGCGATGATCTCCCGGATCTGCGCCTCCAGCGCCTCCGCCGTCCCCGCAGGCAGCGCCGCGGCGTTGTTCTGCGCCTGAACGGTCACGAGCAGTGTGGAGAGGCACTGCCCGAGTTCGTCATGCAGCTCCCGCGAGATCCGTCTGCGTTCGTCCTCCTGGGCCAGCACGGTGCGCTCGAGAAGGGCGGCGCGGGTCGCCTCATTCTCCTCCACCTGGCGCCGGTACTCCTGCAGCGCTTCGGCCATGGAGTTGAAGGCGACGGCGAGGTCGCCAAGCTCATCGTTGGAGAGCACGGACGCCCGGCACTCGAAGTCGCCGTGGCGCACTCGGTCGGCGGCGGCCGCCAGACCGTTCACCGGCCGCGCGATCGAGAACGTCAGCAGCGTTCCGAGCCCAATGCCTGCCAACGCACACAGGGCAAGCGCCCAGTACACGGACCGCAGGAACCTCGCCACGCTCTCGCGGACGCTGGAATCGAGCAGCCCCACCCGTACGTCGCCCGCCCTCCCGCCGATGATCGGCGCCGCAGCCTCGCAGATCAGCCCGTCCGCAGTCCGCAGCAGCCGCGGGGGCGCCTCCTCGCTGGAGACGGGTGGGGTGAACCGCGCCAATCCCGGCGGGATCCCGCCCGGGAACGTGTCATCGACGACTCGACCGGCCCGGTCGCGGACGATGATGTACGACAGGTCGGTGGAGCTCTGCAGCTCGCGGGTGATGAGGACGTGGGTCCCCAGCTGATCGCCCGTGGTCACCGGCTCCTCCAGAGAGGCGGCGAGCGATCGTGCGGTGTAGACGGCCCGTCGCTCCAAGGCGTCGTGCAGGGCCTCTACCGTCCTCAGACGCACACTGTGGAGCGTCACCAGGGCGAACGTGGTGGTGACCAGCCCTCCCACCAACAGGATCTTGGCGTGGATGGGGAACCGGAGGCCGAGGGGCGGCGAGGGTGGTTGTGCAGCGAGCGCTCGGGGTGTCATGAGCCCGGGCCCCCTCCGACTCCGACCGACGCACGGACCGCCGGATGGGGGGCACCGGCCTGCACGAAGCGGTCGAAGCCCAAGGCGTCCAGGGCCGCCTCGCCCCGCACGTCCTCGTGCATGGTGAGCAAGGCCTGTTGCAGCATCTGTCGGGTGTGCGCGTCGAGGGTGGATGGGACCACGATCGGCGGCGGCGGCAGCAGTGGCGACTTCAGGATGATCCGCGTCTCGTCCGACGTGTGCTCCTCCTCCTCGGCCAGACGATCGTAAACGAAGCTCGCGACGGCCGCCGCGTCCGCGTAACCCATCCGTACGGCCTCGATGGCCCGGTCATGGCTCCCGGTCACGATGTGTTGGCCGACGACCGGCTCGGCCTCTACGCCCCGGCTCTCCAGCCAGGAGGCGGCAAACAGCCATCCGGGGGCGCACTGCGGGTCGGCTGAAGCAAAGCGCGCGCCGTGCATCTCCAGCAGTGACTGGTACTGGCTCTGGCGCCGGACGACCACGTACGACCGAATGCCCACCTGACCTCCGATCATCGGCACCGCGACCACTTGGGGGTCAACGCCGCCCGCGGAAGCCGCGAGAGCGCCGGTGTCGACGAACGCGACCTCGCATCCCCCGGTTCGGGCAAGTTGGCAAGTGTCGCGGTAGCTCGAGCGCAGCAGCACAGCGGCGGGTCGGCCCGTGGCCTCACCCAGGAAGTCCGCCAGCTCCTGGTGCATCGCCAAGGCCCTGGCCGGAGAGAAGTGCGCAGTGACGGCGACGCGCAGAGGCGGAACGGGGCGGATGGGGGACGGCCGGAGCGTCGCGCCTGGCGAGGACTGGGCGCTCAGTGGGTGCTCGACCGCGGTGCGCAGGCGGTGAGCGTGGGCCAGAGCGACCCCGAACGCGTCCGCAACCAGGCCCGTGACCGACAGCCCGATCAGCCCGACAGCCACCCACGCCCACATCCGCCAGCGCAAGTCCATGCGGGCGGCCGGGGATGTAGGCCCCGGTCCAGGGGCGCTTACCCGTGACTCCATGGCCGCAATCTCCCCCGCAGCCTTGCCACCAATTCACCGGCAGGGCGGCCAACGGCGCTCGTGCTGCGCTCGCACTACGCGGATTCCTCACCCTTCACCACGGTCGCGGCACATTCCTGCATTGCGGTACATCGGTACTCCTTTGCGCGGCCCAAAGGAGGGGAGACGAGGCCCGGCCGCCCATGCTGGAGGCCCTCATTTCGCGGTGGGCACCGCAGGAAGCGGGCCGGCCAAGCGCGAAGAGACGACCGATCTCGCACGCAACCGAACCACCGGCACTCGCACGGCGAGACGCGAAGACTGGAGTCTGAGGCTGCGAGCCCCGGTCCTCAGTGAGGTCCGATGGTGAGCGGCTACTCCCGGGCGGTCGAGCTGGCCGGGTCGGTTGACGAAGACCGGCAGCTTCACCCGGAGGAGCCCCTGCCCCCCGTGGGGCCAGGGCCCGTACGCGTCATCATCTTGTTCCCTGAGGATGTCGACGTCCCTGAGACAGACTGGGTGACGTTCCTTGCCGCCAACCCGGCGTTTGAGTTCCTGAAGGACGAGGCGGAGGACATCTACGGGCCCGACGACGGGAGGCCGTTTGGTACGGACGGGGGACACGCTCAGAGCACCCCGACACCTGGTCCGTAGCCTTGCGTGAGGCGTCGCGCCTCGCATTCGCGCCGCTTTTTTGGGGGTTCGGCCGGAAGCGTCGAGATCGGGGTTCCCGAGCTACGACCCCGGTGTTCCGATCCGCTGCAGGGCCTCCTCAGCCGGCAAGCCCCGGACGATCAGGTAGATCGGGGCGGAGGTCAGCTCCAGGACGGACTTCCCCTCATCGACGCGCAGGGGCTGCTCGGCGCCCATTAGATCGAACTGCCTCGCCTCAGGTCCCAAGTCGACGCTCAGGACCGCGGGCTCCACGAGGGCGTCCCGCGCCCAGAGCGCCAGGACGGCTTCGCCTTCCCGTTGGAAGGCGTACACGCGGAACCGGCCCGGCTCGGTCTGCCCGGCGGGCTTGCCGCCGGTAAGGAGGTGCGCGGCGCCCGCGTAGGCGGCGTAGGAGGTCTTGGGCGAGCCGTCGTACTCGAGGAGTGGGTGCACATACCACCCCGACGCGAGCCCGTGGAACATGCGCGGGCTACCGATCTCTTGCCACGCGTAGTAGTAGAAAAAGGTCTCCGCTCCGAGGGCCTTCGTCTGGGTCAGGTGCTTGGCGACGGTCTCGGCGGCGGCGCGGGCCTGGTCACGGCGACCGAGCCACCCGTAGTACGACGGGCAGGCCGTCCCGCCCTCGGTCATCCAGAGCGGCAACCGCTGTCCCCCTCCGGCATCGATCCGAGCCCGCATCAGGTCGAACCACTCCCGCACCTGACCGCTCGCCACGGCATCGGGCTCGCAGTAGTGGTGGTAGGAGACGGCGTCCATCCGGTCGAGGGCGCCGGTGGCCAGCACCCGGTCGGTGAACGCGGGCTCCGGCGGCCAGAAGCAGCCGCCGACGATGGTACAGGTCGGGTCGGCTCGCTTGGCCTGAGTGTAGACCACCTCTGACAGCTTCCCGAACCCCTCCGGCGTACCCGCCCAGAAGCCGCGGCCCCACGGCTCGTTCCACGTCTCCCAGCGGTGGATCTTGTCACGGTAATGCTCGACGGTGCGGTAGACGTACTCGCCGCACTCGTCCCAGTCGCGCGGCGGCCAGGCGGTCGAGCCGACCGGCTCGCCGCCCGGGTCGCGCCCGGCCCACTCCGGCGTGCGGCAGAACACCCCGAAGACCTCCATCCCGCGCGCCCGCAGCGCGTCGATCGCCTCGTCATACCAGACCCAGCGGCCCTGCTGGGGCTGCACCGTGGACCACTGAGCGTAGCTTGGGAGGTCGTGCAGCCGCCAGTGGCGCGCGCCGGCTTTCGCCATCGCGGTAAGGGCGTGATACTCGCCCGGCGTGCCTTCGGTGCCGTGGCAACCGAAGAAGCGGTCCTCCCCGAGGCCCTCGGGCATGGGCGCGACGGCGCAGAGCTGGGCCTCGTCGAGGGGTGCCGATGGGTCGCCGAGCGCGAGGCTCACGAACCCCGGTGCGGCGAAGGTCAGCGACACCTCCGCGCGCGGGTGATCGGTCTGCACGGTCGCCTCGGCCACGCGGCGGCCGAAGTAGTCGGTGGCCGCGAGGGCGATCGGCGCCTCCTCCGCGCCCTCAGCACGCGAAATGAGGATGGGCACGGTGACCGCCTCGCCGACGGCCGGGAAGCGGTGAGCGCGAGGGAGATCGAAGGCAGCCTCGAGGGGCTGCGTCGGGGCGTAGTCGGTGAGGTCGCCCTCCTCGAGCTGCACGTCATCGACGAGGAAGCCGCCGCCGTCGAGCTTGGCGAAGCTGAGGAAGTAGCGCGGGTTCGTCTGGGGCTGCGCGACGAAGGGGAAGGCGTGTCGCTGCCAGACCGCGGTGAGAGCGACATCACTGCTCGCCGTGTCGGAGCCGCCCACCTCGTGCAGCGACATGCGGACCCGTGTGCCGGGTTGGGCCGAGCGCAGGAAGGCGGAGAAGGTGTACGACTGCCCGGGCTTCAGAGTCACGGGCCGCCCCTCGAGCATGTAGCCCGTCTTGTCGAGCCAGTGGGCGCAGCGGCCCGACACGCCGTCCGCCTCGATGGCGACCATCTCGGGCATCGCCCAGCCGGCCATCCCCAACTCGAAGCCGCTGTTCTGGACGTGGTTGCCCTTCACCACGGGCGGGGCCGCTGAGGCGGCTTCGAGAGGGTGCTCGCCGACCCGGAGCGAGACGTCGTCCACCCACAACGTGCCGGCGCTCTGGAAGTTCACGTAGACGCCGACCGCGGCCCCGTCGGCGTTGGCCCGGCCCATCGCCACCACCGGCCGCCACGCCTCGGTCACCAGTGCCGAGGTCTCCAGGTATACGTGGTAGGGCGGGCTGAGGTCGCGGATGAACAGCCGCACGGGCGCCGCCAACGACTCGCCGCGCACCCAGGCGGAGAGGGTGTACGTCTCGCCCTGCTTCACCGCCGGCGCGGGAAGATAGGCCTGTGCCGCGCCGCCCCGGAACACCGGGCACGCCAGCCGCAACGAGGCCTGCCCGGAATGGGACACCCTGGCGTCCCGCGTCGTCGAGGCGGCAAGCTCTCCGTAGGAGTTGTGAACCCAACCCTCCGGCGGCCCGTCCGCCGCCCCGGTCTCCATGCCGCCATTGACGGCGAGTTCCTGCGCCGGAACTACGCTCGGCGCCAGGAGGAGGAGAAGGACCGGGACGCAGGCGTGAGGCATGATGCACCTCGGCGAGGGAAGGGTGCGGCGCAATTCGGCTCGCGGCCCTCGCCGGCCTTCGGGCAGTGAAGGAGACGAAGGAGTCGGTATATGCAGGGCACGCACCGTTGGGAGGAGCTGCTCCCTGAGGAGTTCATGGCCGAGTTCGAGCGGGCGCCGGTGGTGTACTGGGCGACCGGGGCGATGGAGGAGCATGGGCTGCACAACGCGCTCGGCACCGACTTCATCCAGTGCTACGAGGTGTGCTTGCGCGCAGCGGAGATCACCGGGGGAATCGTCTTCCCTCCGGTTCCGCTGGCGCCCGCCGGGATTCCGGGGTACTCACGCGAGGAGCTGCGGCGGGCGCAGCCGGGCGAGACCTTCCCGCCGAGCCTCTGGATCAGCCGCGAGGCGTGTGAGCTGGTCTACACCGAGCTGCTCGAGTCATTCGCCGACATGGGCTTCCGCGCATGCCTGGCGCTGGGCGGTCATTGGCCGGCGGACCTGTTGTTGCAGGGCCTGCACTGGAAGCACGAGGGACGGGTCGGCGAGATGCGCTTCTGGGGCGGAGGCACGGTCAGCTTGCTCGGAGCGTTCCTCGATGAGCTGATCGAGGCCGATCCGCTGGCTACGGGGCATGGGACGCAGTGGGAGACTTCGCTGCTGATGGCGGTCCGGCCGGAGTGGGTGAACCTCAGCCGGTTACCGTACCTGGAGACCAGCCCACTGCCGTCGCAGCTGCGCGCAAACCCGCCGGAGTACTACGACCACATCCGGACCGCGAACCCGGAACTGGGACAGCGGATCCTGCAAGCGGCGGTGGACTCGGCGGTCGAGAAGGCGCAGGAGATGCTGCGGTAGATGCCAGGCGAAGGGAGCCGCCACGTCATGTCCGAGACCCTGGTTCTTCAGACCGCCCGTGACCGCATGGCCTTCGAGGCCGAGACCGGGCGACTCGTGTCGCTCCGAGCGCTCAACGCACCGGAGGTGGAGCGGCTCGCCTCGACGCCGGAGCACCCGGCGTTCGTGCTGCAGTACCTCGCAGGGGGCGCGTTCCGGCAGCTCGATTCCCGCGACGCGGGGCCGCCGGAGGTGTGTCTCGGCGAGGACGCTGAGCAGCTGACGATCGCGTTCGAGCGCGTCGGGGGTTTCGACTTGGACGTGGAGCTGCAAGTGCAGGCGTCGGAGGGCGACCGATTCAGTCGGTGGACCTGCCGCGTGCGGAACGGCGCCGGGCTGCGGCTGGTCGATGTGCAGTTCCCCTTCATCGTGCTTCCCCAGGCGGACGACGCGGCGGTGCTGCTCCCGGCGTCGCACGGGGGGCACCTGATCGAGGGCGCGGCGTTGGGTCAACTGCCCGTCGACGAGCCGCGCCGGTGGCAGTTCATCCCCGAGAACGGCAACTCCCCCCACTACCCCGGCCGCTATTTCGCGCAGTTCCTGGCGTGCAGCCGACCGGAGGGCGGGGTGTACCTCGCGTGCGAGGACACCGAGGGGAATGTGAAGCTGCTGGGCGCCGTGCGGCGCGAGCCGGGCGTGCGGCTGGGAATCGCACATGTGGGCGACTGGCCTGAGGCCGGGGAGCGCACGCTGGAGTACGACGTGGTGCTGGGCAGCTTCGACGGCGACTGGTACGACGCTGCGGACCTCTACCGTGACTGGACCTTGCGGCAGAAGTGGGCCACGCCGCTGGCCGAGCGGACGGATGTGCCCGAGTGGCTGCTGGACTCGCCGCCCCACATCACGGTTCGCCTGCAGGGCTATGTAGACGACGGCCCGGCGCCCGCGATGGAGGAATTCCTGCCCTACGAGAAGTGCGTGCCGCTGCTGCAGGGAGTG
>Ga0233425_10003815_pt1 | contig 26505 bp, 20 predicted proteins | sample Watercolumn_Towu_2_FD_181712 | JGI IMG/M metagenome (GOLD analysis project Ga0233425, IMG submission 181712) | Freshwater microbial communities from Lake Towuti, South Sulawesi, Indonesia - Watercolumn_Towuti2014_140_MG | ecosystem: Environmental > Aquatic > Freshwater > Lake | place...
AGCCCAGATCCCTGGCAAAGTTATAGAGTCCCTCCATATCCTCCCGGATCAAAAATCCCAGGATAGGCCTTTTCTCCGGATCGAGGCCTTCGTCAAGGAGGGCCTCCATCTCCAGCCAATTGCCCAGGGAAATCCCTCCGCAGAAACCGGGCAGATAATTTCCGTAATTGTCGAAATGGTTGTGCCAGCTTCTCAAAAAAGGCATGAGGCAGGATTCCCGGAAAAATCGTTCGGCCGGGAAGGCCGGGTAACGATGGCGTAACTGCACGGCCGCCCGCCCCATAAGGAAGAGCTCCACCCGGTATGCCCATTTGGTCTTTTGGGTCCGGTTTGAAAATTCTTCCAGAGAGATTCGCTCTTCGATGCCCAGCAGGTTGAAGAGCCGGTAAAATTCCAATTGATAGACGATGACATTCCGGCCGAAGACCTTCAGGGCCATTTCAATCCCTCGACGGGTCCTTTCAAAGGGAACAAATTCGGCATAGTAGGGATTGACCGAAATCATGATTCCTTTCAGACCGGCCTTTTTCAGTGTCTTCAGCTTTTCTTTGGTCTCCTTTTCGTTATGGCACCAGAAGCAGTTGGTTTCCACAAAGGTAGAAGGGATCTTTAATTCCGAGGCCAGGGAGGCGGCCTTGACCAGGAGATCGAAATTCAGAAAAGGCTCTCCTCCTGAAAAGTGGAGACCCTCGTTGACCCCGATGGCATTAGGCCCCCAGGTACTGGACCTGATTCTGCCGGCCAGACCGGACAACCCTTTTTTTAAATCTTCTTCCGAGATCCAGTCTCCTTTCCATTTTGGAGAACAGGCATAGAGACAATGTCGACACTCCGCCGGGCATTGATAGGAAAGGATCAGACCTCCTGAAATTGGTGCTGGTAAGGGAATAGGTTTCATGATAGGTATTAAAAAAGGTTGAAGGTTGAAGGTAAAAGGTTAAAATTTCCATTAGGCATACACCTTCAGCCGTGAACGCATTATAAATCCTTCCGCAGAAAAAAGATAGAAGAAGGGCAGGAATCAATCTCTTCTTTTGTCCCGGAGGTTTTGGTCACCGCCCTTAATCAAGAAAATGGTCAAATGAAAAAGCGGATACTTATCGAGCGCATCCCCGGTATCTTTGCCACCCTTTATGAAAAGGCCAGCCGGTTGGTTAAGGAAAGCTATTATCGTCGCCTGGCTGAGGAGATTATCCGTTTTCAAAGAGAAGGATCGATCCTCGATCTGGGGACCGGGCCTGGGTATCTCCCGATCGAATTGGCTCAATTATCCCCTGGAATAAGGATCATCGGTCTCGATGTGAGTCCCGAGCTGCTTCAGATGGCCGGTCAAAATGCCCAGGCGGCCGGGGTCGGAGATCGGATCAGTTTTCGGTATGGCAGTGCCGCCAATATCCCTTTTGCAGACCGGCATTTTGACATGGTCCTGAGTACCGGGATGCTCCATATGGTCAAGGACCCGCTGAAGGTTTTTCAGGAAATCCATCGGGTGCTCAAACCGGGAGGACAGGCCTGGATTTTTGATCCGGCCCAGGTGTCCTCGGGGATTGACAAGGAGAAGTGGAAGGCCTCGCTGACCAATAGAGAAAAGATACTGCTGCAGTTATTTCGTCTCTTTTCCCGATTCCATCCCGGCCGGACCTATCAAAAAATCGAGTTGGAGAAGATCCTGGCTCAGACGGAATTCGTCGATGTTTACCTGGAAGAGCACGGACGGGGATTCAAAATAATCCTAAAAAGATAGCCAAGCCTCAAGGAAAAATGCGGTTGATGGTTTCCTGTAATTTGCTCAAAGTATAGGGTTTTTGGATAAACCCGGCCAATCCCTTGCCGGAAAATCGCTGAATCACTTCCTGTTCATTATACCCGCTGGAAAGAATGACCCGGACATCGGGCTTCAGACGGCGAAGTTCCCGAAAGGCTTCTTCCCCGTTCATCCGGGGCATGGTCAGATCGAGAAGGACGCAATCAATCTTCTCCTTTTCGGCCCGGAAGACTTCCACCGCTTCAAATCCATCCGTGGCCGTTAAAACCCGGAAGCCTAATCGACTGAGCATATGGGAGCCCACCGTGCGGACATGGGGGTCGTCATCGACCAGGAGGACCGTCCCTCCCTTGGAGGTTGACAAGGTCATGGATCCTTGGTCTTTTTTCCGGTCTTCCGGGGTCCATTCAACGGCCGGGAGAAGAATTTTTAAGGTCGAGCCTTGACCCGGTTCTGAATAAACTTTAATGGCCCCTTTGTGCCCCCGGACAATGCCCAGGACTGCTGCCAATCCCAAGCCTCGTCCGGTGAATTTGGTTGTAAAAAATGGATCAAAGATTTTGCGAATGGTTTCGGCATCCATCCCGCACCCGGTATCGGAGACCTCCATGTAAACATAGGTCCCTTCCTTCAGGTTATCGTCCAGAAAACTCTCCGCAAGGTAGGCCTGGTCGCATTCTATAACCCCGGTGGAGACTGAAATAATCCCGCTGTGGTCTTCCAGGGCCTCAGAGGCGTTGGTGATCAGGTTCATAATCACCTGACGCAGTTGAGTGATATCGGCTTCCACGGGAGGGAGTTCGGGATAAAAGAAATAACGAAGGGCGGCTTTTTTAGAAATGGAGACCTCGAGCATTTGGGTCATCTCTTGAACGACTTCAGAGAGATTATGGCGGCCCACCATAAAGCGGCCTTTGCCGGAATAGGCCAGCATCTGACGGCACAATTCGGCGGCCCGTTGAGAGGCCCGGGTGATTTCTTCCAGATTGGTACGGGCCGGTGAAGAAGGTGATAAAACCAGAAGGGCCAGATCGGTGTTGCCCATAATGGCCATCAGCAGATTATTAAAATCATGGGCGATTCCTCCGGCCAAAATTCCCAGGCTTTCCAGTTTTTGCACTTCCCGCATCTGGGCGGCCAGTTTTTGCTGTTCCTCTTCCGCCCGTTTGCGATCGGTAATGTCCGTAAAAACAACGATCCCGGCAATGACTTTTCCCGACCTGTCCAAAATCGGAGAGGCATTCCCCAGGACCCAGCGTTTTTCTCCCTGTGGTCGATGGATGACCGCTTCCACATTTCGGGAAGTCTTGCCCTCCCGAACGGCCTGGGACAAGGGCAGCTCCTTGGGCCGGAACGGCCGGCCGTCGGGATGATAAATCTTCCAATTACTAGGATGCAGTTCGGCCGGAATTTCCATCAAGGGGCCCAGGGAGTCATCCCGGATCCCCAGGGCAGCGGGGTTAGCCAGACGGATTTTCCCTTCCGGGGCCTCGGCGATAAGGATGCCTGCCGGTGTCTGTTCAATAGCTGCTTTCAGAAGGGACTGGGCCGCGGCTAATTGGGCCTCGGCCTGGTGGCGTTCCTCAATTTCACTCAGTAACTGTTCATTGGCCTGCTTGAGTTCGGCGGTCCGTTCTTTGACCCGTTGTTCTAATTCCTGATGGGCCAGACGAAGTTCCCGATCGGCCAGTTCAACCGCCTCATTCTTTTTCTGAAGTTCCAGGAATTGTTCCTGCTGCCGATCGCGGCTGATTTTTAATTCCTTTCCCATAAAAGAGGTAATAACGGCTATGACCAAAAGAAAGCAGGATATGGCCAGAACCACCATAACCTGGGCCGGACCGGGAAGGGGAGGGGTAAAAAAAGGATCCATGTGCGGCAGGACCCCGCTGAATTCAAGATAGGTGATGAGACTCAAGGAGAGGGCCGTAAATCCCGTGGTCAGATAAAGAAACCGTGGAGGGGTAATGACCCCTAAATAAGAGACCAAGATAAAATAGAAAGGAGTAAGGAAAAAGGCCCTGGTTCCCCCCAGGAAATAGATAATGCCCGTATACCCGATGACCTCCCCAAGATTGTTCAAGATCGAGATAACTTCATAGGCCTTTCGGCTGGAAGTCTTTTTAAGGGCACCTAAGATGGGAAAGGAAATGCCCCCCAGAAACAAAACCGAGACCAAAACACCGAAGATATGTTCCATCCGGGTAAGACCGGCCAGGTTTCCGGCATAAACCAGGGCCAAAGTAAACAGGCCTGCTCCGACTCTAAGAAAGGCCCCCAGTTTAACCCGGCGATAGACCCGGGCCCGGTCCTGTTCCGGTACGGTTTTTTCTAGGGAGAGAGATGGGTCAGCCACAATCGTTATTCCCCATGTGGAGTTTCATCAGAAAGAGTTTCCGTTTTTCTATATAGGATTTTCTGATTTCTGTCAAACGTTAGTCTTGAGAAAAAGGCGGGGGGCCAGATAAAAAGTCCAGAAAAGGAGCAGGGTATAACGGAACAGTCGCATTATTAGGGCCAACTCGGAAGGGGTAGTGGGAGTTATCACCTTCATTCCAAAGGCCAGGGCCACCAATCCACCCAAACCGAATAAGTAACCGTCCCCCTTTTTTTGATCCAGGAAACGTCGGTCTGGAAATCCTTTAACCGGTACCCGGTGAAGGAAAAAGCCGTTCCCAGACCCAGGATGATGCCGGCCATGGTAAGGCCATATTCCGGATTTCGGGGCTGAATCGCCGGTCCGGGCCCCGGAGTGAAGCCTGAAAGGACGGCGTTTTGGGACCAGACCGCCGGGTCGGGCGTAGGGGCCAGGTCGGCCAAATAGCCCCAAAGGGCCACGGCGTTCATGGCGTGACCGGAAGGGAGTCCGTAACTCTTCTCCAGGCTCAGGACCTTGATCCGGGGATCGATCCAGGCCGGGCGGGGCAGGTGAAAGGCGATTTTCAGCAGGCCGTTCAGACTGTTGGAAAGGACCAGGATCAGGGCCAGACGTCTGCCCAACCGGGGATCCAGACACCAATAAATGGCCGGCAGGATGAAGAGGTAAAAGGGTTCATTGCCGAGGAAGGTGAAGAACTGCATCAGCAGGGTTAATCCGGGGATACTCTGAAGAATCAGAATCAGGCCGATTCCCCATTTCATTACGGGATCCATCATTTCCAATCCTTCAAAGAAAAATGGGCACCGGAGAATCCGGTTATTTGATCTGTTGAATCGTTATCTTGATAGTATAGGAAATTCCTTTGTAAGTTTTTGAATATTTTACTAACCGCCCGTTCCCTTCGGTCACTTGATATCGCTGTTCGCTCAAGGATTACCTGGACAAGGCAAGACAAAGATGGACTAAAAGATTTTTTCATTGCTGAAAAAAGCCAGCAATGAAAAACCAGTCAGGCGCATTCGCGACCTTTGGGCGAAGCCGGAGGGTTGACCCAGGTCCGCCTACGGCGGATTGGGTCAAATATCTCTGTAATCCCGGTAATCAAGCGAACGAAGTGAGCGGGCGGTTTCAAAGATCTTAATTTAATATTTAGGATTGCCATTTGGAGTAATGATCTATTATTATGAGTTCCGGTTAGCTGTCAAAACTATCTCTCGCCTGTCTTTGGATTTGGAGAACAGCAAGCGGATAAGCCGTCATGCCCCGCTAGGGGCATGGCACCACGAAACATGAAAATATCGGAGGGCCTTGATTGGCCTCAAACTCTATTTTCGTAGTAATAGCTATGAAAATCATTCTGATCGTCTATCACTCCCAGAGCGGACACACCGAACAGATGGCCCAGGCCGTGGCCCGGGGTGCCGGGGAGATCGAGGGAGTGGACGTGGTCTTAAAAAAGGCCTCTGATGCCGCCGAAGAAGACCTGATCACCTGTGACGGACTGGTGATCGGCTCCCCGGAATATTTCGGCTATATGTCCGGCGTCATGAAAGATCTCTTTGACCGGACCTATGACCGGCTCCGGGGACATAAACGGATCTTCCGCAAACCCTATGCCGTCTTTATCAGTGCCGGCAACGATGGACAAGGGGCCCTAAACAGTATCGAGAAAATAGCCCTGGGATACCAGTTCAAAAAAGTACAGCCGGCCATCATTTCCAAAGGCCCACTGACGGACGCCGTCCTGGACCGGTGTGCCGAATTGGGCCGGACCCTGGCCGCCGGATGCGAGGCCGGGATTTATTAAACAGGAGGACGTCATGACTCTCTCCAGAGATGAGATACTAACTGCTATGATCGAATGGAACAGGGCCTGGGACCGGCATGATCTGGATGGGGTGATGGACCTCTTTCATGAAGAGGTCCTTTTTGAAAACTGGACCGGTGGGAAGGCGGTGGGCAAAGAGGCCCTCCGGAAGGCCTGGGCCCCCTGGTTTGCCGACCACGGCCATTTTCGATTTAAGGAAGAAGATCTATTTGCCGATGAACAGGAGCAGAAGGTTCTTTATGCCTGGGAACTATCCTGGCCGTCCCGGGAAAAAGGGTTTGAAGGGAAACCGGAAAGGCGCCGGGGGGTGGATATCATTCATTTTAAGGACGGCAAGATAATAAAAAAGTTGACATATTCCAAAACAAATGTAGTAATTGAGGGAAAACGGAGGGCGCTAACGGTTTGAGAGGGGTCAGAGATCTCCTAAAAAACAACCCATGCTATGAACACCCAGTCTTCTTTTAAAATTGAAATTATAAAGCTTATTGTGCCCTCCCTTCTGGCGGTGGTTCTTTTTGCGATCACCATCTTTGGTATTGCCCTGCCTAATGCTCAGAAAAATCTCCTGGATCAAAAAAAAGAGATGATTGTTTCCCTGACCCAGACCGCCTGGAATGTTTTGTCCTACTATGATCAACTGGTGAAGTCAGGCGAATTACCCCTGGAAACGGCAAAGGAAAGGACCATCAAGGTCATTAAATATCTCCGTTACGGAGAGGTCGAAAAAGACTATTTTTGGATCAATGACCTCCAGCCTAAAATGATCATGCATCCTTATCGTTCGGATCTGGACGGACAGGATCTTTCTACATTTACCGATCCGAAGGGAAAACGCCTCTTTATTGAATTCGTCAATGAAGTGAAGAAAAAAGGGGGCGGGTTTGTGCCCTACGTCTGGCAGTGGAAAGACGATCCGACACGGCTTGTGCCTAAGCTTTCTTATGTCAAACTCTTTCAGCCCTGGGGCTGGATCATCGGCACGGGAGTCTATCTGGAGGATGTTGATGAAGAAATGAGGCAAATCACCCGAAAGCTTCTATTAATTTCCCTGGGGATTTTATTCCTGATCATTCTCCTCTCGGGTTATATAATCGGGAGGGGATTAAAGGAGAACAGACGCCGGAGAACGGCCGAAAAAGCCCTGGAGGAATATCAACATCATCTAGAAGAATTGGTTGAAAGAAGAACGGCCGACCTGAAAAAGGCCCTGGAAGAGGTCAAGGTCTTAAGCGGCTTTTTGCCGATCTGTTCCTCCTGCAAACAGATCCGGGATGATCAAGGGTACTGGAATCAGATTGAGTCATATATTAAGAAACATTCCAATGCCGAATTCAGCCACAGCCTCTGCCCGGATTGTGTCAAAAAGTTATATCCCGATCTGGAAGAGGATCTTTACCAGGAATAACGTCCTCCTGCTCCATCACGCCTTTTAGGGTCGGGGCTCAAGCCCCGAATCCTGAATTATTATTCCCGAACACTAAGACTGATCGTATCAGCCCTTTTTTCTTTCTTGAGAAGTTTCGGATCATCCAGAATCTTTCCCACCAGATTGACTTCGCTGGCCGGGACAGGATCCGGGCCGGTGCTCATGGGAGTGGGGCCGAAGAAGACGGCCAGGGCACGGCCGGGAGGCCAGTAACCGATATCGCCCACCTTGACCTGGGTGGTGGCGGAGTCATCCAGAGGCATCTGCACAGGGATCTCAAAATAAAACTCATCACCCCAGGTGTTGGGGCGGGTTTCCAGGGGAAGGCAGGAAAAGACGGCCTGTGCGCAGGGGGAGTCAAATAGTTCTCCTTTTAAGGTCGTCTCACCGACATGGATGGAGATGGCTTTGGGCATACATGTTTTCCTATTTAGGCGCCTGAGGATTTTAAAAGGCGACGTTGATCCTATCCAGCAGGAGGGCCGGGAAGGTGCCTCCATAGGTCGGATGGGCCCGGTCCTCCAGGGCGACGACCTCTTTTAAGGTTTCATAAATGTTGCCGGCGGCCATGGCCTCTTTGACCCGGCCGAGGATCTCTCCCTTTTCCACATAAACGGCCGGGGCCAAACCAAAAGAGAAATCCCCGTTGAGGATGTTTCCGCTGTGGGCCCCCAGGACCCCGGCGACCAGGAGGCCGCGGTCGATTGAGCGGATCAGTCCCTCTAAAGAAGAATCTCCCGGCTGCAGATAGAGATATTCAAGTGTGGGTTTGGGTTTTAAGGCCACGGTTTCCCCGCCCCAGAGGCCGCTTTTAAATCCCTGTCCGCCGGGAGGCCTTTTCAGCTTGGCGGCATAAAAGAGATCATAATAAAAATTTTTCAGGACTCCCCCGTCAATGATAGATAAGCGGCGGCAGGGAGTCCCCTCATCGTCCCAGCCCCGGGCCATCGGCTGGGCGTCCTTTAAGGGATCATCGTAAAGGGTCAGCTTGGGATCCAAAAGGGGGGTTTCCAGTTTGTTCAAAAGGGGGGAGGTTTTTTCGTAGACGTTTTTCCCGTTGGCGGCGGCCTGAATCCTCCAGATCAGGGCATAAAGGGTTTCCGGGAAAAAGAGGACCTTCATCTTCCCCGGCCGGGGACGGGTGTCCTTAACCGATTTCCTGAACAATTCTTTGAGAGAGGCCAGTTTTTTTTCCGGGAAGATCTCAAAGCCCTGGCCCGAGAGATGTTGCTCCAGACCGGCCTGGGAGCCCGGAAAATGGAGAGACGCATTTATAAAATAGAAGGTGTTGCGGAGGGATTGATTGAGCCCCCGGCTGTTCAATAAACGGATCTCCTGATCCTGCCGCTGAATGGAAACATTCACCTGGGCCTGGAGACCGCTATTCAGATACTCACAGATCCGTTGTCCTTCCTCCACCAGGTTTGTATTGGACAGCTCCATGAGGTGCGGATCAAGGGTCCTTAGGGCCACCGGGAGAGGGTCTGCCGGAAAGTCAAAAGGGGCCTCTACGCGGCCCAGGAGAGAATCCCGGGCCTCCCGGACCAGGTCCTCCGGAGTTCTCAAATTCTTGGTATAGGCAAAGCCGAGACACCCCTCTTTGATTATCCGCAGACTCACCCCGGATTGCATTTTTGTTTCAATCTCCTTCAGCCGGCCGTTTTCAAACTGGATCTGATCGCTCTGCAGTTTCTGTTGATAGATCTCTGCCTGGGGGGCGGACTGTAAGGCTTTCTCGAGCAAGGCTTCCATTATCGACCTCCGATGACGATATCCCTGACCAGGATATGGGGCCCGCCGTGGCAGGAACGGATATTGGTCTGGCCTTTTCCGCAGCCGCCTAATTGGCTCAATTCCAGGTCATTCCCGATCCCTTCGATGTGCTTCAGTGTTTGATAGAGATTGCCGGACATATTGATGTCCCGGATCATTTCCCGTCGCCGGCCGTTTTTAATCACAAACCCGTATTCCGCCCCAAAGGTAAAATTTTCGCCGCTGGTTTGTCCCCCCAAGGCCCCGATGAGATAGAGGCCGTCTCCTAATTGGGCCAGAAGCTGATCAAAGGGGGTCTGGCCGGGTTGGATAAAGATGGTTCCCATGCGGATGAGAGGACCAAATCGGTAATCTTCGGCCACGGCATGACCGGTCAGTGGTTCTCCAAATCGGGCGGCGGTCCGGCGCGAATGGAGTCTCCCGGTCAGTACCCCCTGAGTGATCAGGGACACGGGCCGGCAGGCTACCCCTTCATCGTCGTATTTATAAAATCCCAGTTGAGCCGGTTGGGTGGGATCATCCAGGATCGTCAGATCGGGGTGCCCGATGGCCGTACCCAGCCGCAGTTTTTCGAGCATAGAGGGAGAGTCCTCGATCAGGTCGGCCTCGGAAAAATGGCCGAAGGCCTCATGGGTGAAGACGCCGGCCAGATTGGGATTGAGGATGACTGAGTAGGTTCCCCCCGTCACCGGTTCAGCCTGGAGAAGATCCAGGGCCAGGGCCGTTTTTTCCTCGAATAAGGCCTCTTGATTCCGGAGCAGGGCAAACCCGGAGCTGCCCCCCCGGCCCACCCGGACCGTCTGAGTCAGTCCGCCTTCCTGACTGGTTATGGTCCCCCCTAAACGGGTGGTGACCAGGTCTTCCCGGATGCGAGTCCCTTCGGTGTTGATAAACCATTTCTCCCGGACTAATTCCAGATACTGGATTTGGGTGGTGACGATCTTTTCCCGTTCTAGAGGGATTTGATTGTAACGGCGGGTGAGCTCCAGTTTTTCCTCCAGAGCGATCGCCCGGGGATCTTCCTCGAGGTGGGGGGCATAGGTGTCCCGGATGACTTCGGTCTCGGCCAGCCGGACCGGTTCAGCAATAAAGCGGCTGATCAGTTGGGCATTCTCTTCGGCCTTGGTCAGGGCGGCCGGACCGTCATGGGCTTCGGTGAAGACAACGTTCGAAAAGCCCCCGTTTTTCAAGACCCTCAGGACATACCCGTCGGTGGTACTGGTGCTTATTTGGGTCAATTCGGGGCCGCTGAAGACGAACTGGACCTCTTTTTTTATTTCATAACGCAGGTCGGCGTATTCGGCTCGGACATTTGTCAAAATAGATTCCAGGTGCTGAAAAGACATGAGAGTCCTCTTTACTGAAAAGATAGAAGCTGTTTTGAGAAATTTTAATGTACCATCGGTTCCCTTTCCCGTCAAGAAAGCAAATGTCAAGAAAGCAAATTGACATAACAATCTGATTATGTAATAAAAGAAAAAATTACCGCCAAAAGATGAGGCACCGATGTACGAGGAATTTTTCGGTTTCAAGAAAAAGCCTTTTTCCATTGTTCCGGACCCACATTTCTTTTTTCTGAGCGAAGGGCATCGGGAGGCGCTGGCCCACCTGGTCTATGGGATGAAAAGCGACGGCGGTTTTGTCCTTTTAACCGGAGATATCGGGGCCGGAAAGACCACCGCCTGTCGGCGTCTGCTTGAACATTTGCCCGAAGAATTCGATATAGCCATTATCTTTAATCCCAAGCTGACAGTGGAAGAGCTTTTAGCGACCATCTGTGACGAATTCGGGATCAGTTATCCCGAAGGAAACCAGAGCATTAAACTTTTTATCGATCGGATAAACGAATTTCTTTTGAACGTTCGAGCCAAAGGACGCCAGGCTGTCCTGATCCTGGAAGAGGCCCAAAACCTGAAACCGGAGGTCCTCGAACAGATCCGCCTGCTGACCAATCTGGAGACCAATGACCATAAACTCCTCCAGATGATCATGATCGGGCAGCCGGAGCTGAATGACCTTTTGGCCCAAAGCCAACTGCGGCAGCTTTCGGAGCGAATCACCGCCCGCTATCATCTCGGCCCATTATCCAAAAAGGAGATCCCCCAATATATCGATTATCGTCTTTCAGAAGCCGGGGTGACCCGGGCCCACCTGTTTTCCCCCGGGGCCCTGAAAAAGCTCTTTCGTTTGAGCCGCGGCCTGCCCCGGCTGATTAATGTCATTTGCGACCGGGCCCTATTAGGGGCCTATGTTCAGGGAAAAGACCGGGTTGATCGAAAGACCCTGGTTACTGCGGCCCGGGAAGTTTTCGGCGAGGAAGGCCGCTGGGCACGAAAATTCTGGTTGACTATAAAAGTTCCCTTGACTGTCAGTCTGATCATTGTCCTGATGGTGGGGGCCGCCTTGGCCCTTTACCAATTCGGACCCTGGGCCTCAGAACCGTCCAGACCGGCGCCTCCCCCACCTCCGGCCGTCAAGAAAGAATCCGTACCGCCCCCTGCTCCGAAAGAAGTGGAGAAACCGGCAAACGAATACAACACGGAAGCTACCATGAAATGGGCCTACAGTGCCCTTTTTAAGAAATGGCAGGTTGTTTTTGATCCGAGCCAGGCGGAAGACGTCTGCGATCAGGCCAAAAAACAAAAGCTCCAATGCCATATCGGTAAAGCCAGTTTAACCAATCTCCGTCATTTGAATAAACCGGCGGTGCTGACCCTCAAGGACGAAAAGAAAGGCGAATATTATGGCTTCTTGAGTGCCTTGGACACCCAGTCCGCCCTTATTACGGTAGGTCAGGAAACCAAGATTATGGATCACAAAGACCTGTCTAAACAATGGTCCGGGAAATACCTGATTCTCTGGCGGGTCCCTCCTGAGTATGGGAAAGACCTCAACCTGGGAGGGAAGGGACCCTTCTTATCTTGGGTGGAAAGGCATCTGGCCTTGGCCGAAGGACGGCCGGTTCCGGAAGTGGGAGAAGAGGTTTATAGTGAGGCCTTGATGAACCGGGTTAAAAAATTTCAACACTCTGCAGGGTTCATCCCTGATGGGATTGTCGGGCCCAAAACGATCATTGCCTTAAGTGCCTTTGGCGGTAAAGGTGATCCGGTGCTCTTCAATAGAAAAGGGGGCGAATAGAAATGTCTTATATTCTGGAGGCCCTGAAAAAATTTGAACAAAAGCGGGAACAGAAGGATTTGTCAAAATCCATGAGCTTCCTGGGAGGACCGGGCCCGGAAACAGGTAAAAGACCCCTTTGGCCCTATCTGCTGGTCGCGGCCCTGTTCCTTAATGCCGGGATCCTGTTCTGGTGGATAGCCCCCTGGCGGTCGGAAAAAAAGGAAACTTCAGCCCCAAAAGCACCCCTTCAGTTTTCCCAGACATCGAAACCAAAGGTGATCGAACAAAATCCCTTGCGAGGTGACAGGACCTTAAAAGAGACGCCGCCTTCCGGAGAAGCACCGACCTCCCCTAAGCCTCAGGCCGAGAAGGTTCCTCCCCCCGGTCCCAGATCCGTTTCGGCAAAGACCAGGGAGGTTGATCGGATCAATGGGGTCATTCCCTTTCAGGAGAAGGAACCCGCCAAAACGGCTCTCCCTCCCTCGAGACCCTTAACGCCTAAATCAGCGCTTAAAAAAAGTGAAGTCCCGGTTGCCAAAAAGGTCATCTATTTCAAAGACGGCCATAAGGAACTCTGTGATGAAATTCGAGTCACCGAGAATTTTATTCATTGTACCACTATTGATGGGGGAGCGGTAATCAACCTGAATAAAATTGATTTAGGCAAAACCCTTCCGGGGCAGGAACCCTGAAGATAAATGGCAAGTGTTCCAGACCCTCAGGCCTGAGCTTGACGGCACCACGGTCCGGGACGTTTTAATTCACCGGAGACTGGACCGGGATCGTCTGAGAGTTTAAAGGTTGGGGATCGTACGGAATGCCGTTAATAGCCCTCATGCGATTTTGGTTTCTCAGACGGTTTCCATGGGCTGTGCTGTTCTTTTTTTTTCTCTGGCCCGGTGATCCGGCTTATGGGGGGAAATATTCCCGTCCTTCGGGACCTCAAGGAGTAAAAGCCGGACTTCCACAGATTTCGATCACTGAATTAATTTCCCCGGCCCTTTTTTTTCGAAAATTGGAAAAAAGCCGCCTGGAAGCCAAGGAGGAGAAGACCGTTTCCCTCTGGCAGGAGTTTGAACTCTTATTGCAGACCTTGGGTGGGGAACGGTCAGGACCCGGTTATACCTATGAGGATTTCAGACAGGCCTATGCGGGTGAAATTAAATTAGTCATCCCCTTTGATTCAACCCTTCCCGAGAAAGATAAATTTGCCTATAAGCTTTCTTTGCTGGGCTATTCCGCCAAAGAGATCTCCGACATCCTCACCGGGCGAATAACGCGCCTGGCCTTGGATCGGGCCGTCAAGATGCGGCAGGTGGGACATCGCCCCAAGGAGGTCTCCGACTATCTGGACAGGGCCTATAAGATCCGGCGGGAAGGTTTCCTTTGGAAAGAAGGGCTTCCGGGTGTCCTTTCCAAATCGATCCGGGGACCTGCTCATCTGGATGACCTGGCCGTCCGTTTTTCGGAGCAATACGACCTCAATCCGCAGGTCATCCGGGCGATTATCAAAGCGGAGTCAAACTGGATCCAGGAGGCCGTATCTCCGAAAGGGGCCATCGGTTTGATGCAGTTGATGCCCGGAACCGCCGGGCTGCTCAAAGTCGATCCCCGGGATCCGGAGCAGAACGTGGAGGGCGGTGTCCGCTATTTTGCCTATCTCTTTAAGACGTTTAAAGACCTTGAATTGGCCCTGATCGCCTATAATGCCGGTCCAGGCTATGCCGAACGCTATGCTCAAGGCAAAGCCGCCCTTTACGGGGAGACCCGGCAATATGTGCGCATCGTCAAAAGATATCTTGGCAAGGAGAGGGAATGACTTTCCTAGACAAAGAAAGAGGAAAACGCAGAAAAATAACCAAAGAAGGAGGCGCGATCATGACCCATCCATTACCTGAGGGAGAACTTTTACGGCGGGCGATTCGTTGGATCAGCGAACAACGGGAAGGGGGTCAAAAAAAGCCGTTGATCGATTTGATCACTGAGGCGGGCAAGCAGTTCGATTTATCTCCCAAGGAAGGTGATTTCCTGATTCATTTCTTTACCGAGGCCAAGGAAAAATAGAGAAAGGCCTGCAGTCGGGCGGACCCGGGGAAAAGATCAGGGATGACGGTCCACCTTCATTTCTTCATAGAGTTTCTTCATCATCCGGAAATTGTCGGTGTGGCCGGTCAGACGGGCGGTCACTTTGCCGCGAATAGGGCGATTGAGCAAATAGAAATCCCCGATAAGGTCTAAAATCTTGTGACGGGCAAATTCATCAGGGAAGCGTAGTTCCGTATTAACGACCTTCTCATCATCCACCAGGATGAAGTTATACAGTCTTCCGCCTTCTCCCAGTCCCAGGCGTTCCAACATCTCCATGTCCTTCAGAAAACCGAAGGTCCGGGCCGGGGCGATTTTTTCCTTGAACTCCTCGGCGCTGGACAGAGTGAAATCAAAACCCTGTTGCCCGATGGGCGCGGGATAGTCCAAAAAATAATGGACCGAAAAGACATCGGCCGGCTCGATCACCAGGGATTTTTTCCCCTCGGAAATCTCCAGACGCCGCCGGATAATCAATTCCTCAGCCTTTTCTTTTTGTTCCTCAATGCCGGCCTCTTCAATCAAACGGCAGAACTCCACAGCCGAGCCGTCCATGATAGGAATTTCTTCGACCATTTTGACCATCAGGTTGGTAATGCGATAGGCGTGAAAGACGGCCATGAGGTGCTCGACGGTCTTGGCGACGGCCATTCCCTTTTTCAGGGTGGTGGCCATTTCCGTTGTTTGGACATTGTCGACATGTAAGGGGACGACATCATCGGAGGAGAGGTTGCCGAAGAGGATCCCGCTGTTGGGAGGAAGGGGCTGGACCAGCAGTCCGGTTTTCATCCCCGAATGGAGTCCTGTGCCGTAAAGGACCATACTTTTTTTCAGAGTGCGCTGATACTTGACGGGGCTCCCTTTCTTAATCGATTTCGTTTTGGTCAAAGAGGAGGACTCTTTAATGGCTGAAAGGGGCAATCCGGCCAGATGTTCGACCTCCCGATTGAAGGTGCTGAGTTCATCGGTCAGCAGGGTATCCTGGGCTCCGGGTTCGGCGTTCAGGGGAGGAGGACCCCCTTCCCTTTCCCCGGACAGGGCCTGGCGCACCGTGTGGAGGAGGACATCAAGGGACAAGGGTTTTTCTATAAAATCAAAAGCTCCCAGCTTGACAGCGGTCATAGCCGTGGAAATGGTGGCATGGCCGGAAAGCATTATCACCTGGCAATGGGGGGAAAAGGACTTCATCCGCCTCAGGACTTCGATGCCGTCCATCCCCGGCAGCCAGATATCCAGTAAGGTAACCGAAGGCTCTTCCTGACGAAAGAGTTCCAGGGCCTCTTCTCCGCTTTTGGCCGAGGAGACCGCAAAGCCTTCATCTTCGAGCACCCCGGTGACCGATTTGACGATTTTGTCCTCATCATCGACAATGAGGATTTTTTTTCCCATGAATCTTCCTTCCATCTGTTCTATGAGGCCGGATCATAGCGGAAAATCGCTGTTGAGTCAATATGGACCTGAAAAAAAGGAGAAAGTAGCGTTCGGTATTGGGGAGTTCGGTGAATTTATATTTTCATTTTTTGGGCAAGAGGCTGCGGATGAGTCGGCTGAGTTTTTCCAGTATCAACGGTTTAATAACCAGAGCCTTTAGTCCCGCCGCCTCTGCTATCTCGGCGGTGATTCCTTCACTGAAACCGGTGCAAAGAATTATGGGCAGGTCCGGGCGCAGGACCAGTATTTCCCGGGCCAGATCCATCCCGGTCATCTGCGCCATGGTCTGATCGGTAATGACCAGATCAAAATAAGCGGGGTCGGCCCGAAAGATCTCCAGGGCCTCAAGGCTGCTGATTCGGCTGGTTACTTCGTATCCGAGTCGGGTTAAGAGTTGAGCACCGGTCTCTGCCAGAAAGGCTTCATCATCAACAAAGAGAATCCTTCCTTGTCCTGATACCAAGGATAATCCTGGTTCCTCTTCTTGAGGTTCAGGGGCCTCCTGCCGGGGCAAATAGATTTGAAAAATACTCCCTTTACCGAGGAGGCTTTCCACCTGGACGGCCCCTCCAAGGCTCTCAACGATTCCTGTGACCACCGCCAGTCCCATACCGGTCCCTTCTCCGGTTCCTTTGGTGGTAAAAAAAGGATCGAAAATACGTTCCAGATGCTGCGGCTCAATCCCCTTGCCGCTGTCACGGACGCTCAATCGGGAATAGGGACCAGGAGATAATTTTCGGAGTTGAGGGGTTTTTTCATCCTTGAGGATAAAATCTTCAAGACTGATGGCTAAAAATCCAGGTTTCCCTTCCATGGCCCAGACGGCATTATTAGTCAAATGGACCAAAATCTGAATCAATTCCGTCGGGTCTGCTTTGATAAAATCGTTCTTGGCTTTAAAATCAGTGATGAGCTCAAGGGTTGCCGGGAGAGAGGGCCGGAGAAGGGCCAGTGCATCCTCGATGACACTCCGGATTCGGACACTGCGGCGGTCAAAGAGGTTTTGGCGGTTGAAAATGAGAATCTGTTTGATTAAATCCCGGGCCCGGAGGCTGGATTTCAATATTTTTTGTAAATTGGCATAGGTCTGTCCGCCTTCGGGAAGATCATAGAGTTCGATCTCCACATAGCCGATAATCGCCCCCAAGATATTATTAAATTCATGGGCGATGCCCCCGGCCAGGGTCCCTAAGGCCTGTCGTTTCTGGGACTGACGAAGTTCGGCTTCCAATTGGATCTGTCTGGTCACATCATGACTGAAAGAGACCACATTGGTGATTTGTCCCTGTGGATTAATAATGGGCGAAATCAACTGGCTCGTCACTAGAGTGCCGCCATCTTTTTTTTTAATGGTTAACTGACCTTTCCAAGACATCCCGCGGATGAGTGTTTGATATATCTCCGAACTCAATCGTTGATCCTCGGGTTTTCCCTCCAGGAAGGTTTGGAGGTGTTGTCCGATTATATTTTCAGGTCTGTGCCCGGTTTTCTGGGTAATAAAAGGATTGATGTATTCAATATATCCTTGCGGATCGGAAATAATAATGCCCTGGTCGGATTGATCGATGACTGAGGCCATAAGCTGCAACCGGGCCTCTCTTTCCTTTCGATGAGTAATATCTCGGGCGATGTTCGTCACGGCGGAGAGCTGGCCATCGACCCCATAAAGGGCCGCCCGGGTAATTTCGAGATATTTTATCTTACCCTCGGGCATGACCAGTCGTATTTCGTTATGAATAACCTCCTCGCCGGAGATCAGACGTTTCATGTCCTGAAGAGGTTTATCCCGATCCTCCTCAAGGAGAATATCTAATTCGAGAATATTTCTGCCGATCAATTGGTCCTGGGGAAGACCGAAAATTTCGACTGTCCGGCGATTGACCCCGGTGATCATAAAGTCCCGGTCAAAGGTATAAATGGCGTCACCGGCATATTCATAAATGAGACGATATTGTTCTTCGGAACGGCGCAGGGCTTCTTCCGTTTCCTGACGCCGTTTTAGTTCCTCTTCTAATTGGTGGAAAGTGCCCTGAATGTGCTCTCCCATGATGTTGATGGCTTTGACCATCTGATCGATTTCATCGGCATTGGGATTGTCAACCGGCCGTCCGGGAAGAGAGAGGGGCGGGTTGGGACTATTGATTTTAAAACGTTGAGTATAGTCGGCGATGCCTTCCAGAGGCCTGGCCACGAGAGACTTAAAATAGAACAGAATGCACATGGCTGTGAGTAAAATCTGGGTCCCGGTGATCATAAAAATGTATAGAAACTCCTGAACAATATTATTATAGACCCCTTCTAATTCCGAAGTGATCGCTAGTGTTCCTAAATAGCGCGATTTTTGATTTAACTCATAAAAAATTGGAAAGGTCTGGATGGTGCCGGGATGTTTCGGGGAGGTTCCGGCGGCTCCAATGGTTTTGTTGTGGAATTCTATCCGAGCGTGTTTTAAATAGGGCCTCCGGACGATTCCTTCCAACTGACTTTGGATCAGTTCCTGGTCCATGACCCAGAGGCTGGCCCCCAAAGCGGGTGAGGCACTTTTGGCGATGGTCTGTGCTTCTTTCTCTATGGCGCGCATCTGACTGTTATAGGTGAAGGTCAGATGAATAATGGCATAGAGGGTGGTCAAAATCAGACTGAGAATAAAGACGACTGAAATAAACCGCCAGGCGATGTGCTGCCGTAACTTTCGAGATGTTTCAGAATGTCCTCTACTCATAGGTTGTCCTCAAATTTAAAATAGATTAAGAGGGCATCTTTGCAATTCTATTTTCGCCCCAAGTCCCAAAGTTTTTGGTAGGTACCGTCTTTTTTCATGGCCTGTAAGGCCTCACTTATTTTGGGGATTAGGGCCTGGTGTCTTTTGTGCAGATAGAGATAAAAGTCCAGGGTGACCAGGGGCGGTTCCAGGACCTTGATTCGAGGATTGATCTTCTTGGCCTTCATGGTCCCAAAGAGGCGTTCGCAGACGACCAGATCGACCCGGTCATTGTCTAAAAGCCTAAATAAGGCTTCCGTATCTCTCGCTTTAACTAAAGATCGAGGTTCACCGATGTGGGTCTCGGATATTTTGTGCCCCCTAATGATGGCCACGTTATAAGGCTTGAGATCTTTCCAGCCGGAGGGCTTCAAAGCGACCTGTTTGGAAAAGGTCACAAAGTCACAGACCAGCACTTTCTCCGGGACCTGGATTAAATTAGGATACTGTCGGCCCAGTCCGCCGATGCGCACTGCATCTCCATCGACCATTCCCTGATCGGCATCGAGCAGGCTGCGCTCCGGAGGCCGGCTTTGTAATCTAACTTCCATGCCTATCCGGGCGAAAGCCTCTTTTATCAATAAATCCAAAATCCCGTTTTGTTTGGGATAATGATAAGGAGGATCTCCCGGGGTATTCAAGATCAGGGTGTGCTGATCGGATGAGGCGGTTGAAAAACAGCTCAGCAGACTAATGGCAGCCAAAAAGAAGATAAGCCATCCCCTTATTCGTGTTTGTTCAGCAACAATAGGCTTCATCCCCGTCCATCCGTCTCCTTATCTAATTGAGTTGCAATTTTTCTTCTGACCGGGTTTCTGCCTGCTGGACGGGAATCTTCTCCCTCTCAGGGTTCCTCTTCTCTTTTCCTCCGGCCATCGGTTGATTTGCATCAAGAACGTTCCGGATCGTCCGGGCCAGCTCCGCCCGGATGAGGGGTTTCATAATCACATCCCGTATGCCGATGGCTTTGATTTGTTCCAGGCTGAGTCCCAGACTGAATCCTGTACAAAGGATAATCGGAATATCAGGCCGAATAGCTAAAAAGTGTTCCGTCAGTTTGATTCCGGTCAAATGGGGCATGGTCATATCGGTTATGACCAGATCAAATTCCGAGGATTTGATTTTAAAAAGCTCCAAAGCTTCTTTAGAACTGGTCCGAATGGTGACCTTATACCCTAACTGTTCCAGCATCTGCTGGCCCATATCGACAATAGATTCTTCATCGTCGATCAAAAGAATCCGTTCCTTTCCGTGGGAAAATAACGCGGATCGCTGGGGAGATTCCTCTTCGGTTCCCGATATCTTGGGGAAAAAGACATCAAAGCGGCTCCCTTCACCCGGGGTGGAATCGACGGTTATGTCGCCCCCCAGGTTTTTGATGATTCCGTAGACCGTGGAAAGACCCAGCCCTGTTCCCTTGCCCAATTCCTTGGTGGTAAAAAAAGGGTCAAAGATGCGGTCCTTGACAGTGGGGTCTATCCCTACCCCGGTATCGCTGACCGATAATTTTAAATAGTTTCCGGGCCGGAGATTCAGGGGATCATCTTCTTGGGAAGGAACATGACTTATTTCTTCCAAACTAATGTCCAAAATCCCTCCGCCCTCATTCATGGCCTGGGCGGCATTGGTACAAAGATTCATGACCACCTGGTGAATTTGTGTCGGATCGGCCAGGATGCGGCCCTGAACGCTTTCGATATTTTGTCTTATTTCAATGGTTGAAGGAAGAGAGGCCCGCAGGAGCTTAATCCCTTCTTTGATGAGGATCTCCGGCTGGAGAGGCTTTTTCTCCTGATCACTCTGGCGGCTGAAAGTCAAAATCTGATTGACCAGATCTTTGGCCCGAAGTCCGGCCTTCAAGACTTGTTCCAAGTCATGGCGAATTTTGGTGCTCTCCTTCTCTTTAAAGAGACAGATCTCCGTGTACCCCATAATGGCGGTCAAAATGTTGTTGAAGTCATGGGCGATCCCTCCGGCCAGGGTCCCGATGGCCTCCATTTTCTGGGTCTGACGAATCTGCCGTTCCAACTGGATTTCATGGGTCACATCCCGTTCCACAGCCACCAAGTTAATGATCATTCCCTGGGCATCACGGATAGGTGAAAGAGAGGCCTCAACTTCATAAGAGCTGCCGTCTTTTTTTATCTTGGTCAGGTTCCCTTTCCAAATCATTCCTTTATTGAAAGCCAGGGAGATGGCCGCTTCTAAGATTTTGAAATCCTTTTCTTCTACAAAGGAGTCCATATCCCAATGGATAATTTCTTCTTTCTCATAACCACTGATCACTTCAAAGGCCGGGTTGACATATTCAACCCGACCTAGTCCATCAGTGATCAGAATGCTTTCCGTGGCCTGGTTGACCGAGGCGGCCAAACGATTCAGTTCGGCTTCGTTCTTTTTCCGTTCGGTAATATCGCGGACGGATCCGACAATCTTCTCGTATTGGCCTGATTCATCGATGAGCGGTTTGGTCATAATGACCACCGGAAACAACTCTCCGTTCTTGCGCTTCAATAGGTATTCGACCTTGTGAAACCCCTGAAGGTTATAGTTGTTAAGGGCCTCCTGGCCGAATTGGTCATAGGATTCTTTCTTCGGATGGAGCATCTCGATATTTCGGCCGATCAATTCCTCCCGCGAATAACCGAACATCTCTTCGGTCGTTTTATTGCAATCACAGATGACCCGTTGGGCGTCGGTGACCAGGACGGCTTCGTCCAGATTGGAGAGGATTTTATCCAGGAGGTTTCGCGATTCTTTTAGCTCCTGCTCTTTTTTCTTTAGATCCGAAATATCAATCCCTAATTCCAGAACGAAAGGGGAGCCGTCGGCATCGGTATAAAAATAATTATAAATTTGGTAGGTTCGTCCTCCCAATCGATTCATTTTCCAGATTTGTGGTGTTTTTGTCTCGAACACTTTGAACGTCGGGCAGTTCAGGCATGGTTGTTCCAATCCCTGAAAGATTTGATAACATAATTTTCCTTCCGGATTTCCAAAGTGTTCCCGAAAATAACGGTTGGCATTCCGAATCGAGTAATCCGGGGCTTGAAGATAGACCGAGGCCGGGAGACCGTCCAAGAGGTCGAAAAGCCTTTTTCTTTCCCGGTCGGCTGCTTCGACGGCCTCCTGCCGCTCCAATAATTCCTTCTGTAAGGTCAAGGTTTTTTCCTGAATCTGTTTTTCTAATTCATCGGTATGGATAATTATTTTCCCGGCCAGAGGCCGCAGGAGAAAAATCATTCCCAGGCATCCAGCTACGATCAGGATCAGGATGAGAGTGGTCAGAAGCCAGATCTGGTTTCTGATAGGGGCATAGAGTTCCTGTTTGTCCATTTTCACTATCAGGCCCCAATTAAGGGGCTGAATCGGCCCATAAGCAATGACTTCTTGGCTAGGGCTAAAAAAAGTCGGGGAAAGAACTCCGTTCTCTTTATTAAAGGCCTTTTTTACGGCTTCCCGGAGCAGTGAGCCTGCGGGAATAGCGGGTGCTCTTCCCTTTTGGTCCCCCTTGTTTGGAAGAATGAACCCATTCTCTCGGAGTTCATTGACGACTAAAAGAACTATCCCGGTATCTCCCAGGCCGGATTTGTCTTCTACTATTTTTTTGAGAGGGTCTAGTTTGAATAGAATTAATTCACTTCCCAATGAGAGGCCTTCCGACAGTTCCACAATGGGTGCATGGATAAGGAGATAGTTCTCGCCGTTGATGAGCACAATCCCCTGAAAAGTAATTTCATTTTTGGATAGACCCGGACTGGGTCGAAGGTCATTTGGAAGGGGCAGGCCGACTTTGGCCAGTGGGGTTCCATTCCGATCATATAGGCAGATACCAGCCAGTAGAGTGGCATTAAGCAGGGAGTCGGTTAAGGCCTTTTCAATAAGAGGTTTAAAGGTGAGCAACGGCAATTCGCCTCGGTTATAGGCCTCCAATTTTTGGCGAATCATGGTTCGATTGCTGATCTGTGCGGCGATCTCATGAAAATGGGAGAGTTTTTCTTCAATGGCTTGAGTCTTGGATTTAGCGGCGAAGAAGAGATGTTGTTCCTGACCATTGATGAGATTATGGTGAAAAGGAATGATGCTGACCGCGGCGACGATCAGTCCGACAAATAAAATCCCCAAGGAGGAATAGAAGATAATTCTTTTGGGTAAATAATCGGAAAAACTTTTCAATAGGTTGACATTTTTCAAAACGTGCCACCTCCTTTAAACCCGTCGAAAAAGATAGCGAGGGTATTTCCCTTAATCCTTTGATCTGATTCCGTCATGGCGGGGCCGTCCCCCGGTGGGGGTTCTTTCATGTGCATTAGGTCCTGTGGGTGTTCCCAATTTAATCCTCTAGTTTCGTCTTGTTATAGGAAAGAAAATGACCTTTGTTGTTTTTCCTGTTTTGAGCATATCCTTTCCTCTCGGTCAAACGACCGGGTAGGGCTTTGGGGAGAATCATTGGCCCCGTTAGTCGGTTTTCGGATTTCTTGAAGGAAGTGTTTGCGGAAAGCCCGGGTTTAGAAGATTTTCCATTAATCAAATCCATCAGTTCCTGAACGAAGACGTTCATCTCCAGTGCTTGGGCATTGAGTTCTTGCGAAGCTGAGGCGGATTCTTCGGAAGTGCCGGCATTTCGTTGAACGACTTTATCCATTTCGATAATCGCTTTATTCACCTGTTCGATTCCCAGGGTTTGTTCATGAGAAGCCGTGGCAATCCCTTCGACCAAACGGCCGGCCTGTTGAGAGGTGGCGGCCAATTTCTCAAAGGCCTGGTTGGCTTTTAAAACGATTTCCGACCCTTTTCTTATCTTATTGACCGTTTCCTCTATCAGGTCTGAGGTATTCTTGGCTGCTCCAGCGGCTCGGAGGGCCAGATTTCTTACCTCATTCGCCACTACGGCAAAACCGGCCCCGGCTTCTCCGGCCCGGGCCGCTTCCACGGCGGCATTCAGAGCCAGTAGATTGGTTTGAAAGGCGATCTCATCGATCGTTTTAATAATCTTGGCGGTCTCTTCGCTGGCTTGCGAGATTTCTCCCATAGAATGATTCAGGTCTCGTATGGTCTGTTGCGTTTCTTGAACCACACGCCCGTTGTCGGCCATAAAAAGATTCGCCTGATGGGCATGGGCGGCATTTTGTTGGGTCATGGTGGCGATCTCTTCCATGGAGGATGAGGTTTCCTCCAGACCCGCGGCCTGCTGCGAAGCCCCTTCTGCCAGAGATTGGCTGGCACCCGAGAACTGGGCCGCTGCGGCGGCGACCTGGCTGGAGCCTTCGATGATGCCTTCGGTCACCTGCCTGATGGGTTTGGTAATCCCTCGAGTCATAAGAAATGACATTCCTAATCCTAAAAAGAGGGCCAAGAGCGCTCCGGAAACAAGAGCAGTTTGGGCTCCGGCCATCTGGGCTTCCATTTTCTTTTTTTGAGTGACCCGAATTTGATTGATCTCCTTCTCGATAGCCCGTCCGGTCTGTTGTAATATCTTGTCCACTTCTTCAATATTTTTGGCCTGATCCGGACTGTAGGGGCCGGTTTTAATTTCCGTCAGTTGAACAATCGCTTTTTCATAAACCCCTACGGTTTCCAGAATTCGATCGATCTGTTGGATATCCGTCCCATCGGTAAATTTTTTTTGGGTTTTTCGGGCCTGATCTTTTAACTCTCCCATGGCCTTATTGACCTCTTCGATCCATTTCCGGTCACCTCGAAGGATAAAATTTTTTTCATGCCTCCTGGCTTGTAAAAGAGATTCGATCATCCTGGAGGTGTCATCCGCTTTTTCAATCCGGGCGGCCATATTCCGCATCCCCTTCCAACCGACCAGAGCGATAATCAGGGTTAAAAGTAAAAGAATTGAAAAGGAAGCGAAAATTTTCGTGCCTAATTTCATTCTCCTGAACATGAAAAAACCTCCTTATTCTTTGGGAATCGTTCAGCCTTTGCCGGTATTTTGTCAGAATTATTCAAATCTATGGTTATCCATTTAATGTAGGATAAATAGCATACAAGAAAGAATCAGAAATGAATTGTCTGGATAGGAAGCAAGTAAAATGCCAGAATATATTAATGGAAAGCTATTATTTTTTGGAATGATTTAAAAAAGATATATGTGGAGAAGCGGTTTGAGTTCTCTGGAGAGAGTATTGGTAGGCGGGGGAATGTCGAAATTTTTTACATTGTGTAAAAAATCACCAGCTATCCGTCCGGATATTCCTCCAGCTTGTATTCAGGGAGGCTTACCTGCCGGTGATATCCCGGCAGACGGAAAGAAGGCATTTTAAACCCTTGACCTCGATGACTTCCGCCGACCAGAGGATATCTCTCAGTTCGCCGGATTTTATCCTGAATTTTACGTGAAGGTCTTTAAGCGATCCCTTTTCCCGGATGATTTCCAGGCCCTTCAAACGATCATCCGGATTGTGCCAGAGGTCTAATTCAAGGGACGTTTTATCAATGACCTCTTCTCTGGTTCGTCCGGTCATCTTTAAATAAGCGTTATTGACATCAAGATACCGTCCTTCGGCCAGGGTGCTGAGGGATATCCAATCCGGGGAGGCTTGAAAGGCCTTGGAAAACATTTCTTTGGAAAACTGCAGTTCTTCCTCAGCCTTTTTACGCTCGGTAATGTCGTGATAGATGGAAAGGACGGCCTTTTTCCCGCCAAAAGTGATCGCCTTCCCGGTGGCTTCCACATCAATGATCCGGTCGTCCAACCGTCGGAAACGGTATTCTCGAAGTGGAAGGGCCCGGTCGGTTTTCCAGACCAGGCGGCTTCGTTCCCGGCCGGCTTCGCGGTATTCCGGCAGAAAGAATTGATCAATCAGATTAAGACCAAGGATGTCCTGTTCGGTTTTTCCTCCCAGGAGGGCAACCCCGGCGGGGTTGATCAGGACGATTTCCTCATCGATATGCACGACCACCACGGAAGGGGACATCTCGAACAGAGAACGGTAGCGTTCTTCGCTGTCCTCCAGTTCCAGGTGGGTTTTCTTGCGGATGGTAATATCCCGATTTGCTCCGGCTCGTCCGATGTATTCTCCCAGATCATTATAAACCGGATAACAGGTGTGCCTGATCCAGCGGCATTCCCCGGTTTTGGTGATAATACGAAATTCCAGATTATCGGGTCCGGACTCCCGAGCGGCCTTTATTAAATGAGCCTTGACCAGTTCTTGATCGTCAGGATGAGCGATCTCTAATAAGAGCCGAGGGTGGTCCATAAATTCCTGGGCGGTATACCCGGTGATCCGTTCGGAGGAAGGGGAAACATATTGAAAAGTTTGATCGGCTTTAAGCAGATAAATCCAGTCCCCGGAATTGTCGGCAATGAGACGGTATTTTTCCTCTGATTCTTTCAGGTCGTTCTCGATCCTCCTTCTATCTTTATCCACCCTGGTAACATAAAGGGCCATCTCAATCGTCACTTGGAGATCCCGGTCCTGATACGGTTTGAGCAGGTATCCGAAGGGATAGGCCAGCTTGGCTCGTTTGAGCCGTTCCCTATCGGCATAGGCCGTGGTAAAGATGATCGGAATACCCCAGCGGGAGCGGATAATCTCGGCCGCTTCGATCCCATCCAAAGGACCTTGGGTAACGATGTCCATCAGGACCAGGTCCGGGTAATCCTGCTCAATGAGGGGCAGGGCTTTGGCGGCAGAAAAGACGTGGCCCAAAACCGTGTAGCCGAATTGGATCAGCCGCATTTTCAGATCAAGGGCTATGAGGGCCTCGTCTTCAACGATCAGGATTCTGGGTGAAGCCGTTTCTCCCGGTTCGAACATAAGGCCAAAAATCCTCCACTTTTTATTAATAACCCAACCCGGACCAGCCGGAACCAAAATGAATTTGCAAAATTTTGTAAATGTCCTGGCTGGTCCGGGTCAATATCATGCTCTCCCAAAAATTCTATCCATTTTGCGTAGAATTTTATTCTTAAGTC
>Ga0233425_10003816_pt1 | contig 26497 bp, 17 predicted proteins | sample Watercolumn_Towu_2_FD_181712 | JGI IMG/M metagenome (GOLD analysis project Ga0233425, IMG submission 181712) | Freshwater microbial communities from Lake Towuti, South Sulawesi, Indonesia - Watercolumn_Towuti2014_140_MG | ecosystem: Environmental > Aquatic > Freshwater > Lake | place...
TGTGCAACGATTGTACGGCCTCGTGGCATTGGTAGCAACTTTCGGCCTTGACGTTGGGTTCGTCGGCGGCCAGGGTGGGACTGGCCGCGAAGCACAACGAGAGCGCGGCCAACAAGGCAGCCTGTTTTCTTGGTGGTAGACAATTCTTCATTTCTGACCCCTCCTGATGTGAGATGGATGGAATTGGCACAGTACTTCACCCCTGCCGTGGGCTGGATCGACTGAAATTTCCCTGAGTAAATTGTATTATATTGGAACGAAAAATAAAGGTGAAGTATTTTTTCGCCGTCTGCGGATCGCGTTGCCATGGAGGGTTGGGGGATTGGAACGAGGAGTGCAGGAGACGGTGCTATGATGCGTTCTTTAGGACGTCGCGATGATGATTGGGGACTCGCCCCCTGAAGGTTTTTTTCTGGAGGGGGAGACTGGCACTGCGGGGACATTATGCTGATATTTTTTTTGCGATGCGTTCGATAAAATGAGTAGAAGCCCCGACTGACGATGATCGGCCATGGTGGTATGGCCGCTAAACATAAGCATTTGGCGGCGGCATGGTGCCTGTCTGTACCTGATGCCTCATACGTAAAGGAGAAGGACAAATGAAGAAATTGTATGCGTTGATGGCCTGTGTGGCCGTATTGGAACTGAGCGGAATGGCGATGGCAGCAACGGACCAGGATATGGAACCGATCCGGGCGGCGGGGGAAAAGCTTTTGAGCGAGGTTCCGGAGAAGGGGTACCACCTGAGCGCCGATGATGTGTTTCAGCGTATTCAGTCAGGGAAGAATGATTTTGTGATTGTCGATGCCCGGGAGAAAGAGGAGAAGTACAAGGCTGGGCATATCCCAGGGGCAATCTACATCAACTTCAAAGAAATCGCCAAGCCAGAGAATCTCGCCAAGCTCCCCAAGGATAAGGAGATCATTTTATACTGCAATACCGGCCACGAAGAGAATAAGGCCCTCGCTGTGTTGCGGATGTTGGGCTACAACGCCTCTGCCTTGAAGTTCGGTATGCCGCCTGGAAAAAGGAGAAACCGAGCGAAGCGATGGCGGCTGCGCGTGCCAACGCCGATGCCAAGAACTACCCGGTCGAGATGTAACTTCCAGAATATCTTTCGAGACCAGCAAAAAAGGCTGGCGCATGCCCCCCCCATGCCGCCAGCCTTTTTTGCTGGTTCATCCGCCATTAACCCAACTCTTTCATGAATAGCTCGTTGGCCAGCTGAGGGTTGGCGCGGCCTTGAGTCTGCTTCATCAGTTGGCCGACAAAGAAACCCATGACCTTGGCCTTGCCTTCCCGAAACTGGGCCACCTGTTCGGGGTTGTTGGCCAGGATGTCGCGCACCACCTTGACGAGGTCACCCTCGTCGCTCATCTGCACCAGCCCCTTTTCCCTGACAATGGCCTCCGGGGCGTTGCCGGTGGCCAGCATCTCCGCAAAGACCGCCTTGGCGATCTTGCCACTGATACTGCCGCTGTCGATCAACGCGAGCAAGGCCGCCAGGTCTTTCGGCTGCACCCGGCAAGCGGCGATATCCTCGCCGATCTCACCCTTGAACTCCCGCATCAACTCGGTCATGATCCAGTTGCTGAGCTTCTTGACGTTTGCGTACCCTTGAACAGCCTCCTCGAAATAATCGGCTAACTCCTTGGCAGAGGTAAGCACCTCGGCATCGTATTCCGGCAGGCCTAAAGCCTCTATAAAGCGTCGCTTCCGCTGGTCGGGCAGTTCCGGCAGGGTCTCCCGGATCCGTGCCAGCCACTCTTCGTCGATGACGATGGGGATCAGGTCGGGGTCGGGGAAATAACGGTAGTCATGGGCCTCCTCCTTGCCACGCATGGAGTTGGTGACGTTGCGGTCCGGGTCCCAGAGCAGGGTCTCCTGAACAACTGCCTCCCCGTCGAGGAGCAGGTCGCGCTGACGGCGGACTTCGTACTCCAGGGCACGCTGGACGTTACGGAAGGAGTTCATGTTCTTCAATTCGGTGCGGGTCCCGAATTTCGTCTCGCCCACCGGTCGCAGGGAGATATTGGCATCGCAGCGGAAGCTGCCCTCCTGCATGTTGCCGTCACAGATGTCCAGGTAGCGGAGGATGGCGTGGAGTTTTCTGAGGTAGGCCGCCGCCTCTTCCGGGGAACGGATGTCCGGTTCGCTAACGATTTCGATCAGCGGCACGGCTGCCCGGTTGAGATCGACGTAGCTGTTGCCGCCGCGCTCGTCGTGGACCAGCTTCCCGGCGTCTTCCTCCATGTGGATCCTGGTCAGGCCGATGCGGCGGTGGGTGCCGTTTACCTCAATGTCAACCCAGCCGTGTTCGGCGATGGGCAGATCGAATTGGGAAACCTGATAGCCCTTGGGCAGGTCGGGGTAGAAGTAGTTCTTGCGGGCGAACTGATTCATAGGGTTGACCCGGCAATTGGTGGCCAAGGCCATCTTCATGGCGTACTCGACCACGGTCCGGTTGAGGACCGGCAACACCCCGGGCATCCCTAGGCAGACAGGGCAGGTGTTGGTGTTGGGCTGGGCGCCGAAGGCCGTGGTGCAGCCGCAGAAGATCTTGGTCTTTGTCTTTAGCTGGGCGTGGACCTCAAGCCCGATTACGGTTTCGAATTCCATACAACCATCCTTGTGCTGCTCCAGCGGGAGAGAAGGGTCCCGCAGGTTGGTTAAACTGTAGCAGTATTTTTGTTTAGCTAATCGTTTTGGGAGTCTTTTGTCAACAGTAGGGCGAGGCCGCCAAGGTCACTCCTTGGCCCGCACCCACTCCCTGATCAGTGTCAGTTCCCGTTCCCATTCCGCGGAGAGGCGAAGGTTCAGGTAGAGGCGGAAGAGTTCGTCGATCAGCTGCAAGGCCTGTTCGTAGAGGCCGATTTTTTCGAGCAATCGGGCCTCGACAGCCGCCGGCTCATCGGACTCCTCTTTGGTGGCCATGGTTTTAGGGGTCTTGACGCTCTTGAAGTCGAAGACGCTGGCCTTGAGGGTCATCAGCCATTCATACTCGCCGCGCCCGAGAACAATGCGGGCCTGCTCCAGCTTTTTGCCCATTCTGAGCCCGGTGCGGGCCTCGTTGAGTTCAGCCTGGAGCCCTTGGCAGATAATTTTTTCGTGGAACTCGCCTTCGCCATACTCCAGGAGCATGTGTTTCTCAAAGACGACGGAGATATCGCCGATACCCGGCAGATCAATCGCCCCCCCCCGAATTTCGCTCTTAAACCACAGCCAGGTGAGGAATTCCTGACCGAGGAATCGTTTTTCGGCAATAATATCGACTAAATCCATTTAGTGTCGCCCAAGGTGAAGGTTGCGGTAAAGACGCTGGTGTCGTGTGTGGCTGGCGATTAGAGGAAAATGGACGCTTCCATGCCCGCAAGGGCTGGTTCCTGGCTCGGATGGAGCAGGTTTGCTGCTGCCATGTAGGGGACCTGTAGCGCCAGATGCAGGCCAAAGGTCTCCTTGAACAGGTCTTCGAGAGCGGCGTGGACTGTGGAGCTGGTCGAAAAAAAGAGGACCGTGTTGTTGGCCAGATTCCAGCACAGGTCGTAGACCGCTGGCATCGGGGCCGCTTTTTTGGTCAGCATCAGCTTGATGCTTTCCTTGATCTCCAGGCGATGGCCTCGGGAGAGTTTGGGGATCTGCTTTTCTCGTTTGACCCGCTCCTCTTCTTTCATGCAGAATTTTTTCAGTATTGAGGCCGGCACCTTACGTTCGTCAATCCGCATCGACAGCACGATGTAGTCGCCGACCGCGTGGGAGGCAAAGGCGAATTGGGCGTCGAACATATTCATCACTGATACCCAACCGATGGAGTATTCTTCAAAGTTGTCGTCGATATCCTTGAAGGCGTTGGCAGCGATGCGGGCAGCGGCAAATTCCCAAAAATTTTCCGGCATCTCGCCTTCCACGGCGAAACGGACAAAGGTGCCTGAGTTTGCTAAAAGTCCCATACGGTTTTATGCTTGCGGTTTGGGGTGAGGGGAAGGTGCAGGGCGGCGGAAAGCACGCCTCAATCATATAGCAAACCTTGGGGGTGCCGACAAGGGTTATTATGATAGGGCCACCAGGGAGGGTGAGAGAAACGAGATTCCAGTGAAAAAAAATATATTGCGCGTTGAGAATGCTTGACATGAGGTTTGGCATACTGTATTTATGTGCAGCTTATGAGGCGGGGTCGTTAACTCAGTCGGTAGAGTATCTGCCTTTTAAGCAGAGAGTCGCGCGTTCAAGTCGCGCACGACCCACCACATTTTTTTAGTCCCCATCGTCTAGCCAGGTCCAGGACACCGGCCTTTCACGCCGGCGACACGAGTTCGAATCTCGTTGGGGACGCCAGTTACAACAGCAAGGCCTTCAGGGTATTTCCTGAAGGCCTTTTTTGTTGCCTAAAATTCCGCTCCCAACAGTATTCCCAACACTTGACTGAAAACACATGTATGGGCCAACTGCTTGCTCTTGCGGCTCCTGCCTTTCAGCACATGTCTTTATTCACAAATCGGTCGTCATAATTGTGCCGGCTTTCTTCTCTATCAATATCACTTAGTTTGCTCTTCGGGATGACCTCTCCAATTTCATCCGGCGTAAAGCTGAGGCCATAGGCAACTGCAAGGCGGTCGTATTCCTTGGGAGACAACTCCGGAGCTTCAAGCTTTTCTGGTTTAGGGATTTCTTTCACCACAAATCTTTCCACCTCTGAGATGTTGGCAGCGATTTGGCTGCCTAACTTTTCAATCATCTCCCGGTAGAGAGAAAGGCGCCCACCACCGCCACAAATGAATACAGGTAAACCTCGCCCCCAGGCCTCTGCAAGAGGGTCGCGATGATTCCTAGTGTGGCGGACGACTTCACCTATAATGGCACGACATTCTCGAAAAAAACAATTGTCACACTCTTTAATGTCTAATTGGCCGGCATCCTTTATTCGATAGTGATCTCCCCCCGGCAAAGGACCGGTAGAATCAATGGCGTTTTGCCCTTGTAGACATTTTTCTACTGAGTCTTTTAAAGACTGCATTCTGCGGGCATGGAGGGCCATTGTCCCAAGCCTTTGGACATCCGTTGCCAAAAGAGGATAAATATCTTCGCCATCCCGACTATGGATAATGAAGGTAGCCGCATCTAGGGTGGTTGCCCCCACATCGATAAGAAGATGCAGGCCTGGGGTGCGCAAGGTCGACCGTGCATATCCGACTACCTCCATTATGACTTCCGGATGGGTGTTAACAAAATCCGGATGCAACCAAAAAGAATCATGACCCTTTGCGTCTACGTTCGCTACTTGTGTTGAGACATGTCGTTTGGCCTTCTGAAGATATTTTTTGACATCGAAAATGGTGATTGCGGTGTCCAACCGCGATACTCCCCAGGCAGCCATGGCAACATACCGGAATGCGCCTACATCTTGAGTATCATCATAATTTTTGGATGGAATCCCTACGTTGATCCACCATTGAATATCTGTTTTTTTGTAAATCGACTCTGTTTCCTTCAAAAACCAGGCTCGCGCATGACGGATAACCATGGCCATATAACCTGCCGCCAATTCCGATGCCGTAATTGATAAATTGGTTGCTTCATAAATGCATTTTTCGGGATCATCCATGAGGTGAGTTTTTAAGTTGCCATAGGAGTATATCCCCTTGGAGAGACTAAGCCCCCCTTCAGCATCAATGAAAATTTTGGTTGGAATAAGGTACGTATTCCCTGGGCAGGCAAAAGGTCCAAACGGCACGGCATAGGCTGTCTGCCGGACTGAATCGCGTATCACCAACTTTGAGGATGATGTGCCGAAATCAAATCCGATCACGAGGTCACTTTCCTCCTTAAAGCTGCCGTCGTGAACTTGGGATGCTCCAGTGGTTTTCCAGGGCTGAGTTTTTTTGGGGGGGGGAGGCAGGGCGGAGGGAAGCCGACCGTTCTCCGTTGCTCCTAAGTTTAAAACCAGTTTCTTCTCCGGCACGGGTCTAATGCCTAAAACAGGAGGGTTCTGCTGCTTTATACTCAAAGAGGGGGCGGTTGCAGAAAGTGGAGCCTTCTTCGTAGCTGGTTGCGCTGCTCGAATGTTGCTTATTTTGATGGCAGAAGGTGGAATATGAGCTCTTGTTTCCTTTTGCGGGCTTATGACCGAGGATCCCGATGATTGTGTTTTTACCCTGGGCGGCGGCTGAGGGATTTTTGATTTTGTCTCTATGCTGGGAGCAGCGGGGACGGGGGGTGGCAGTGGTGCCAATTTCTTACAGTTGTCAATCTTCTTTGTGCAACTTGCCAGTTTCTCCTCCCCACGACGAAATGCCAATTCCATCAAAGTTGGCTCATGGGACTTCTTGCTCACTGCTGAAGCAGATTTGGGTGGATGGTGGTCTTTCTTCTTCTTTTTCCCCATGGCATCCTCAATTCCGGTTTAGTCAACCCTAACAATCCCAAGGCACACATCTTTGTTGTGGTGGGACATCTTGCGCCGTTCCTGGATTTCCCTTAATTTATCCTTGACCCGCATCTCCATCTTTTCGATTAAGCCGCGGGTCGGGGCAAGCATCTTGGTGTTTCCTTTCTCCTGGTGCCTGAGCAGGACGCCCTGCAGTTTCTCCCGCTGTCGCTCCAGATGGAGTTGAACAGTTTGTTCCTGGAGGTCAGCCCGGTCATTATTTTCATTCTCCAACGAAGAGATATAGTCAGAATACCTCTCATCGGCGGCCATCATGCATTCCTCCACCATGGGTGCAAGGTACTCGGCATCTACTTCGTTTGCAGCAGAAAGCCAGTCTCTCCCCACTCTGGCCGCGCTGGTAAGTAACAGCTCAGCCTCTTCCTCGGTGAGAAACGAGGAAGAGGTTGTCGTCGGCCGGGCGTAGTACACCATCTTTTCGATATCCCTGAGACCCCGTACCGACCAGCGCGCCACAAAAAAAAGATAGTCTTGTGCAGGGATGGATGGTACCTCCTTATGGCTCAAGCGCAAACTCACCGAAGGAAAATGAACAATTTCATATTGGGCTATTTTTTCTTGAATCGATTCAGCGACAAACCGCGTGAGTGGATGAAATTGGCTAATATGTTCATTCTGGCCGCGCCTTTGCTGCGGCACCTGATTTTTAAACTGGTAACGAAACGCCTTGTGGGTCTGGGTAATCCGGGTTTGCCCGGTCAGACGCCTTGCCTGGAGGAAGCGTTCGAGATCAAATCGGGCCTCATCCGATAACTGGATTTCAAAGATCAAGTCGTCAGGTTGTAATTGCCGGAACTCGCAGCCCGTATAGTTGGCATTGAAAAAGTCCCGAATATATATCCAAAGGTCCTCCCCGGTAACCCAACGGCCTAGTTCCCTGGCAGCCTTGACCTGGTGCAGGATATAATCCCCATGTGCGATGAGATTGTCGGCATTTTGTTCAAGGCGCTCCTCCTGATCCCGAAGATTCGAAATTGCCTGTGCCGTCTGAGTAATGCGGGCCTCTTCCTGCGCTGGAGAGAGCTCTCCCCGAAGCAGGGAGAGGGTTAGTTTTTTAATCTCCTCACCCAGCACCGCCTCAAGCCCACCTAGAGCAAATTCGAAGATGCCAAGCCGAAGATAAAGCCTTTCATAAATGCGGGAATCGATCGTGTCCGCATACATTAGGTTCCAGATGGTAATTTTGGGGGATGGTTGACCAAGGCGGTCGATTCGACCGATACGCTGTTCAACCTTCATTGGATTCCAGGGGAGGTCGTAATTCACTACCACCCGCGAGAACTGGAGATCGACGCCCTCGCTGGCCACTTCCGAAGCCAACAACACACTGGGGCCATTCGGATTTTTGAATCGCTCCATGGCCTCATATTTGTCCGCAGTTCCACCTCCGACCAAAACTAGGCTGTCAATCCCTTCCGAGGTGAGGCGTTCATGCAGATAAAAGAGTGTCGGTCGAAAATAGGCAAAGACCACGATCTTCTCTTTTGGATGGTCTTGCAGATACCTCTTTAACTCTGTACTCAAACGAATGAATTTCGAGTCGTGGCCCCAGAGTTCCTGCAGGTCGCCAAGTTCAGCGGAATTTTCGAGGAGTGTTTGAACCAACGGGCCAACTTCATCATTCTCCGCCTCTGTGCCCAAATCCTCATACATCTGGTCAAGTGCAAATTTTCGGCGTTGCCATTCCCGCAGTGCTGCCGGCATTGAACTTGATATCTGACGCTGTGGGGTCACCAGCAGAAACCCTTCGTGGGCATCACGTTCAAGGCAATACTGTCGTACTAGGGTGGTCACTCGATTGTAAAACTCAGCTTCCGCAGCTGTCATTGCCACAACTTCCGGTACAGCCTCACGTATTACCCTCCATTCCGTGACCTCACGTTTTCTTGTCCGTGTTACGGAGCGTCCCAAAAGATTGATGCTCTCAAGCCGATAGGCTAAACTACTCCGGTAGGTGTTATCGTTTAAATTGGCCGGGCTGGGAGGGTTATTCAGCATGGCCTGGAGTTGCCTATTGCTAGCAAGCAGCAGGTGCGCCCTGGCCTCCTGAAGTTGTTCAAGAAAGTCGTTGGCATTGACGTTGCCACGCAAAACCATATCGCGGGCCTTGATCAAGGGGGCATTGGCCTGCAAGATATCGTCAAACACATGAATCTGGTTAAAGGAGTCTTCATCCACCAAGTTAAGGAGGTTGAAGAGGTCTTCACTTTTCAAGTGGATGGGGGTGGCCGAAAGCAGCACCACATGGTTAGCGACATCACGCAGCAGCCGCCCGAGTTTGGCAGTCATGCTCTGTGAATTGCGGAGGTAGTGTGCCTCGTCAACGATCAAGAGATCGAGCAGCGGTTCATCATGGGCATTTTCATTAAGGAATCTGGCCAATTTTACCGATGTCTTGTGAGCTACGGACTCGTCGTCTTCCCAGCCGCGATTAGGACGCATGCCCTGCATACTGGCCACAATGGCAAACTCGGTGATATTCCCAGACCTGTACTCTTTATAGATCTGCAAGGCCTCTCCAGTGTCCACCACACTGGCATTGATACCAAAGCGGCGTTGCAACTCCAGCTTCCATTTCTCCCGAAGCATGGCCGGGCAGAGCACCATTAACCGGCGGGTATCGTAGCGGCTGCGCAATTCCGTCCAAATCAGGCCGGCTTCGATGGTCTTACCCAATCCAACCTCATCCGCAATCAGTATTCCACCACTCGGGGATTCCAGAAAGTTGAGCACCGGCTTGAACTGGTATGGATAAAAGTCGGTATTAGTCGTCTCCATACTGTAGATGAGATCGGCCAGACGACCACTGAGACGGATATGGGTGATAGCGCTTCGCAGATCTCGTGCCCGGCCGAACTTCCCCTGGCTGAAGAGATCCAGGGCATCTTCTGTATCTGAGCGGATAATTTCGAGTTGCTTTTCAGCAATGTATTGCGAACCATCGGGGAAGGTGACCTGCCAGAACTGCCGGCCTCCTCTCTCGCGAGACTTCCCGGAGGTAATCCCCCTTCTACCGGGGTCTGAAGTGAGTCGAACAAGAGTGCCTGGTGTTAAGTCCATAACTTGAGCCATCGTTATTCAACATTCAACACATCATCAAGGCCTCTCGCCACCACATACTTGGCAGGGTTCTCATCTGTGCCGCCTTCCAGAGCTTTGAAATGGGCCGTGCCACATTTGATTTTTGCCCCCTCCTTGTCGCGCAGGTCGTCGGCAAAGAGTCCGCCCTTGGTCTCCACTACAAAATACAGCTTCTCTGCACCGTCCTTTTCAATCAAGACCGCCCAGTCAGGGTTATAGGTCCCAAGAGGTGTAGGAACGATAAACCAGCCGGGTAGTTTGGCATAGAGCTTGACCGTGCTGTTTTTCTCAAGTTCCTCGGCAAATGGCCGCTCCACAGTAGTGGAGTCATACACCACCTGTTCGTACACGGATTTTTCAACAGCCAGCATGTTTTTGAGATAGCCGGTAAGCTCCTCCTGTCGGAACAATTCCTGGGCATAATAGTGTTCATTCCCCAGTCGCTGATATTTGATACCGTCCACCACGGCGAGTCTTTTGCAGCGGTTAATGGCCTCGGATGCCAACTCTATGAAAGCTTGGGGATTTCGTTTAAAATCATCGAGTCTTCCGCTACCCGTTACGATGCGGGTGATCGTCCGTCGGGTGAGCTGGGTACGATCCTGAAGATCGGTGAGCAGGTCGGGAAGTTCGATGTCCTCCTCTTCAAGCACCACCGTTGATGCGCCCTTTCTCTCAGTGGCCTCGACGCCAGACTTACCGATGGCGATATCCGCTTTGCGCCACTGCAAGCGGGTTTTAGGAATCGCAGGCGCGTCCCTCATGGCCAGGATGCAGCTCTCCACCAGCTTTTCGTTGTCAAACTCCAGTCGGTAGGTGGTCTTGTGTTTTATCCGATCCCACAGGGCCTTGAACTCAGGGCTATCGAGCACGGCGGCCCGGACATGCACAGGCTTCCGATCATCGGCATTCTTGATCTCCAGCCGACCGGCCAACTTTTTCAATACCTGGGCAATCTGTTCCAGCTGAGAGGTAAACGGCTCGGGCACGGTAAATGTCCCATCCTTGAGGGCCTTTTTTAGTCCGTCCTGCACCTTGCCCTTGGCATCGATGTGTCCCGTTGCCTTGAGGTGCTCCCACAGGGTCTTAGATTGCTCGAAGCCAAGGGGTGCGGGCTTGCCATCACTCCCAGTCACCGTGAGCGCGGCAAATTGGTGACTCTCCACGATACCGAAACGGATACCGGTATCGGCCTCGATCTCCTTCTGTAAGTTTTCGGCAAAGTCTTCATAACTCTCGGTCGCGATCACCGTGAGAGTGTTCACCTCGAAGCCACGCAAGCGTTGACCCTCCTGGTTGACACACAGCCGCAGCCCTCGGCCAATAGTCTGCCGCCGTTCACGCTCAGTCCGGATATCGCGCAGGGTGCAGATTTGGAAGACGTTGGGATTGTCCCAACCCTCGCGGAGCGCCGAGTGGGAGAAGATGAACTTGAGCGGGGTGTCGAAGGAGAGGAGCTTCTCCTTCTCCTTCATGATCAGGTTGTAAGCCCGCTCCGCGTTGTCACGGTTGGCCTGGTTATTCTCGGCGGTGTCGGTCCAGCCTCCCCGCTTGTCGATGGAGAAATAGCCGTTATGGACCTCTTCAGCAGCACGCGATAGGTCCACCTCTTGAAACAGGGTGGTATAGTCCGGCAATCGCGCCGCCCTCTGATACTCCTCCTCGAAGATGCGGGCATACTCACCCTTCACCGTGTTGCCATCGGCGTCGTATTGACGGTACTTGGCCACCTCATCGATAAAAAAGAGGGACAGCACTTTGATGCCTTGCGGCCGCAGGCGTTTTTCCTTGTCGAGGTGTTCGCGGATGGTACGGCGGATCATCTGGCGCTGCACAGAAAGCGCATCGACATCGCCCCAGGCCTGCCCCGGTTTCAAGAATTGCTCGCCGCCTGGTACGCGCAGCTCCAAATACTCGTTGCCCTTCTCAACCCGTATTTCACCGATCCGGCAGTCGGCATAGATGGCACGCCTGGTGGTCTGTTCCAGGTTGTCTCCATCCTGCACCGATACTTCCTGGCGTTTCACTCCATTTGCGGTCTGTATGTCCAGTTCAACCCTGGCCGAGATGCTGCCTCGTTTGTTCTCGACCTTCACCAACCGGACAAAGGGCCGGTTGTGAGCATCCTCCACCGTGGCCGAGGCTACCTCTATCTGCTTGACTAGCCGTTTATCGTAAGCGTCAACGGCATCAAGCCGATAGACCATGTGGTGCTTATCCGCATGGGTCGCCGAGTAGCGCAGGGTGCAGAGCGGATTCATAGCTCCAAGTGCCTCCTTGCCACGCCCCTCCAAGCCGCCATCCACGCTCTGCGGCTCATCGACGATCACAATGGGCCGAGTGGCCTTGATCAAGTCGATGGGCTTCTCACCGCCGGTCTTCTCGCTCTCTTTGTAGAGGTTATTGACGTCCTTCTTGTTGATCGCACCAACGGTTACCACCATGATCTGGATCTGCGGGCTGGTGGCGAAGTTACGCAACGGGCCTGGCTTGCCAGAGTCATAGAGGAAATAATCGAAAGGGATGCCGGCATAGATGCCCTTAAAGTGCTCCTCGGTAATCTGCAACGACTTGTAGACCCCCTCCTTGATTGCCACCGAAGGCACCACGATAACGAACTTGGTGAAGCCAAAACGTTTGTTCAACTCGAAGATGGTGCGCAGATAGACGTAGGTCTTGCCGGTGCCGGTCTCCATCTCCACGGTAAAATCACCGGAAGCCAGCGAGCCGGATGGTGGCAGGCCATTTTTCAGTTGGATATCTCCCAGATTGGCAAACAGTTCGTCATCGAGCAGGGTAAGCCGGTTGCCGACGCCGAGAGTGTTTTCAGGAGACCACATGTGTATATGCTTATCATCCGGGTTGCGGGTAACCGTAAACTCCGTACGACAAATCTCCTGCCCGCGAAAGAGATCGCAGACCGCCTCGATGGCGGCGAGCTGGTAGTCTAAATCAGGTTCGAAATGAAGTTTCATGGCCCTCGCAAGTAAACAATAATTCCAATACGTTACGCTATTTTCGTTAGCTAGACCGTTGGCTAATCCAACGGTCAGTGGATGACCTTAGTAAACAGACGTCTACCCCTTGTCAGCAAGCACCCACACCGGCTCATTCCGCTTGCCGATATTCCGGATAGCACCTTTGCTGCGCAGGGACTGAATCAAATTTCGTACCTTGTGCCGTTTCTGTTCGGGGGTCAGGACATCGGAAAGTTTGGCAATCAACAGCTCGTCCAGCTCTTTTCGGCTGGCTCGCGTGTACTGCTGGAGATATTCGAGAATAAGCCGACGATAGAAATCATCATCCAAGGCCCGATTGTGAATGTAGCGGGCTTTCTGGTTCGTCCATTCAGCCACCTTGGAGGAGATGAAATAATTGGGAGAGCGCCCCTCGATCAACTTCTCCGCCTTGAGCCGCTTGGCCGCCTCTGGTGAAATCCGCTTATGTTTCTGTATCCGGTCCAGCAGCAGGGCATGGGTGAGACTCAACCCCTTCCTTTTCATAAGGGCTCGGGTGTAGTTCGCGTTCAGAATTTTTCCGCTGATGGTCACTTCAACCCTTGGTTTGGCGGGTGTTCCGGAACTAACGTCGTAATCCGGCAGCGGGAAAAAGCGGTCGCGCTGGGTCTCAAACATCCGGAGGATACCACTGCCCAGTTGGTCGATCATCCGCAAACGGATCATGCCGTCAATCAGCCACTGATTCCGATAGTGTTCTGGCGGCGACTGATGTTCCAGCATCCATTCCACGCTGGGCGGGATGAAGGCCCCCAAGTTGGTGAACACCAGCCGGTCAGGGTGCTCCACCACGTTGATCTTGCCGCCCAGCCGATAATCCTGATGCGCTATGCAGTTGTGCAGGGCCTCGCGGATGACCCAAGGATCGTATTGCGTAACCGGGACCGGGAACAGGGTGCCATCCGGCATGTATTCCAGGGTCACATTGCGGATGAGCCTGAAGAGACTCTCCGGCGCCAGGAGCAGCGGCATGGCGAAGTGTTGCCCGCCAAGGGGGCGGTTCTGTTCGTCGCGGAGAATCCAACTGATTTTGATGTCCGCAGGCGAGAGAAAATGCGAGGACTCATCCCGGCCGAGGAGGAGTAGGGCGGAACGGGTCACGCGCCCTTGTTTGGTGATATGGGCTTTGTTAAGTAGAGTCGGCACGTCCCAGGCCAGGGCATCGGCGCGGATTTTCTCGTGGCGGCTTGCGTCCTTCTCACTCTTGATCAGGTATTCCGTGAACTTGGAGCGGGCAAAGACGATGGCCTCCGGCTCCAGGTCGTCAAGGGAGGCATCTGGGACGATCTGCCCGGTCCAATCCTCTACCCCGACAAGTTCATCCCAGAGACGGGCCTCTTTGTCGGGATGTTCGGAAAGCTTGGTCTTGTGGCTATCGATGCGGATATAGCGAAGCCCCTTGAAGGCAAGCGGCGCGGTGCGTGGCGGGCGAATCTCCAGCATGACCACCCGGCCGGCAGAATAATGGTCGAGTTCATGAAATTCAAAATCAGGACGAGGCGAAATCTTGTGGGTCAACCACATGACGAGGGATTGATTGCCCTCCCCCTTGGCGGTGAAGGGGTTGAAGGTGGTGCCCTTGACCAGGTGGGTCGTATCGTCTACGCCCCAGACGACCCAGGCCCGATCGTGTCGTTCCAGAACGGCAGAGTTCGCCAGGGCAGAAATGTAGGCCCCGATCTCCTCAGGCTCAACAAGGTTAGACTTGAACTCCACCGTCGCCCCCTCCCGGGGCAAGGAGCGAAGCTGATCCAGGGTATTGAGCAGCAGCGCGGTATCCGTGGCCATGGCTACAGGCTCCGCACGGTGGCAATGCCGTGTTGATTCAGAATGGCGGCCAGGTTGGCCTTGGCCACGTCGTCCTCAAAGGCGGAGTCCCGGAAGACGCAGGTGGTGTCACCCGCCGGAACGAGTTCCCGATGCCAGTCGGCAATGCCCAGGGCCAGGGGCTCGGCAGCGGCACGGGTGATGGCCTCCGATAGGCAGGCGATCAGCACCCCGCCGCCAATAGCGTGAACCTCCTTGCCAGCGATAGTTCTTTTTTCGATGGGCACACAGAGGTCGAGGCCGAGTTTCAGAAGCAGCTCGTAGAGGATATCCGCCTCGTTGCGGCCAGGCTTGAGGTGGTCGGCGTGGTCGAGCAAGGTCTGGGCGAGATTGTTCCGGTCCGGGTCCCAGGCGCGAATGTTGGAGGAGTCGAGCTTGAAGACACGGAAACCGGAATCACCTTGCCATTCAGGGTTCTCTTCTTTTATCTTTGATCCGGCACATCGCAATCGTTCCTTAGTCAACTCGGCAATGTTGCGGGGCTTACCAATTTTGTCGCAGAACTTTGCGGCAGCCTTCTGATCTTTATCATCCAAGCTCAAAGGTTCGGGCAACTGCACCATAACAAAACGGCGACTTCCCCCATCAGCGACATTTTGCTTCATGATAGATTGCCCAAATGTGCCTGAACCTGCAAACACGTCTAGGGAGAGCCCATCTTTACCCAAGCCCATTTGGATGCATTGCCGTAACAGTTCAACTGACTTGGGGAAGTTGAAAGATTCGCCAGGAAGAAACTCCTTCATGGCTCTGGTACCGCTATCGCTCGAAAAACTCGGTCCAATCCAGATTGATTTCGGCTTCGAAGTCCTCTCAACTACTTCTTCTTCATCGCCCTCATCATCATCGTATTCATCTTCAGTTGTTGTGCCGTTGAGCATGATACTCGGATCAAGATAGATGCGATGCTCTACGTCTAACCGGCCACTTCTTTCAGACTTTTTCGGATGCATCCAGGTAAGGAAAGTCCGGACCTTATCAATGCCCCAACGCCAACGGCCATCACTACCATCGCCACGAATTGGAAATATTTCGATATCAGTTTCATCTTGACGTTCCAGTGAGGCTCTGCCCTTGTCTGGTGCCCAGTAGATCGGGAAATACATATTTGGCCGGTCTTCCCTTTTGTCTGGTCCACCACGCTTGCGGAGGTCTCTCAATGCATATTTCTGCCCGTTTTCGTCTGAGTATTTGAATGCGGCTTTTTGTTCTTCGGTAAGTGGCAGTCCCAAAGATACGAATCCAGGTTTCGCATAGATAACGATTTGTTCGTGACAAGCAGCCACATGCTTCTTGTCATTCCTCCCCTTCATATTCGTCACCACAGTCACGTTGGCGACGAAGTTCTCTTCGCCAAACAACTCATTGGCTACGAGGCGAAAGTGCTGCACCTCCTTCTCATCTATGGAAACGAAGACCACTCCGTCCTTGCGCAAAAGAGACCATGCCAGCTTGAGGCGCGGATACATCATGTTGAGCCAATCGGTGTGAAACCTTCCACTGCTTTCGGTGTTGGAACTGATCTTACTGACTCCCTCCAACTGCCCCGTGAGTTCCAGGTAATTCTTGATGTTATCTTGAAAGCTATCCGGGTAGACAAAGTCCTTGCCCGTGTTGTAAGGCGGATCGATATAGATGAGATTGATCTTGCCGGCATAGCTCTTCTGTAGGAGTTTCAGCACCTCCAGGTTGTCACCCTCGATCATCAGGTTCTGGGAGGTCTCCCAGTCCGCGCTATCTTCCGGGCAGGGCCTGAGCGTGCCGTTTGAGGGGCTGAGCGCCAACTGCCTGGCGCGGCGCTTGCCGTGCCAGGTAAGGCCGTACTTCTCCTCCCGCTCGTCCACCTCACCGCCCAGCAGTTGCTTCAATGCCTCGAAGTCGATCTTGCCCTCTGTAAAGGCCTCAGGAAACAGCGCCTTCAGTTGTTCTATATTGCCCGTCACAATATTGGCGGACTTGGCTTCGGGCGATTGGCCGTCTATTTTTTTCATCATAGTTCTCTTGTTCTTTCGGATAAACGCAATGTCTCTATTTGATCTCCGCCCTAAATCCACGCCGTTCGAAGGCATAAGGCGAATAACATCCTCTATAGCCAAGCAGGCGTAACAGGTACTCTCGTATCAAGTCATGGCTGTCAGCATACAACGCCCACTGCCGCTTGTGTGGCTTTCTCGATAAACCGGAATGGATCAAGTCATTCCGTAATTTGACTAACCGTTTCACCCCTCTGCGCATCCCCACTTGCCGCAGCATCAAGGTGAGTAACTCCTCAAATGAGTATTTCGCCCCTTCTTTCCCTGGCCTTGCTGGTGGCTTGCGAAAATAGCCCTTACTATAAGGGATAGACTGACTTCGGGCGAAGGTATCCTTGAGGCTTTCAAGTGTAACGAACATCAGGATCAAGCAAATCTCGGTCGGTTGGCCTTCGCGGTCCGCCTGGATAAGATAGTCGATAATGACATTCAGCTTTCTTGATTTTTCTAAACGCTGGTAAGTCTCGTAAGTTTGTTCAACATACGCCTTTCCCTGGGTATTGTCATTTATTTCAATCGCAGGACGAAATGACTGCGCCGTGCCGGAGGCAGAAACAGAATACGACAATCCCGATCCGTTTGGATATTCGTGCCCATAACAGACAACACGGCACGTCCCTGCCAGTGACAGCAGCCAGCAAATACGTCCTATGGCCACCTTCACCTTATCCACTTGACCCGGACGAACCCCCTTTACCAAAACTTCGGTGGTAGGGGTAAACCTGCCTTTGAACTGATCAACATTGCCGGTGATGATTGCAGGGTTCTGAATGAACGAGAACTGATGCCCACCGCAATCAAACACCACTGAATCACGGCCAAGGTAGTTGGCGACAAAGGCCCTGAGCTCTGCTTGGGGTTGGCGGGGCACCATATTCATAATAACGCCAGCATTTCCGCTCGTTCTGCTTGCAGGCGCTTGATCTCCAAATTAAGCGTGACTTGACGGGACAGCTGTTTTTCTTTTACGGCGGTAGCGCGCAAGGATGTAATCTGGTTATCGATGTCGCGATAACGATACAGCGCAGCACGGCGAGCGGCGGTTTGCTCTAAAGTAATCCCGACAACAAATTGCCCTGTGATCAACGCGGCTTGTAACGCAGCCAATGTATCAACCCAACCCTGATAGAGGGCATAAAGGGTAGCTCGGGGCTGACGCCCCAAGGCGATGGCCTCCATGAATTGAGCCTCATGCGTAGCCATAGAGGGTTGGCCCCCAAGCCTCGCTTCGACAACACTGCCATCAAGCACAACCTTTTCCGCCTCATTTTGCGCCCCCCGTTTATGGGCCAGGGAGAGCGTCAATTCATTGGTGCCTGCCGCCACCATGATCAGGAAAACAGGATATGGCACGGCCCGGTGCGTCAGCTCCGCCAGTCTCCCGACTTTTGCATCTGGGCGTAAAGTGACGGTGAGCACGGCAATCTCAAGATACTCCCGCATCTCGTCCCGATAATCGGGCACACCAATGGTCGTCGGCTTCAGCGCCGCCAGCCAATGAATTTCCTCAATGCCGTCGTTGATCTTGCGCTTGTCGGCAGTGGTTGGCGCCCCATTTTCGACCAGCAATTTTTTGGGTACCCGCTGGTCCACCCGGCATCCTGACGGCAGGTCAAGGGCGGCGATCAGAGTAGCAGCATCTAACGGGGGCATTAGTAAAGGGTATCTCCATAGGCCTTGACCGTTTCCTCACTGTCACGGCCAGATATAGCCTTGCCAGTAGCTCCCTCTATCAATCCCAACAGTGCCGAGGCTCGACGGCGGATAAAGCCGTCAAATTCATCAGCCCGCAGTTCAGCAACGGGAATTACATGGGAACTCATGAAGCCATCAAGACACTCTTCGCTTACCTGTTTGTTTTTTTGAATGCGAGCCAAATAGAGACTTGGAGCGTCACCACTGATAAAACGATTCGTGCTTGCGGCAAGCGGGGCCTTATTGACAATGCTGTTCCACTTTTCGCGGGGCATTTTCTGCGCTTCGCACCATGCTCTTGGAAAGATATGGTGAATATCGATGGCGTTATTGAAGTAGGTATTGATGTCAATGGGTGTGCCGCTGACAAAGTCTTTGCTGCCATGCTTCATCAGCAGAGCGGCAAGGCCTTTGTAGGCCGCAGCTAAACGAGACTGCAGTGACAACAGACGGGTTGGCATAAAGCTGGCGTCCCGGACGGTGCGTGGCTCTGAGCCACCCTCGATCCATTGAACCATATCCGGAAGGTCCATGCCGAAACGAGTTTCATTGGCACCACCATAGAGTTCCCCGAAAACACCACACCAGTACCAACGTAGCAGCTTTTGCTTGACTCCATGGTGAGTGATCTTGTCCGCGTGATGCGCACAGATTGCCGCAAGTGGAATCAGTTGAGTCGCATAGGGGACACTGCGTGTGTCAAAAATTTTTTCTTCCGCCAGCAGTTCCGCGGCCCTTTTGAAACCCGCCTCGATATTCCGTTGCAGTTTAATAAAGTCCGTTAGATCAAGACGCAAGACATCGGCTCTCTTGCATGAAACAGCCGACTTGTTGATCAAGTGGCGCTCGTAGCTGGAGAGAAGAGTCACCGCCGTCAGGAAAGCTGTGCCATCAACCGCATTGAGAATTTCGTGCTTGGCGGTAAGACGTCCATGGCGAGCTTCCCAATCTTCCCTTAAATTAAATTTACTCGCGGCAAAAGTTGCAGTCATCAGTTCGAACACCGTCAGCGTTACACCGCCAGTGTTGACCTTCTCGAAAACTTGGCACACCGCCTCGCGGGGTGTATCTTGAGTGAGTTCGATGGCGGGCACCTTAAACTGCTGGAAACGCAGCCAAACCTCATTTCGGAAGCGCTGCATAAACTGCATTGATTCTGAGTCGAATTTATAGTGAGTACTAAACCCGCTCTCCCACTCCATGAACCCCTGGATATTGAACATCAGGGCAACCGGAAATAAACGATGTTCGTATTGAAGGGTTGGCAAACTTACATCAAGATCAACCTTGCGGCCAAAGTCGGAAGTGATCTTGAGGGAGTCAGGAACGGAAATAATAGCATCTTCCCGGTCCTCTGTAGGATCAAGGCACTTGGCCATGTCCAAAAAATAGACGCGATGTATTTCTGCCCCTTTTTCTGTCCTGGTCTTGACTGGTTGTCCACTTCGAAGCGCGAGGAACATGGAGGTAAGGCGTTGCTGCCCATCAAGAACCAATGTTTTAGGCTTCGGCTCTGGTTGTAGCGTGACCCCCTCAAACAGCCGAGGCTTAAAGGGGACACCTCCCGCTTCAAGAAACATGACTGCCCCAATGGGGTACGACAGGGAGAGACTGGCGATCAGGGATTTGATGTGCAAATCGTCCCACACCCAACCACGCTGAAAGTCAGGCAACTGCATTTCCCCTTTTGCGATAGCGTCCAGTACGTCCTTGAGCCCTGGCTCAGCGGTCCTAAAACTCATCGTCTTCTATTCCTTTCACTTTGTTTCAGATAAAACGATCAGGTAGGCAACCACCTCAAAGTCATTGATCCCGGCAAATTCTCCCTTGATGGCATGAGTGCCGCCAGGCGTAAAGAGGCTGGCCACGGCCCGCTCTTCACTTTTGCCGACAATCGAGGCCACGGCAGAGGACAACAGCTGTTGGGCGTGGCGCATATCCTCGCCCTGTTTGGTCGCCTTCTCGAAGCGGCTATAGACACCAATATCGGGCAGGTCGCGGCCAAGGCATAGGCGCTTGAGACGATCAAGGGCCTGTTTGGCTTGGGTGTACGAGAGAAGAACTGCACCATCATCACCGACATGAACAAGATAATGTGGGGCCATGGGATAGCCTGCCTCAACGGTGCGTTTGGCGGCATCCCCTTCGGCCCGTAGGCAGAAGATAACACCGGGTGTGATCTCGACCTCGATGGTGGTTGTCACTGCAAAGGAACCGAGCGAGAGTGACTCCAACAGACCCGGATGGGCTTTGCTGTACTGGGCAAGATCGATGCGGAAATCGGTGAGCGTCAGGTCGGCAATCGAGACCCCAGTCGAGAGGTCTTCCAGGTCGATCACCGCGTCTTGGAGTTTTAAGAGCTGCTTACGCCGGTACTCCAGGTCATTCATCTGATTACCGGACTGTTGCTCGATCAGATTTTCCTCGCCAGTGGCAGAGATGTCGAGCAGGACCATGCGGCCGCTGACCCGCTGTTCCAGATTGATGTACTCCTCAAGCTCGATGTTGGGCCAGAAGTTGACCAGCTGGATGCGCTCGTTGGGTGAACCGATGCGGTCGATACGGCCAAAACGCTGGATGATGCGCACCGGATTCCAATGAATATCGTAGTTTATCAGCCAATCGCAGTCCTGGAGATTCTGCCCTTCGGAGATACAATCGGTGGCGATGAGCAGGTCAAGTTCACCCTCGCCAGCATACTCCTCGGGGCGCTCTTTGGATCGGGGTGAAAAGGCGGTAAGGATCGAGGCGAGGCCTTTGTGCAAACCAGGAAGGGTGGTTTGGTTGCTCCCGGTGCCAGTGACCAAAGCCGTTTCGATGCCAAGGTCAGTCTTGACCCAGGAGGCAAGCTGATCATAAAGGTAACGGGCTGTGTCGGCAAAGGCGGTGAAGACGATCACCTTACGATTGCCTGCGTTGATGGGCGAACGGCACTTATGCTCGATTACCTCGCGCAGAGAGGCGAGCTTGGCATCGCGGGCAGCGCTCACCTGCTGGGCCGCAGCATGCAGCGTTGATAAACGGTTGCGGTCCTCGATCAAGTCCTGCTTCCAGCGGATGAGGTCAACATCTTTGAGCAGAACCTTGACCTTGCGGCCAACCAAAAGACTCTCGAATGCTGGATCATCGATATCCACGTCTTCAATATCGATCTCTTCAATATCGTCAGGGTGGGTCTCGATGCGGGCTAGGGTGGATTCCACATCACGCAGTTGGCGCTGAACCGTCAAGGCAAAAGAGGACACCGCGCTCTCCATGCGCTTTAACACATTTACGCGTAGCAGGTGGATTAGGCTCTCCTCGCGGTCAACCTGCCGGAAGAATCCTTCTCCTCCGCGAATTTCGGTGCTGTATTTTTTGTCGTAAGCTTCTTGCCGGTGTGGCAGCACATAGCGTAAAGGGGCATAAGAAGCAAGATGGAGGCGGCGTATTTCGAGATTGACGTCGCGTATTGAACGAAATTCGCCGGCCAGGTCGACATTCGCCTTGATATTGATCGGTTTGAGACGATCTGGGAATCGCCCGGTCTCAGAGATACCGTAGTATTTCTCGATGTGTTTGCGAGACCGAGCGATGGTCAAAAGATCGAGCAGGGTGAAGTAGTCGAAGCCTAACATATCAATCAGACGCGCCGGAGTTCGCTCAGCCTCTTGCAGATCGAGCCAACGGTTGAATTGTTTTTGGGCGAGCCGGGTGGTGCTGTCTATACTGCCGATGCCATGCTCCAACAAGGCGATATCGTTGCCTTCAGTGACAAAGGCAATTTGGTTTCGCAAATCAGCCATCCGGTTATTGACCGGCGTGGCGGAGAGCATCAAAACGCGGGTTCTGACCCCCTCCTTGATGATCTTGCGCATCAGCCGATCATAGCGTGTCTCCGTCCCTTGGCGGGGCGTCTTTTTGTTGCGGAAATTGTGCGATTCGTCAATGACGACAAGGTCGTAGTTGCCCCAATTGACATGGGAGAGGTCAATGTCTCCAGATGCTCCCCGGTCGCGGGACAGGTCGGTGTGATTAAGGACATCATAGTTGAAACGGTCGGACGCCAGAATATTACGGCGGTCGTTGGCCTTGTAGAGAGTCCAGTTATCCCGCAGGCGTTTGGGGCAGAGGACAAGGACCCGGTCGTTGCGCAGCTCATGGTATTTGATGATGGCTAACGCCTCGAAGGTCTTGCCCAGGCCAACGCTGTCGGCAATGATGCAGCCGCTAAAACGGTTTAACTTGTCTATCGCTCCGATCACGCCGTCTCGCTGGAACTTGTACAATTTTTTCCATACCACCGTGTTTCGGATACCGGTCGCCGACTTAACAATTCGATCCTCGTCAAGGTCCTCGTCACGGCCATGGAACAAGTGGTGCAATATGAGGGTATAGACCTGGAATGGATCTCGGTGTGCAGCCAAACTTTTGACCGACTCAATCACCTCTGTCTTCGCACTTGCATCAGCCGTGAGGCTATTCCATTGGACATCGAACCACTGACTGAGAAGTGCTGCCTCGTCTGTATTCTCGGAGGCCTGAATCAAGCTGAGAGGGTTGCCAGGGGTAAGGCCAATGCCATCGGTACTGAATGAAAGTGAACCCAATACAGCTTGTTTGGCTTGGCTGTTGCCATCACGCAGAACAAAGGCCCCTTGAGGTACCGGGCCAAGAGCACATCGGATTTCAGCCTTGGCCTGAAGCCATTGAGCGAAGCGTCGAGCAAGCCAGCTGATTTGCAGGCGATTACGAGCTGGCCGGTCGGCGGCCGTGCCAAGGAGAGTGAGGTCGGTGGTTTCAGGAGGGAGAAGCAGGCGGGTCTTGGCTAACGAGGAGGCTCCACTAAGGATTTCTTCAAAGGCAAACAGAGAGAGAGATGGGGTGACAACATCGAGCTGATTGTCCCGTGTAAGCCATGGACGGATCAGATCAATGACACGGCTGGTCCCTGTATTCCTGACGAGTTTCATTAGAGGAACTTTTCTCCCTTGGAAGTATGATTATCTCCGCAACGACGTAAGATGATTGATAACGTGGGGTGCTATGGAAGTCAAACTCATTTTAAGATCAGGGAGCCTAGGCCCATGAACGAATACGATATATATTTTTATAAATATTTTAGCACATTGCCTATTGACTGAAAGTTTCCTTTCCAGGAGCAGGAATTAAACAACTTCGATATTGGCAAGCTACCCAAAACTTTGTCGCGTCTCTGCCTTTACTTCCATTTACCCTCCGGGGGGGGAGACCTCTATCAGCTTTTTGTCCTGGCTCATGTGCCCATATTCTCAAGCTCCCGGCGTTGTTGGCGCATCGCCAGGCCGATCTCCCGTAGCTTTCCCCTGATACCTCCTTTATATCCGCGCCTTGCGCTCGCCTGTTTTCCTTCCTCTGTTCGCGGACCGGTTGATCGCTCCCACGGGCTCCATTGCCGTATCATTTCCGATTGCCTTTTCCGTCGTTCCAAAGTCCAGCCGTTCATTGGGTATCGCCTCCTCCAATAGTTGGGTTTGCTCGATTTTATTTTCCCGCGCGGGAGGTGTCTCGGCGCCATTGTTCACCTGCTGTGGCCCGTTGGCAATGTTCGCCTGTTTTACGAAAGCCACATTGGGCGGATTCTTGATCGTGGCCAAGGTCTCCAATGTGGCCCGGCATTGGTTTTGAGCCCTCAAGGCCAACTTTATACACATTTCGCTGTTGGCCCTGAGGGTTTGCGCCATTCCGTTTTCAATCAAATGGACAAAAACATTTTGCAGAGCAGTGGCCTGATTCATTAGCATGGCCTCGGCTGCTGCTAGATTTCCACCTTGGGCTTCGCCTGCCTGGTCACGCAACAGTTTGAGCATAGCCGATGCATCCGTCGCTCTCAGGAACCCCTTGCCATCCACCGCTTCGATCACGCGAAAGGCAGAGTATGCAGCCCCATATAATAAACCTGCATTTTGTGTTCTTTCAGCAGCGCTCAGCCCTTCCAAGGGGCTTGATCTCTTGCTCTGAGCCTTTTCGCCTGTCTTTACCTTTGCCATTTTTCTCCGCCTAAAATTTTGCAATCCCCGCTGGTCGATTGCCCCAGCCTATTTTATGATTCCGCCAAGGATCTTTCACTATGTCAGCTTGATTCCATTAAACACCGAACGCATAATGGTCAGGAATTCGCTGTTAATTGGCGACTTCACGCCGTCACCATTGTTTTTTTGCAACGGAATGAAGCAAAGCGGCCCTGAAAAAAAATCGACGGGCACATCATTATTCTCGCACCATTCCCATGCGGCCTGTCGTGCTGCTTCAATCTCGCCTGCCCGGTTCTCGCTCATCAGCGACAAGGCTTCAGCGGCCTGACAATTTTTCTGATACTGTTCGTTGTCCGTAGCACCTCCAGCGGATACCCATCCCTCGCAGAAAGACGCTGCCGCCATTGCTTTGCCGGTGGCCAGAAGAAAGTCCCGCGTTGCCTTCGACACAATATGGTTGTAGGCATCCATGGCCTGACCTAATCCCAAGATGGCCAAGCCATGGCCACTTCTTCTTGGGGCTCGGCCGATCAGCCGGTCAACTTCTGCCTGATCGCCCCGGTTCATTGCGGCATAGGTAGCAATCGCGCGCTGTTTAGCGGTTAACTCCAGGTATAGCTTCTTTGCAATATCCATATGATCTCTCCTATTTTGGGCCAATTGCAGCTTCCAATGCTGCCAGCCGTTCTTTCAGCTCATCAATTTCTACTATGCGAGACAGTGTGCCTACCGCCGATACGAGTTGTGCCGCCACGTCGGGAGATAATCGTCCTTCTGCCGCCGCTTTGATAAATGCCTTGGCAAGGTCAGCAATACTTTCCGTGGCCGGGAGGTCCATCTGTATCGGCGCGCTTTGCGCCTTCATCGGAGGACAAAGACGATCAACGCATACCTTCAAGGCTTGCAGATCACCATCCTTGGCAAGCTCGATGATCTTTCGTGTCAAAGTTTCCGCTTCACCGTCGAACAAGGCTTGCGCCAAGACGGTAGCCCTATTTTTTGCCCCTTGCGGTTTCCCTGCTGGGTTGCCGGATTGGCCAGGCCTAAAGGGCTTGCCTCGCTGTTTTTTCCCTGTATTTTCAGTCATCATCTGATCTCCTAGAAAATGGGTTTGTTGGGTTCGGCCATGCCGTTTGTTGTGCCGGTCCCGTTGCTGTCATGAACGAAAAGACGATTTCGCCCCTGGACCCTATGCTTGGAGTCTTGTCCGGATCTGACCACGACGACAGCCACGCCACACCCCAATCACCAATCGGCCATCGGTATCGGCCTCGGCGGAAGAGCTCGGCTCGGGTCCAGCCTGTCGCTAGGAGTTCGGACAGGTGGGCCACGAGCCATGGGTAGCCTGACTTGAATGCGGTCGTCGCCTCGGAATCGCAGGTATTCCTTTCACATAGTGGCGTTTTCAGCTTCGATGGAGCAGATACTAAACTGATCGCTGATTTTAACTTGCTGCATCCCTGATCCGGGTTGACCTTGGCAGGGTCGATCTCTTTGACTGCTTGGCCGATTGTTTCGAAGTAGCGGCATCGGCCAGGAAAATGAACGCCTGTCCCATCGTAATACTCACAGCCCCAACAACCTGCTATGCCAGTAACTTCTTTACTGGCTTGTGTTCCGGTGCCTGGCAGGGCATACCGGTATCGCTGTCCGCAGCGTGCGGGCATACCTCCATAGCAGCAAATCCCTTCCAGGCTGATCCGTACAGGCACCCAGGGCCGACAAAGGAAAGGACTTCAAGCCGGTGGCAACCTCGACAGCCGGCAGGGGTATCGCCGCGCAAAATCAGCGGTCCCTCTGTTCCCCCGATTGTCGAAAAATTTGCCTGGCAACCCTCGCATGTCCAACCGCCGACGGTGTAATCCGCCAGGAAGGTCAATCCTCCGCACCAGGGGCAGTCATACCCCGTCGCCTGGAAGTCCTGCAGGTGAACTTTCGGTGAAGGTAGCAATGAACCATCTCTACCCCGTGGAAACCCCGCCAGTGAACGATATGAACCTTGTGAACTATCTTGTGAAAATACTTCCTTACGCGAGACATCTCCCATCACCATACGCATGATGACGAGCTTGTTATTGCTTATCAATTCACGCATGGCGGTGGTGATCATTGCCTGTGGCGCTACCAGTATCCCACCATGCGGATGTATACTGACGAGTTTTAGCCCTGCAGCACCGAGTATATTGATGAGGGCCATCAGAACACCTCCGTATCATATATGTGTGCGTATTTTTCCCCTTTATGAAATAAAGTTGGCTGGTCTCTGTTCACATAGTTCACAGGCCTGTTAATCGGCGTGGAATAATGACCCCTTTATGAGAGAAATCGGCATCGAAAATTGACCCCCTCCATGCTAACTGCTCCATGGAAATTTAACCCATGGAGGCAATGGAGGATGTTGATAGTGGA
>Ga0233425_10003817_pt1 | contig 26492 bp, 21 predicted proteins | sample Watercolumn_Towu_2_FD_181712 | JGI IMG/M metagenome (GOLD analysis project Ga0233425, IMG submission 181712) | Freshwater microbial communities from Lake Towuti, South Sulawesi, Indonesia - Watercolumn_Towuti2014_140_MG | ecosystem: Environmental > Aquatic > Freshwater > Lake | place...
CTGGACCTCCTCGACAAAAGCCGCGACAGCCGTGCGCCCGCGCTCGGCGAACGACTCGTAGCACTTGACGAAGCGCGGCTTGAACCGGTCGGTCAGACCGAGCAGGTCGGGCAGGACCAGGACCTGACCGTCGCAGTGGGGGCCGGCGCCGATCCCGATGGTCGGGACGTCGATGGACTCCGTGATCTCACGAGCCGCCTCGAGCGGGATGCCCTCGAGCACGATCGAGAAGGCCCCGGCCTCGGACAGGGCTCGCGCGTCGGCCAGGAGGCGCGCGCGGGCCTCGGAGCTCCGCCCCTGGACCTTGTGACCGCCCATCGCGTGGACCGACTGAGGTGTGAGGCCGATGTGTCCCATCACCGGGATGCCGGCCATCACGATGCGGTGGACCGAGTCCGCGACGTCGGCGCCGCCCTCGAGCTTCACCGACTCGGCGCGGCCGTACTTGACCAGCTTGCCGGCGTTCTCGAGCGCCTGCGTGGGACCGAGCTGGTACGACATGAACGGCATGTCGCCGACCAGGTGGGCGCGTCGCGTCCCTCTGGACGCGGCGCGGCAGTGGTAGATGATGTCGTCGAGTTCCACTCCGAGGGTGTTCTCGAGGCCCTGGACGACGTTGCCCAGCGAGTCACCCACGAGGATGGCGTCGACGCCGGCGTCGTCCGCCATCCTGGCAAAGAGCGCATCGTAGGCCGTGACCATGACGATGCGCGCGCCCGTGTGCTTCCGAGCACGCAGATGAGGCACTGAGATCTTCCGTGGTGCCATGCTCCCTCCTGACGTCCGCGCCCGCATCGCGGGTCGCGGCGTTCCGGGTGCTGGCCAGCTCCGATGGGCCGGTCCAACAGTCTCGAGTCCCGGGTAGCCGCTCCCCCGAGTCGACTCCCGAGCACGAGGGATTCAATAGCAGACGGAGTGGTCGGAGTCCATACGAGCCGCTAGAATCCGCAGCGTTCCGCGATGTGGAGCGGCATGCAGCACGTGACCCCGTACACCCAGCTCCTCAAGCAGCGGCACGCCGCGGCGAGCCTCTTGCTGGGATCGATGCTCGTCCTGGTCCCGGTCCTCGGCCATATCGTGCTGTCCGGATGGGCGGTGCGGGTGCACCGGGCCGTCGTCGCGGGCGAGGCGATGCCGGCCCTGGGCCTCGACGACCTGTCCGGCGACGCACGGCTCGGGCTCGGACCTTTCGTGGTCCAGATGATCATGGGTCTCGTCCTGTGCCTGGTGTTCCTGCCCCTGCTCGTGCTCCCGGGAGTGGTCTTCTCCATCGCGTTGCCCGCGCTCGCCGACTCCGACATCTCGGAGGAGGGAGCGATCGCGATCTTCGTGGTCGGTGTGCTCGTCTTCGTGCTGGTCGGGCTGGTGTGTCTCTACCTCCTGGTGATGGCGACCCACGCGGCGCTGATCTCGGCGGAGCTGGGCGACTCCGTGTCGGACGGGCTCGCCGGGCTCCGGCCCGGCAGGTTGAGGGCGTTCTTCAAGCTGGTGCCGCGCGAGCTGTTCGGGGCCAGCATCGGCCTGGCGATGGGGAGCTCGCTCCTCGTCCTCGCCGGCCTGTTGCTGCTCACGCTCGGGGTCTACCCCGCGACGGTGATGGTCTTCGCTGCCGGGGCGCATTACCGGGCGCAGGTGTACGAGATCTACCTCGCGCGTGGCGGCCCACCGATCCCGTCGAGAGCGGGCGCGCCGGCGTCCTGACGCTCCGTCGTGACATCCACCAGGCGTCTTCCCTGATCGTCGGCTTCGCCGACAGGCTGCAGGCTACAGACTACAGGCTTCAGTGCGAAAACCTGGCATGGCTCAGCCTCTGACTCTTCGCCTTGCGGGTGGTCCCCAGGACACCACAGAATGATCGCCCCGCTGCAGCCTGCAGGCCCTGGAGCCTGGAGCCTGGAGCCTGGAGCCTGGAGCCGACGATTATGGGTCTTCGTTCGGAGTTTCAGCAACCGTGGAAGAGTGATAGAGTCCATATCGAACGACACTGACCGATGCAGATCAGGTACTGCCTCATCGTGACCTCGGGAACGGGAGAGACTCGCCGCGTGCGGGTCGGCGATGCTCCGGTGACGGTTGGCCGTGTCTCGTCCGCGATGATCTCCATCGACGAGACCGCGGTGTCGCGCAAGCACTGCGTTGTGACGCCGTCGGGGGGCGGGCTCACCCTCATCGATCAGGGCAGCACCAACGGGACGTTCGTCAACGGCATCCGCAGGCAGCACGCCAGGCTCGTGCACAACGACGAGATCAGGGTCGGCACGGCGCACATCCGGGTCCAGGCCGAGTCCAGCCGCGACCTGGGATCGGTCGCGTCGGACGCCCCCGAAACATTGGCCCCGGGGTTGAACTGTCCGTTGCAGCCCAGCCAGCAACTCACCGTTGTCGTCGATCTCGCACGCCGGCTCTCGATGACGGGATCGCCGCTGGGCGCGATGCAGGTCGTCCTCGAGGCCGTGTCCGATGGCTTCCCGGTCGAGCGGTCCCTGATCGCCCTGGGCAAACCGCTGTGGCGCGACGGCGCGCTCCGGGTGATCGCCTCCAGAGTCAAAGCCACCGGGAAGGAGGCGGTCGACTGGGACATCGACGAGGCCGTCGTCAAGCGAGTTGTCGCCACGGGCCAGGCCGAGGCCAGGTCCCCGGCGGACACGGGCGCGGGGGGGCAGACCGCGAAGGCCGTCCGGACGATCGTCCTGTGCGCGCCGCTGAGGCGCAGCGACACGGTAATGGGTGTGCTCTACAGCGAGATCAGACCCCAGACCACATGGGCCGCCACCGAGGAGGTGGTCTCGCTCTACACGGCGGTCGCCGACGTGGCCAGTCTCCACCTCGGGAGCACCATCCCGGACGAGGTCGAGGACGTGCTCGACCAGGACGAGCAACCCGCGGCGAGCACCAAGCACGACACCATCCCTGCACTTCCGCCCACACGGCTCAAGGAGCTCGAGGAGGCGCGCATCGAGATCGCCGAGAAGTTGGTTCAGCTCGAGCACCTCTACCAGGCGCGCGCCACGATGTCGCGGGGCCTCGTGCACGACATCAAGAACCTCGTCGGCGCCCTGCACTCGAACCACAGCTTCATCCGCCAGTCACTCGTGGCAGGCTCCGACGAGATCGAGGCGATGGACGACGCCGAGGAGATCGCGCGGCGCATCGTATCGATGGCCGAGGACGTGCTGTCCGTGTCGCAGATGGAAGAGGGGAAGCTCCCGCTGGCTACCCAGGTCGTGTCCGCCTTCGACCTGCTCGGACGGGCCCTGCGCCGGCACACCGCCCACTCCCGCGAGCACGGCGTGGAGCTCGTCCTCGGGCCGGTGGAGGAGGGGCTCAAGGTCATCGTCGATCCCAAGATCTTCGACCGCGTCATCGACAACCTCGTCGGCAACGCCATCCGGCACGCGGGCAAGAACGGCCGCGTGCTGCTCAGTGGCCGGTGGTCCAGCGACCAGGCCGAGTTCCTGGTGGCCGACAGCGGCCCCGGTGTCCCTCCGGCCGAGCGGCAGAGGATCTTCAACGAGTGGTACCATGCGGGCGCGAGCTCGGCCCGACACCACGGGATCGGCCTCTATTTCTGCCGGATGGCCGCGGAGGCGCACGGCGGTGGCATCCGGGTCGAGGGGACGCCGGGCGACTGCCGCTTCGTCGTGTCCGTCCCCATGTCGGACGACTACGAGACGGACGAGCTCACGGTGGTCCAGCTCTCACCGGCCGCGAACCTGAAGCTGCTCAAGTCCACCATCCGGGAATGAGCCGCGTCCGGGACCCTTTCATCGCTCCAGAGTCCTGAGATGCTCTCTCGCACGCGCCGCGAAGGGACCGTCCGCGCCGCCGCCCGACAGGAAGAGCCGCCAGGCGTTCGCGGCGACGTCCGTGTGTCCGAGGGCCTCGTGGGCGAGGGCGCGGTAGTAGTGGATCTCCCAGTCCGGGACGTAGAACACCGCCGGGTTGTCGAGCTCCTCGATCCCGGCGCCGATGGCGAGCCCCTGGAGCATGGTGTGCAACGCCGCCGTGTCGTCGCCGGCCCGGTCCAGGGCAACGGCCAGCCCGAAGTAGGCCAGCGTGTACCTGGGCTCGGTCGCGACCGCGGCACGGAACGCCACGAGCGCGTCATCCATGCGCTCCATCGCCATCTGCGTCTCGCCCATGTTGGTCAGCGCGATCGCTCGCGACTGCGGCCACGGCGCCTCGTCGAGGAACACCTGGTAGGCGGCCGCGGCCTCGGAGAACCGCTCGAGCCGGGTCAGCGCCACGCCGAGCTCGAAGGCCGCATCGGCGGCGATCGGGCCGTGGGGATCGAGCCGGACCGCCTCGTCCAGCTCCCGCGCCGCCTCGTCCCACCGGTCCATGCGGTAGAGGACCCGCCCCCTGAGGAACCGGAGCTCCGCGTCGCCGGGGCAGAGCTCGACCGCTCGGCCGATGCTGACCAGGGCCGTGGGCCAGTCCGGGGCGAGCCGGGGGTCGCCGAGCATGGCCCAGACTTCGCGGCGGATCGGCTCGACCACGACGCGGGCGGGCTCAACCGTCTCGAGCCAGAGGTCTCGCTCCTGTGCTTCCGCGCCCCGCACGACGCCGAGCACGAGGAGGGCGCAGAGCGCGCGCTCGGCTCTCATCGCCGCCGCCCGGGCACCGGGCGGCGCAGGGCCTCGAGATGGGCGCGCGCCGTGTCAGCCCAGCAGCCCTCGGCGCCGCCCGACCGGAGGTAGGTCTCCCATTCGCCCGCGGCGCGCTCCCGGTTGCCCACCTGCTCCCACCCCAGGGCCTGGTAGAAGTACCGGTCGTACGGCGGCACGAAGAACGTCCCCGGCCGCGAGAACGAGGTCCACTGCGGGTCGAGGCGCTGCGCCACGGCGAGCTCCGCCGCTGCTTCTTCTGCTCGACCGGCGCGCACCAACGCTGCCCCGAGCCCCCAGTGCGCCCCCGCCCGGTCCGGGTCGTTGCGTACCGCCTCCTGATAGAGCTCGATCGCCGCGTCCAGGCCGTCGCACGACGCCGCGACGAGCATCTCGGCCATGTTCAAGAGCACCACTCCGTTGAGCTGTGGCGACACCCCGCGCGCGATCATCCGGCGGTAGATGTCGGTCGCATCCGAGTAGCGGCCGATCCGGGCGAAGCAGATGGTGCACTCGAAGGACAGCGACTCGTCGCCGAGCAGCCCGGGATCGATCTCGAGCGCGTGGTCCCAGGCTCTGGCCGCCTCCTCGAACCGCTCGAGGCGGCCGAGGGCGAGGGCGGTCCAGCAGTGGGCCTCCGGCCGGTCGGGGAGGCGCTGGCGGGCACCCTCGAGCTCGACGAGGGCGCGCTGCGCGTCTCCCGCGGCGATGAGCCCGCGAGCTGTGCTGACCGCGGCCCGGTACTCGGTGATACCCGGCTCCGCCATCTCTTCCCAGAACTGACTCTCGGCACGAGCGGACGCCGTGATCGCCAGCAGCGATACGAGCGCGGTGAGGGCGGGACCCGGGTGACGCATCGTGGGTGAAGCATAGCTCGTGCCCCGGCCGGGTTCCAGGCACCGGCCGGAGGGCGTTGTTGACAGGACCGCGGGCGACTCACACGATGCGGCCATGTTCAGGAGCCATCGGCTGGTCCTGGCGAGCAGCTCTCCGCGGCGGCGCGAGCTGCTGGATCGGGTCGGGCTCACGCACGAGGTCCGGTGCCCCGGCATCGACGAGGAGCGTCTCGCCGGCGAGAGCCCGCGCGCCTACGTGCTGCGGGCGGCCCGGGAGAAAGCAGACGCAGTGTCCCGGGACCTCGGCGACGCGTCGGCGTGGGTCATCGGCGCCGACACGGTCGTCGTGCTCGACGGCGAGCCGCTGGGCAAGCCGTCGGACGCGAGGTCGGCCGTCCAGATGCTGGTGGCCCTCGGCGGGCGGGAGCACCGCGTCCTCACCGGCTGGGCAGTGATCGGCCCGTCGGGCGCCGAACGCGCCGGCGTCGAGGAGACGCGGGTCTGGTTCAGGCCGATCGGGCTGGAGGAGGTCGAGGCGTACGTCGCCACTGGCGAGCCCCTCGACAAGGCGGGGGCCTACGGGATACAGGGCGCCGGTTGCTTCCTCGTCGAGCGCATCGAGGGGAGCTACGAGAACGTCGTCGGCCTGCCCGTGTGCCCCGTGGTCTCGGCGCTCCTGGACCTCTCGGCGATCGAGGTCCGCGCCACGCCGCCGACGCGGAGGGCGTCGTGAGCATCGCCGAGCGGCTGCACGAGGTGCGGCGTCACATCGATGAGGCGGCGCGCCGGGCCGGCCGCGACCCGTCGCAGGTCCGGCTCGTGGCGGTCTCGAAGCTCCAGCCGCCGGAGGCGATCCGCGAAGCGTATGCGGCGGGGCAGCGTCTCTTCGGTGAGAACTACGTCCAGGAGCTGGTCGCCAAGGCGGCCGACCTCGTCGATCTCCCCGACCTCCGCTGGCATTTCATCGGCCACCTGCAACGGAACAAGGTCAAGCACGTGATCGACCGTGTCCGGGTGATCGAGTCGCTGGACTCCGAGAGGCTCCTGGCCGAGGTGGACGCGCGGGCGGCCGCGGCCGGGGTCGAGCTCGACGTGCTGGTCCAGGTCCACATCGGCGAGGAGGAGACGAAGAGCGGCTGCGCGCCCGGGGACCTGGGTGCTCTCCTGGCGAGAGCGGACGCGAGCCGCCGAGTCAGGCTACGAGGGTTGATGGTGCTCCCGCCGTACGAGCTCGATCCCGACGAGGCGAGGCCGTACTTCGAGGCCCTCCGCGGGCTCAGGGACGCGCACGGCGGCTCGGCGCGGCTGCCGGAGCTCTCGATGGGGATGAGCCACGACTTCGAGGTCGCGATCGAGGAAGGAGCGACGATCGTCCGGGTCGGGACCGCGATCTTCGGTCCCCGGTGACACAAAGCTTGATGTCCGGCCCGGAACTGTCGCAGCCTAGGGTGGTGAGCTTCCTGCCCGAGGGCGCCGACCGGAGCGCCGCGTATCGTTTCATCCGCACGCTGGGGTCGGTCTATCACTCGAGCATCCACCTGGCCGAGTGGAGCGGCGTCGAGGGTTTCGTCAAGCAGCTCACCGTGTGGCAGGTGCGACCGGAGCTCTGCGTCGATACAGACGCGGTCGACGTTCTCCTCAGAGGGCTCAAGGGCGCGGCCGCGCTCACCGTCTCCACGGCGACCCAGGTCATGGACGTCTGGTGGAGCCGGGATCGGATCGCGGTGGCGGCCGAGCACGTGAGCGGGATCTCCATGGCCGCCGCGGCGGCGCAGGCTGCCAGGCAGAACAGGCTCCTGCCCTTCGACACCATCATGGGGGCGATGCTCGAGGTGGCGCGCGCGCTCGAGCAGGCCCACGACGGCGAGTCGCGGGGCGGCGTGATGATCCACGGCGATCTGCGTCCGGACTTCGTCCTGTTCGGCTACGAGGGCGCCGTGAAGGTGGCGGGCTTCGGTTTCGGCGAGTTCCTGCCCCTCGTCAGCCCGGAGGGCGAGTGGTGCACGTGGCAGGGGCGCTGCTACCAGCCGCCCGAGCGGCTCGCGGGTGCGGCGCCGTCACCGCAGACCGACGTCTTCTCGCTGGGGGTGATGCTCTGGGAGGCGGCCACCGGCCGACTCCCGTACGGCACTGACGACCCGCGCGAGCTGCTCCGGCGCATCGGGGCAGGCGAGAGCCCCTTCGGCCCCGAGCCCCTCGAGCTCGCGGCCGACCTGGCCGAGGTCGTCGTGCGCGCCTGTGCCATCGACCCGTCCCGCCGGTACTCCACGATGGGCGAGATGGCGGCGGATCTCTACCGCATGACGATCGAACGACGCCGAGCCGGCGACAGCCGCCCCGTGCGGCTCCGGGAGCTCCTCCAGACGATGAGCGAGGCTGAGGGCCGGCAAGCGGCCTCGGACGAGGGCGACACCATCGGGCCGTCGCCCAAGTCGCAGGTCCTCAGGATCCCTCGTCTCCCTGCGCTAAGCCCTTCGCCCAAGATCCAGCTCCCGACCTCACCCCTGCAAGGCCGTGTGGACGTGCTGCGGGCCGTGAGCCAGGCCCTGGCCGGGATCAACACGGGGCGCGGGCGAGCCATCCTGATCACCGGCGAGGAAGGGATGGGCCGGACGCGACTGCTGGCCGAGGTGGCGGTGCGGCTGTCGACGTCCGCGAGGAAGCTGGCCTGGGTGGGCATCCGGTGTCGTCCCGAGGAGCAGTCGTTGCAGTACTCCTCCGTGCTCCGGTTCTTCGCATCCGCGGTCGGGCTCGAGCCCTGGTGCGAGCTCGCCGAGCTGGTGCCGCAGCTCGATCGGCTCCGGGCGTTCGGGCTCGACGGCGTCACCGTCGCGGCCATCCGTGGCGCGCTCGGCGATGCGACCCCGCCCGAGCCGGCGCACCTCGCGGGGCTGCTGAGCCAGGGCATGATCCAGGCGCTGGCGAGCCTGTCCTGGGAGCAGACGTCGATCGCGGCCTGGGACGACGTGCAGTGGTGCGACGGCGCGTCGCTGTCCTGCGTGACCGAGCTCCTCGAGCGCCTCGATTCCATGCCCGTGGTCGTCCTGCTGTCCGCCTCCGACGGCTTCGCCAATCCCTGGGAGCAATCCCCGGCGCTCCGCGCCATCGAGCTCGGTCCGTTGACCGCGACGGAGTGCCAGGGGCTGGTCCTGCACCGCATGAGCGGAGCGGAGAAAGTCGCGCCGTCGCTGATGGCGGTCCTCCTCGATCGGTCGGGCGGCAACCCCCTGCTCGTGGAGCAGCTCCTCGACCTGCTGGTCGAGAGCGGCCGGGTCGAGGTCGTCGGGTCCGTGGCGCAGCTCGTCGAGCAGGGCGACGCGGAAGTCCCGGGCTTCCGGGAGGCGGTACGGGCCAGGCTCGAGACGTTCTCCGGGGAGGCCGCCGCCGTCGCGATCGCCGCCGCGTTCGCGGGCCCCGCACTGTGCCCGGAGGTCATCGCACACACGACGGGGCTGGACATCCTGCGTGTCCGTGCCTGCCTCGACGAGCTCGTCGACCGGGGCGTGCTGCTCCGGCACCGCAGCGGTTTCGTCTTCCCCCACGAGCAGCTCCGGCTGGCCGTGATCGATGCCGCCGGCCCGGCGTGGCGCGATGTGCACCAGGCGTTGATGGCTCGCGGAATCCTGGCCGCAGCCGATGAGGACGGCGAGGGGTGGCGGGAGCACGCGGCGAGCCTCCTCATCGACGCGGGAGAACGAGCCGCGGCCGCCGAGGTGCTCGTCGACTCGGCGCGGCGCAAGGAGGCGCGAGGCGACCTGAGGGGCGCCGCACAGCGAGCCGCGAAGGCCCTGGAGCTCGTGCGAGAGGTCGGAGCGCTGGCCCCGGCCGACGAGCTCCGCCTCTGCCTGGACGTCGGCCGGACCGCGCTCCACAGCCTGAGCCTCGACCTGGGCGAGACGGCGCTCGTGCATGCCCGGGAGCTCGCGACGCAGCTCGGCGACGCCGCGGCCGGCGCCAGCGCCCGGGTCATGCTCTGCCGCCTCCTGAGCAACGAGGGCCGTCTGACGGAGGCGATGGACCACGCCAAGGAGGCCATCCCGCTCGCCGAGAAAGCCGGCCAGCCGCTGGTCCTGGCCCAGGTCTACGCCGCCATCGCCGAGAGCTACCAGCAGTGGGGACAGTATGGACCTGACATGGCCTACCTCGAGCCCGCGCTCCAGCTCGCCTCGCAGGCTGGAGACCTGCGGGAGCTCGGCCGGATCCTCCAGCTCTCCGTGATGCACGCGGCGGGACTGGGCAAGTTCCAGCGCACCGAGGAGCTCCTGGAGCAGGCCCGAGGCATGGCCGAGACGAGCGGCGACCCGCTGCTCCAGTGCCAGGTCCTCAAGGCGGAGACGCTGCTCCACATCTTCTCGGGCGACTTCGAGGCCGGGCTGCGCAGCACGTTGGAGGGCTACGACCGCGCGCACCGCCACGGGTTCCTCGAGCTGGAGGTCATCTTCCTGCACAACGCCGGCGACGCCCACCTCAGGCTCGGCCGTATGCAGGAAGCGCTGTACTACTTCACCGAGTCCCACCGCCGCGCGGCGGCCGTGGGCTTCGACCGGCTCGTCGAGATGAACACGATGTACGTCGGGTTCCTCGAGGCCACGTACCTGCGCTCGCGCAGCGGCATGGAGCGTCTCGCCGGGATACTCGAGAAGGCGCGTACGCTGGGCAGGGTGTGGAACCTGACGCAGGGGCACCAGCTCCTCGGCCGCGCGCTCCTCGACCGGGGCGAGCTGGCCGGGGCCAGGGTCCACCTCGAGGAGGCGCTCCGCCTCGCCGAGAGCTCGGGGGTGACGTTCTTCGTGGACGACGCGAGGCACTGGCTCGACGAGCTCGTGCGAGCCGAGACGTGAAGCCCTCGGCCCACGCTCGCCGGTCCTGCGTCCTGGCCGGCGCCGTGGCTTCAACGCTCCTCGCCGCGATCCCGATCGGCGTCCCGGCCGAGGAGGCGCTCGAGGAGCCTTGCGCCGAGGAGAACGCCGAGGTCCTGGCGAGCGATCCGATCGAGGTCGCGGGCCGGGTCGCTGGGTTCGATCCCGGCGCCGCCGACGCCGCGAAGCGCACGGTGCCGAGCGACGCGGCAGCCGAGGGCGACGGTGAAGGCGCGGACGAGGGCGCGGACGAGTCCTCGGACGAGGCCTCGGACCAGATCGATACCCCGGCGCCGGAGCGATGGGAGGCATCGAAGGGCAAGCAGTGCCGGCGGTACCGGCGGCGCCGCTTCTGCGAGGGGCCGCGGAAGGTCCCGCTCCCCTACGGCGAGGCAGCGGAGCGGGCAAAGGCGCTGGGCCTCGGGACCCAGAGAGCGGCCTCGCTGATCGGCCGCGGCCCGCCACCGCGCGAGTGGGTCGAGGCGGTGACCGGGGTGGCGGAGCTCACGCTCCGGTGGCCCGTTGACGAGGGGCGGCTGTGGCGGGGGTTCGGCCCCGCGGTCAACCGGGGGCGGCGGCGCATTCACAAGGGCGTGGACATCGGGGCGCCGGCGGGGAGCCCGGTCCGGGCGGTCAACGACGGCCTGGTCGTCTACAGTGACAACGGCGTGCGGGGGTACGGCAACCTGGTGATGGTCGTTCACGCCGACGCCTCGGTGGCGTTCTACGCCCACAACAGCGCCAACCTCGTCTTCGCGGGCCAGGACGTGGGGCGCGGCCAGGCCGTCGCCGAGGTCGGTCAGACCGGGCTGGCCCAGGGCGACCACCTCCACTTCGAGCTCCGCATCGACGGCGAGGCCGTGGACCCCATGCCCCGTTTCGTGGACATCCCCGAGTCCGCGCTCCGCCGCCGGGGGTCGCCCTCGCGCTGAGCGAGCACGGCTCCTTTTACGCCCGGCGCCGCGCGAGTTGAGCGAGATGTCGAGGCAGATCTCGGCCAGGCATGGAGCCCCGCTGCCGTGGTGGACGAAGTGGACTCGGTGGACGTGGTGGACATCGCCCCATCGTTCACTCTGTCCACAATGTCCACTCCGTCCACCTCGTCCACGCTGTACAGAGCTTTGTGCTTGGGCATGAGGCATTGCGATCATCTGAGGCCGGGAGGAGCCCGACCGTCGAATCCCGACACGAGGGCATCACGTGGCGGCGCGGCGCTTGATGTCGTCGAGGCGCTTCGAGGCCAGGTCCAGGTAGTAGCTCCGGAGCGCTGGGACGGCCTCGAGGAGGCGGTCGAAGTACTCCCGGGGGAGGAACATGATGGTCGAGTCACGGGTCGCGGTGACCGAGGCGGTCGTGGGACACCGCTGGCATAGCGCGATCTCCCCGAAGCAGGCCCCGCTGCCAAGCACGGCCAGGCCGATCCGCCGGCCGTCCGGCTCGGTCCGGACCACCTCGGATTCGCCGTGCAGGATGAGGTAGAGCCCGCGCCCCTCCTCGCCTTGCCGCACCACGACGGTCCCGGCGGGGACCTTGTGGGCCTCGAACCGCTTGAGCAGCTCGAGTCGCTGCCGCTGGTCGAAGGGCTCGAAGAACGGATTCGACGAGAGCAGGTTGCGCACCATCCGTTCGGTGGCGTGCTTCTGCAGGACCGCGCCGATCTGCGGGAGGTCCTTGTCGATGGCGGCCACGGCAGCGGACGTGAAGCGCAGGAGGTCGGCTCCGCCGTCGGCCCTGACCGTCGCCGACCTCGGCTCGTCCGTCAGCACGGCCATCTCTCCGAACACCGAGCCTTCTCCGAGGCGGGCGAGGACCGCCGGCTGGCCGCTGGCCTCGTTCTGCTCCACTCGCACCATCCCCTGCGCGACGACGAAGAAGCAGTCTCCGGGCTGACCCTGCCGGAAGACGACCTCGTCGTGGTCGTAGCGGCGGAGCTCGAGCGCGTCGATGACCCGCTCGAACACCGGAGCGCCGAGCTCGCTGAAGAGCGGGACCGGCGGGACCGTGTCGGGGAACACGGTCAGGGTGTCGGTTGTCGCCGCCATCTGCGCCGTGGTCCTGAGGAGCACCGCCGTGTCCATCGGGTAGTCGAGGTCGATGTCGTCCCGGACCCGGGCCGACAGGTCGACCGGCGCGGCCCGCGCGCCGCGCCCCATCCTTGGCGAGTCCTTGCAGTAGATCGCCGCGAGGTCCCGTTGCAGCTCCTTCACCCTGGGGTAGGTGTGGGCGATCATCTTGATGGCGACCAGGGCCTGGAGCGGGAGCCCGGCCTTGATGTCGTACACGGCGACAGCGGCGTACACGCCCCCGGCGAGCCGGGTCTCGCCCATGACGAGCAGGCAGTCGGCGACCTTCAGCCGACTCTGGAAGTCACGCGGCTCGGATTCGATCACGAGCCGGAAGACCTTGAGCGCCCGGATGGGATCACCGGTCTGGAGCTTGGTGATCGCGTGGTCCTTGAGGTCCTGGAGGGTGGCCATCTCGAACATCCCTCGGCGCCGGTGGTCCCGGAGCGTTCCGGGGCGCCGCGCCAGGCACGTCCATGATAGCCGAGTCGGACTAGTAGTCCATGCCGCCCATGCCGCCCATGCCGCCGCCCATGCCGTGGCCGCCGCCGCCGCCCTTCTCTTCCTTCTTGGGCTTCTCGGCGACGAGGCACTCGGTGGTGATCATGAGCCCGGCGACGCTGGCCGCGTTCTGCAGGGCCGTCCGGACCACCTTCGTCGGGTCGATCACGCCGGCCTTGACCAGGTCCTCGTACTCGCCGGTCTGGGCGTTGTACCCGAACGCGCCGCTGCCTTCGCGCACCTTCTGGGCCGCGATCGAGCCCTCGACCCCGGCGTTCTCGGCGATCATCCGGAGCGGCTCCTCGAGCGAGCGCCGAACGATGTTCACGCCCACCTTCTGCTCCGCGTCCGCCTCGATCTTGTCCAGCGCCTCGATCGCCCGGAGCAACGCCACGCCGCCGCCCGGCACGATCCCTTCCTCGGCTGCCGCGCGGGTCGCGTTCAGCGCGTCCTCGACGCGGGCCTTCTTCTCCTTCATCTCGGTCTCGGTCGCGGCGCCGACCTTGATCACCGCCACTCCGCCGACGAGCTTCGCCAGCCGCTCCTGGAGCTTCTCGCGGTCGTAGTCGCTCGTCGTGTCCTCGATCTGCTGGCGGATCTGCCGCACGCGGCCCTTGATCTGCGCCTTCTCGCCCGCGCCGTCGACGACCGTGGTGTTGTCCTTATCGATGCGCACGCGCTTGGCGCGACCGAGGTCGTTCAACGTCACGCTCTCGAGCTTCCGGCCGAGCTCCTCGGAGATCACCTGGCCGCCGGTCAGGACCGCGACGTCCTTCAGCATCTCCTTGCGCCGGTCGCCGAACCCGGGCGCCTTCACCGCCGCGCAGTGCAGCGTCCCGCGGATCTTGTTCACGACCAGGGTCGCCAGGGCCTCGCCCTCCACGTCCTCGGCGATGATCACGAGCGGCTTCTGCATCCGCGCGATCTGCTCGAGCACCGGCAGGAGATCCTTCATGTTGGAGATCTTCTTCTCGTGGAGCAGCAGGTAGGCGTCTTCCAGCACCGCTTCCATCCGCTCCGCGTCCGTCACGAAGTAGGGGCTCAGGTACCCGCGGTCGAACTGCATGCCTTCCACGACGTCGAGGGCGGTCTCCATGCTCTTCGCCTCCTCGACCGTGATCACGCCTTCCTTCCCGACCTTCTCCATCGCCTCGGCGATGATGTTGCCGATGGTGGCGTCGTTGTTCGCCGAGATGGTCCCGACCTGCGCGATCTCTCGCGGGTCCTGCGTGGACTTCGACTGGCCCTTCAGGTGGCCCACCACCTGTTCCACGGCCCGGTCGATGCCGCGCTTGATCTCCATCGGGTTGTGCCCGGCCGTCACGAGCTTCGAGCCTTCCCGGTAGATCGCCTGCGCCAGGACGGTGGCCGTCGTCGTGCCGTCGCCGGCCACGTCGCTCGTCTTGCTCGCCACCTCGCGCACCATCTGCGCGCCCATGTTCTCGAACTTGTCCTCGAGCTCGATCTCCTTCGCGACGGTCACACCGTCCTTCGTGACCGTGGGCGAGCCCCAGCTCTTCTCCAGGACCACGTTCCGGCCGCGGGGGCCCAGCGTGACCTTCACCGCGTTGGCCAGCACGTTGACCCCACGCAGGATCTTCGCCCGGGCCTTCTCCTCGAATACCAGCTCTTTTGCCGCCATGACCTTGCCTCCTCTACTCCTCGATGACCCCGAGGACATCATCCTCGCGTAGGATCAAATGGTCTTCTCCCTCGATCTTGATCTCCGTCCCTGAGTACTTGCCGAAGAGGATGCGGTCCCCGGCCTTGACCTCGAGTGGGCGCAGCTTGCCGTTGTCGCCGAGCTTGCCTTTCCCGGCCGCGACGACTCTCCCCTCGAGCGGCTTCTCCTTGGCCGTGTCGGGGATGATGATCCCGCCCTTGGTCGTCTCCTCCTCGGTGATCCTCTTGACGATGAGCCGATCCTGCAATGGTCTGATCTTCATTGGACCCAAACCTCCCGTGGGTTAGTACCACCACGATTTCGAGCTGTTGGCACTCTTCCCCTGCGAGTGCCACCGTCAAACGGGGTGCATACTAATCACCTCGTCAATTGTGTCAACCGGCGAGAGCCATTTTTTTCGGGACGGCCGCGAGGGACTCGGACCGGTCCCAGACGCGCCTCAGATCTTGTGCGCGTCGATGAACTGCTCGACCACTTCCCGGACGTCACGGTGGAAGTAGACCTTGCCGGCGGCGATCTCGCGGAGCGCCGTCACGGCCGGCTTGTTCTTGCTCGGGACGAGCGAATGGGCGCCCTTCATGAGCTGTCGAGTGCGCTGAGAGGCCAGGAGGACCAGGGCAAAGCGGTTCTTGACCCGCACCATGCAATCCTCGACCGTGACTCGTGCCATTACAGCCTCCCGACGCGAAAGCAGCGCACTATAGTCTCCGGGTCGGCGATCCGCAAGTCCCGCGCGACGACCATAATCGTCGGCTCCAGACTCCAGGCTCCAGGCTCCAGGGCCTGCAGGCTGCGGCTGGGCGATCATTCTGTGGTGTCCTGGGGACCACCCGCGAGGCGAAGAGACAGATGCTGCGCCATGCCAGGTTTTCGCACTGAAGCCTGTAGTCTGTAGCCTGCAGCCTGTCGGCGAAGCCGACGATCAGGGGACGATCTACAACAGGGCGCGGATCTGGTCCGCGAGGTCGAGGGGCAGGACCACCGGAGCCCAGATGCGGATGCGACCTTCCGAGTCGAGGACGATGGTGAAGGGCATGGGCTCGTACCAGAGCACGTCGCGGAGGAGGCCGTCGATCACCCCCCCTGGCGGGACGTGGGTCGTCACGTCGGGCTCGAAGTAGTCGTGCCACCACGTACACAGCTCGAGGTTGGCGACCACGTCGGGGTCGTCCTCGAGCACGATCTCCACGAGGGTCACGGACTCGCCCTCGAGCTCGGGCAGCACGCGGTTCAGGAGCTCGTTCGTGCTCGACATACAGGACCCGCACCACGCGACGACGAAGTGGACGATGGTCGCCGAATGGCCGCACCAGAGCCTGGGGAGATTCGTCTCCGAGCCGTCGCAGCTCCAGAGGCTGAACGGCTCGAGCACCGATCCCGGACGGAGGCCGTACCCGTCCGCCGGGTATCCGCATTCGAGCTCGGGGTCGGCATCGATCTCGGTATCTCCCTCGACGTCGGCGTCCTCGAGCGCGTCGGTGTCGTCGGCGTCGGCATCGCCGTCGGCGCTCGCGCTGTCGGTGTCGGCGTCCGGCAGGTGTATCTCGACATCGCCGATGGGGCCGGAGACATGGCAGGATGTCAGGACCACAGCGAGGACGGGCGAAGCGAGGCTCCTCATGGGATCTCTTATGGGTGTTGAATGAGAAACCGTCAAATGCCCGCGCGCTGCTGGAATGCCGCCTCGATCCCGGTGTGTCTCGCCGGGATGGCGATCGTCTCGTGCGGCGCTCGGGCAGTCCAGGCCCAGTCGCTCTCGCCGGAGCGCGCCGTCGTGGACCGCATCGGCGCGCGCCTCGCGGCGTCCCCGTCGGATCGCGCGGCTCCCGTGTGGCTCGAGCAGGTATGGGCAGCCTGGGATGTGGTCGGCCCCGATCCCGTGGTCCGGACGCTGCGACACGTCTCGGAGGACCGTCGGGCCGCGCGGTGGGTCCGGGACGCGGCGCGCTTCCACCTCGCCGAGGCCGCGCTCCGCGAGGGGCGTGGCTCGGAAGCCCGCGAGCTGGCCGACTCGCTCGGTGTGGTCCGCGGCTTCCTCGTCGTCGGCCCCCTCGGGAACGAGGGCGGAGCCGGGCTCGAGCGGCGGTTCCCGCCCGAGGACGCCCTCGACGGCCCCATCGACCTGGACGCTCCCATCGAGGGTGCCCACCGGCCGGTCTCCTGGCGCGAGGCAGAGGCGTCCGGGCCGCTCGGGGTCCTGGCGTTCGACGGGCTCGTCCACCCGACCGACGGTGTCTGCGTGTTCGCGGCCAGCGCCGTCGAGCTCGAGCGGCCTCGCTCGGTGGTGCTCACCGCCTCGGCCGAGGGCGCGCTCGTGGTGTGGATCAACGGTCGCGAGGCCGTGCGGGATGGGGTTTACCGCCGAATCTACCCGGACCGCTTCGCAGTCCGGGCCGTGCTGCCCGCGGGCACGAGCCGCGTCCTCGTGAAGGTCTGCGGCGACGACGAGACGGTCCCGGCGCTCGTGTTGCGCGTGACCGAAGAGGACGGAGCGCCGCTCGGCGGCTCGTTCAGCGGCTCGCCCGTCCTGGCGCGCCGGACACCGCCGCGCGCGGGTCCGCGGCCCCGACCCCTGCCCACGCCGTTCTCTTCCGCGTGGCAGCGGGCCGGCTCCGGGCGAGCGGTCGTCGCCGAGCGGGCGGACATCGCCAGGTACCTGCACCTGACCGGAGGAGACGACCCCTCGGACCCGCGGGCGCCGGCGCTCGCCGGGAATGCCGCGGATGCATCCGGGGCCGTGGACGAGGGGCTCCTGGCGGCCGAGCTCGCTCCGGAGCGGAACCAGGCCCGGGCCCGCCTCGAAGCGCTGCTGCGAGATCACCCTGAGGACCCGCTGGTGCTGAGCTCGATCGCCGAGGTCGTCGCCGGGGGTCCCAACCCACGGGACGCTCGGGCCCTGTGCGACCGCGCGCAGGCCGTGGCTCCGGCCTCGGTCGGCGCGGCCGTGCTCGAGGCCGAGCTGCTGTGCGACCTCGGCCTCCCGCTCGCGGCGCACCGCGGGCTCGAGGACGCGGTCGCGCTCGCGGGGCCGGTGCCGGCCCTCCTTCGTGCGGCCGCCGACGTGGCGGAGCAGGCGGCCCTGCCCGACGCGAGGCGGCGTCACCTCGAGGCGCTCGTCGCGGTGCGAGCCGACTCGGTCGATGTCCTTCGCCAGCTCGCGCAGCTCGCGCACGAGCGTGGCGATGCGCCCTCCGTGGTCGTGGCTCGCCTCGATGCCCTCGAGGACGTTGGGTGGAACCGTCTGCCGGACAGGGTCTGGGCCGCGTCGGTCCACGAGCAGCACGGGCTGATCGCCGAGGCCGAGGCCGCGCTCCGCCGGGTCGTGCGCCAGTCGCCGGACTTCGACGAGGCGTGGGCGGCCCTCGCGCGGCTGCTCGCCGGCGCCGGGCGGACGAGCGAGGCGCTGGGGCCGCTCGTTCGGAGCCTCGAGCTCCGGCCACAGGACCACAGGCTTTCCGAGCTCAGGGATCATCTGCTGGAGGCCGACCCGTTCGAGGAGCCGTACATCGAGGCGCCTGCGACGTTCCTCGCCAGACGCGGCACTGGCGGCGGTGAGCAGGCGCGGTGGTTGCTCGACCTCACGGTGATCAGGGTCCACCCGAGCGGCCTCGCGTCGCGCTTCCGGCAGATCGCGGTCGAGGTGCTGGACGAGCGAGGGGCTCGCGCCCACCGGGCCCGCGCCATCGCCTTCGTGCCGGGCGAGCAACAGGTCACGATCAGGAGCGCCCGTGTTCACCGCGCGGCTGGGGGCGTCGAGGAGGCGTCCGGGCGGTTCATCCAGGAGCTGAGCGACCCGAGCATCCGGATGTACTACGACGAACGGGCCGAGGTCGTCGAGCTCCCCAGGCTCCGCCCGGGCGACGTGGTGGAGATCGCGTACCGGGTCGATGACCTCGCGGAGAACATGTTGGACGGACACTTCGGCGACCTGCTCATGGTGCAGGGGGATGAGCCGAGACGGCGCGTGGCCGTCGTCCTGATCCACCCGCGGGGCATGACCATCCATAGCCTCGATCCTGTCCTGACGGGGGTGCGGCACGGCCAGCGCTGCGGCGAGCCCGACGACGACCACTGCACTCGTGCCTGGGAAGCCTCTGACGTTCCGGCCCTTCCTCCGGAGGAGGACCGGCCTCCGCGCGACGAGCTCGCCGCCCGGGTGGCGCTCTCGACCTTCGGGGACTGGGGGGAGGTCTCGATGTGGTTCAGCGGACTCGTGCGCGATCAGCTCGTGCCGGACGAGCGGATGCGGCGACTCGTGGACGACCTCGTGCGTGGTCTGGACACCGACGAGTCGCGCGTCCGGGCGATCCACGAATGGGTCGTGCGGAACACGAGGTACGTCGCCCTCGAGTTCGGGATCCACGGGTATCAACCCTACCCCGTCACACAGGTCGTGGACCGCGGCTTCGGAGACTGCAAGGACAAGGCGGCGCTGCTGGTGGCGATGCTCGGGCTTGCGGGGGTGGACGCGTCGATGGTCCTGCTCAGGACCCGGGGCGCCGGGCGGGTCCCCGCGCAGCCGCCGTCCCTCGTGCTGTTCGACCACGCCATCGCGTACGTCCCGTCGCTCGACCGGTTCATCGATGGAACGGCCGAGCAGAGCGGGATCTCCGAGCTGCCCTGGATGGACCAGGGCGTCACAGCGCTCGTCGTGGACGGAGACGGCAGCTCGCGGCTCGTCACGACGCCGATCGACGAGCCCGCCAGGAACGTCGAGCAATCGGAGATCGAGGTCTCGGTGTCGGCCGAGGGTGGTAGCGAGGCCCGGATGCGGCAGAGTTTCCAGGGCAACCGAGCCGCGTTCATGCGGTACGACCTCCAGGCCGCCGCGCTGCGCGAGGAGCGGCTCGTGCAGCGGCTCGGGCTCCGCTGGCCGGGCGCTCGCCTGGTCGAGCACCGGCTCGTCGAGGTCGAGGACCTGGAGCGCCCCGTCGAGCTCGAGGTCCGGTTCCACGCCCCGTCCATGGTGCGGACCGAGGGCGGACACCTGGCGATCGAGCTCGCGCAGCCCAGGGACCTCGGACAGCGCTGGGTCCGTCGTTCGACTCGCCGCACACCGCTCGAGCTCGGTGAGCCTCCGCACCGCGAGGTCGAGGACCGGACCGTCGTCCTCCCCGCGAACGCCACGGTCGAGGTCCTCCCGGAGGCGGTGTCGATCGAGTCCCAGTTCGGCGATCTCGAGATCGAGGTGTCACGAGACGGACGGCAGGTGCGCGTCCGGACGGTGCTCGAGATCCGTGTCGATCGCGTCGAGCCGGACGCGTACGTCCAGTTCAGGCGGTTCTGTCACGACGTGGACCGCGCGCTCGAACGGCGGCTCGTGGTCGCGCTCCCGTGATGGAGACCGCAGCGAGCCGGATGCTCAACCGAGGCCGAGCTCGCCGTAGATGTCGAGCGAGGTGTCGGTGATCTCCACGCCGGCCTTCTTCAGCGACTCGACCACGGCCGCCTCGCCGGTCTCCAGGATCTTGAACCACGCCTCGGCCTTCTTGAGGTTGGAGGCCGTGATGTACCCGAGCATCATGGCGTTCATGGCGGCTTTCAACCCGTGCACCTGCATGGCGAGCAGCGTGTCCAGCCCTCCCTGGAGCACTGTGAACTCCGTGGCCTCGGGATCGTCCGATTGACCTTCGCCAAAGGTGATCTTCCCGTTCTCGAAGGTCAGCCAGTACCTGTCCTTCTCGATGCGCGTGCCGTCCGGGTCGTTGAGGATGAGGTTGTACGTGTATTTTCCTTCGGCGTCCTGCCTCACGAGGTGCTCGGACGCGGCCATGAAGTGACGCAGCGGGACATCCTTGAGTGCATAACGCTCCATCGGGATCCTCCTTGACCGGGTGAATGTACACGACGCGGCGCGTCAACGGAAGGGGGACCTGCCCTCGCTGTGAGTATTTTGATATTCTTCAACATCGAGCCGCATGATCGTCGCGCTCGGGCTCGTCCCCTGGACCGCCTGGGGGAGCCGACGCTCGAGGCTGGGCAGGGAGCAACCACATGACCAAGGAAACCCGCAAGAGCAAGAGGGCACCCGCCGCGCTCAGGGTCCGGTTCCGGGCAGCTTCGGTCGAGCAGTTCATCGAGCAGCAGAAGGAAAACCTCTCGAGCGGAGGCATCTTCATCCGATCGAAGTCGCCCCTGGCTCGGGGGACGCTCATGGTGTTCGACTTCCAGCTCCAGGACGGCGCGCCCTTGCTCAAAGGGGTCGGTCGCGTCGTGTGGGCTCGAAAGCCCGACGCGATCAAGGACGGCGAGCCCCCTGGCATGGGCATCAAGTTCATCCGGGTCGAGCCGGAGAGCCTCTCCACGTTCCAGAAGATCATGTCCGGAAAGAGGGCGGCGGAGGGAGGGCGAGACGTGGTGGTGAGCCTCGGGGCGGACGAATTCGCCCCGCCGGTCGCCGAGGATCATGACCGTCCAGCGGACGAGGCGGGAGAAGCGCCGATGGTGCTCCAAGGGCGGCAACTGTCGTCGCGACCTCCGGCCAATGTGCCCCCGGAGCAGCCGACGCCGGATCTCGACGCCGCGCTGGAAGCGTTGACGGGCGAGCCTTCGGACAAGCTCGAGCTCGCGGGCAACGCGCCAGTCATACCGGTAGGAGAGGGTGTGCTCGACACCGAGCAGGCCCAGGAATCGACTGGCCCCGCCGAGCCGGCGTTGGAGCCTCCTCTCGCTTCGACCGACGCCGGCACGACGAACGAGAAGGCTCGCCACGGGCGACTCAAAGAGGCCTTCAGCACGATCAAGGTCGCGGTGCCCCCGCCCGTGGAGCCCGCGCCCGCGCCGCTCGGAGACCCCTTTGCTTGCCTTGAGGACGCGACGTTGAAGGAGCCAGCGCGACCGGCGGAGGAGCCGCCGCAACCAGCGGAGGAGCCCTTCGAGGAAGTCGAAAGACTCCTCAAGACCGTCATCGAGTCTCCGAAGGTCGAAGCCCCTGCCGAGTCGCTGTCGCCGGAGGTCGACACACCCCAGCCCACATCGACTCCGCCTCTCGTTGTGCCGGCCCCCGTGCCGCCGCCCCTGTCGTTCGAGCTGCCCGGCGAGCCGATGCCTCCGGCCGTTCAGCCGCCCATGCCTACGGGAGCGCCGCCATCGGAAGCCGTGGCCCCGGTGGTGGTGACTGCTCCACCGGCAGAGCCAGAGCCGCCAGCGTCGCCGCCGACACCTCGGGAACATGTCGTTCCGCAGGAGGCGATCTCCGAGGCACCGACGTACATCCCGCCCCAGGCTGCCAAGCCCTTCGTGTCGGCGATGCCTCATGAGAAGCGGGGCGGCAAGCCTGTCGGGGTCATCGTCCTCGTGGTCGTCGCGGCCGTGGTGCTGGTGGTGGCGTCGTGGTACCTGATCACGTTGCTCAGGGTCCCTTCAGGGGAGGAGGCTGGCGAGAGGGGCGTGCAACCCTCTCAGGGTGTCCCGGTGCCCGGAGCTCCCGGGCCGGAGGTCGCCGAGGTGACTCCTCCACAGGTCGCTCCCCCCGAGGCCCCGTCAGCGACAGATGGGGCGGCGGTCCAGGGGGACGCGGCTGCTGCGCCGGTGGATCGGGCCGACACGGGCGCGCCACCCTCCGTCACTCCGCCTGAGACGCCGCCCCAACCCGAGACGCCGCCGCCGCCCGAGACGCCGCCCCAACCCGAGACGCCGCCGCCGCCCGAGATGCCTCCTCCGCCCCCTCCCGCCGTCGCTCCTCCAATGCCCGCGACCGGCGGACGAGTGCTGGTGATCACCTCGACGCCGACGGGCACGCTGGTGTCGGTCAACTCCCGGAGCTTCGGCCGCACCCCGGTGACGTTGACGGACCGCGACGTGGCCCTCGATCACACCCTGCACATCCGCCTCAGCAGGAGGGGGCACCTGAACTGGGACGCCGTGATCGAACCGACCGATCCGCGCTGGACCTCATCGAACGGAGGTCTCAACATGGAGCTCGACGCGACTCTGGTCGAGCACGGCGGTCGTTCGAGGGAGTACGAGCTCGAGCCCGGGCAGCTTCCCCCACCGACCGCGCCCCCGACGCCCTCAGCGCCCCCGACGCCACCGGCCCCGGTGGAGGAAAACCCCTACCAGTAGGGAGTGGCCGCGCAACGGTTCTGGTGAAGCGCGCTCGATGTGACAGGCCGTGCGGGGAGTCCACCACGTCCACTGCGTCCACCGTGTCCACATTGTTCAACAAGGGCATCAGTCGGAGACCGGAGACTCGAACGGGTCGGTGGGCTCGGACCGTAGAGCCGCGTCGAGATCGGAGGCGGGACGACGTTGTGACGATGCGCCGCCCCGGAGCGGGCCGGCATCGCGCTGGCCCTGCCCCGATCCTGGAGACGTGTCGATCTCCTGGTCGGGAGCGCTGTACGCGCACCGGAACCCGTACCACGGGGTACGATGACCCGGCTCGTCGCGGTGGCGGTTGGACGTCCTGATGTAGTCGGCGCCGAAGTGCCAGGAGCCTCCACGGAGCACCCGCTGAAGGCCCGTGAGCGGGACGTCGATCTCACCGGAGGGCCCCGGCGGGAGGTAGTGCGGCGTGTACCAGTCCTCGACCCACTCCCAGACGTTTCCCGCCAGGTCCTGCGCGCCGTAGGGAGAGGCGCCCGCCGGTCGTCCGCCGACCTCGGCCGGTGCGGTCCGATCGCACTCGATGAACACCGCACGTTCGCAGGTCGGCGGGTCGTCTCCCCAGGGCATGGACCTCCGGTCGTCGCCCCGAGCGGCACGCTCCCACTCGGCCTCCGTTGGGAGCCTCTTGCCGCTCCACCGGCAGTAGATCGCCGCATCGTACCAGCTCACGCCGACGACCGGCTGGCGCGGGGCGCCGAACAGGCTCGGGTCCGTGTCGTCCGGGGATCGACATACCCCGGCGTCGACACACTGCGCGTACTCCTCGTTCGTCACCTCGTACCTGTCGATTGAGAAGGCCGGCACGAAGACCTCGTCGGCCGGGGTCTCGTCGTCTTCTCCTTCACCCTCGAGCGATCCTCTCTGGAGCGTCCCGGCCGGGACCTCCACCATGCTCGCGACGGACCGCGGGGCGTCCGGCCATCCCCCGTCGGGCTCGACCAGCGGCGCGGCGAGGCCGTCCCGGGACGGGGGGCGCACCAGCCGGGGTGAGGTCTCGGTGCTCGGCCTCGCCGAGGTGCTCGCGTCGCCATGGCCCGGCGAGCGGAAGTCCACCTCGTCGCGGATGCTCGAGAGGTTCCAGATGGCGATGACGACCGAGAGCACGGCGCCGATCACGGCCACGACCAGGACGCTGCGCGAGACCTGTGTCTCCCGGAGCCCGTCCTCGTGTGCCTCGCCGCGCATCGGTCGGGGTGGAGTATAGCGCGCCGCGGCCGTGGTGCGAGTCTCGATCGCCGGTGGCTTGCCCCGGTGTCGGGACTCTGACACAGTGAACTGTCGAGGAGGTGATATGCCGGAGAGACCACGTCGACCACGGAGCGTGATCGGCCTGCTCATCTACCTCCTGGGGCTCCTGCTCTCGAGGCACCTCGGACCGCGGTGGCTCCGGATACTCGCGGCGATCCTTCTCGGGTTGCTCCTCGCGCTCGAGGTGCTCTGCAACGGGCTGACCTGAAGGCCTGCGCCGCGTCGCGACGAGGGTCAACCGAGCGAGGCGATCGTCAGCTCGCCGTCCTGGCTCCAGACGATGGTCAACCGCATGGGCAAGCACCCCTCGGCATCGCCACCCCCTTTGCGCCTGGTCGCGGCGACGACGCGGCGGAGCGCGCGGGCCCACCGGGTGACCGGGAGGCCGGCCAGGGGCAGGAGCCACGCCATCGCGGACCCGAGCCTGCTGGCACCGCCCTGGTGAAGGAAGGTCGCGACGACATCATGGGCCACGGGGTCGCTGGAGTGCACGACCACCAGACACGAGTCCGGAGCCGGGACGACGTCGAAGCTCTCTCCGGACGGGTCCGCGCCGAGCTTCTCGTCCAGGGTCGCCCACGTGGCCTCGAGCGCCTTCTGGCTCGAGACCTGGATCTGGCCGCCCCGGCCCGCCGCCTCGAGGGCCGCTCTGAGCGCCTGCTGGAGCAGCTCCGGTCCCTGTTCCGTCATCGTGCCTCCGAGGGGACGACCATAGCACGTCCCGGGCTCGAGGGGATCGCGGGGGACGCCACCGGAGCGTGACGGGTGGGTTGGCGCGTCCGCGTGTCTCGGCTATTTGGTCCGTCGATGGGCATCTCGGTCGCAGCGGACCTGAGCGCCGTCACGGCCCCATCGCCGCACGCATCGATCGATAGGACGCGGGCGGATGGAGTTTCGTGGTATGTCGACGATATGCGAGCACGGTTGTTCCGAGGTGTTCCGGTCCTGATCCTTGGAGCGCTCATTTCCGTCGTCGGTGCGTGCGACGACGAGCCCGGCGCTGACGGTGACGCTGACAGCGACGCTGCCGCAGATGGCGATGTCGACGTCGATACCGATGCCGACGGCGATTCCGACGCTGACGCCGATGGTGATGCCGACACGGACGTGGACGGCGACGTCGATGCCGATACCGACGGAGATTCCGACGGTGACGCTGACGCCGACGGTGACGCCGACGCCGACGGTGACGCCGACGGGGACGGCGACGCAGACGTGGACGGCGACGGCGGGACCGCGATGGAGCGGTGCGTTGCTTCGGGCGACTGCGGCGACCTCGCGTGGGAGCTCTTCCCGTTGCTCAACGTCCACCGGACCACGGTGGGGTGCGACGCGCTGGTCTGGGACGACGTCCTGGCGGACGTCGCGTCCGAGTGCGTGGCGATGATGATCGAGGCGGGAGCGGTCACGGCCTGTCGTGGCACGCTCGGAGATCGGCTCGCGGCGCACGGCGTGGCCTTCGGAGCGGCCGGACAGACCAACGCCAGGGACGACGACCTGGATGACGCCGCGGCCGCGATCGCGGACGGCGAGTACCTGCCGGTCTGCACCATGACCCGCGTCGGCGTCTCCATCGGGCCGGACGAGGACGGGTTCGTCTGGATCTCCGTCGTCTTCGTCCAACCCCGGACCTCGTGACCTCACGGCCGATCGAGTGTCGCTTCGAGGAACCGCGCGATGGCGTCGGTGTCGTGGTGGCCGATGACCACGTCGGCCACGCGGATGAGGTCCTGGCGCGCGTTGCCCATGGCGACGCCGAGTCCGCACGCCTCGAGCATCTCGACGTCGTTCGGGCCGTCGCCGAATGCGATCACGTCCTCGAGCGGCACGCCGATGATCCCGGCGAGGTCCACGACCGCCGCGCCCTTCGTCACGCCGGGAGGGAGCACCTCGAAGTAGTGCGGTTCCGAGTTGACCACGGTGCAAGGGTGCATCATGGCCTGCCGCGCCTCCTCCCGGAACCGCGGAAAGAGCTCGGGCGGCCCGACGAACAGCAGCTTGATCGGCTCCGTATCGAGCCGTTCGAGGAACGGGACGAGCGGCCCGACCTCGGTGTGAGGCGCGACGTCCTTGTACTCTGACGCCTCGGACTCCGGGGTCCGCGCGGCGATGTAGATCTCGTCGCCAACGTACAGGTTCACATGAAGGCCGAGCCGGGCTCCGACCTCGATGGCCGCGATCGCGTCGCGCGTCGGGAGGCGGTGGTCCGCGAGCACATCTCCCGTGTCCCACCGGCGGGTCCGCGCGCCGTTGAAGTGGACGATCGGCGCGTTGGGCCGGACCGCGTTGGCATACGGCGCCGTGCTCCGCGGCGAGCGACCCGTCGCGAGCGAGACGAGCACGCCTCGCTCCATCGCCGCGCGGAGCAGGGCGAGGTTGCGCGTGTGGATGGTCCGGTCCGACGCGAGCAGCGTACCGTCGAGATCGAACACGAGGAGGCGCGAGCTCATGCCGTTCATTCCCTGGACTCGACTTTCCAGAGCGTCGTGGCGAGCACGGCCGAGAGCACCGACGAGCCGACCCAGAACACGACGGGCGTGGAGAAGTCGTAGACCCTGTGGCCGTCCACGATGGTGGTGCCCCGC
>Ga0233425_10003818_pt1 | contig 26488 bp, 20 predicted proteins | sample Watercolumn_Towu_2_FD_181712 | JGI IMG/M metagenome (GOLD analysis project Ga0233425, IMG submission 181712) | Freshwater microbial communities from Lake Towuti, South Sulawesi, Indonesia - Watercolumn_Towuti2014_140_MG | ecosystem: Environmental > Aquatic > Freshwater > Lake | place...
TGGTGCGCAGATCCCAAGCAGATTGCAGCCGGTGGTTTGCGTAGAAGCGCTTGTCGTAACTCGCGCCGAGGGACAGTCCCCAATGCCTTTTCGGACCAAAGATGTCCGAAAAAGTCACGTCGGACGTCAGCCCGCTCTTTTCGGCCGTCCCGCTGTGGTTGAACCCGACCGAGCCAGCGAGAAACCGCTCCTTGTGATCGAATGGACTGGCGGTCTTGATGTTCAACGTGCCGCCGAGGGCGTTCGCGTCCATGTCTGGCGTCGCGCTCTTGATCACTTCGATTTGCGAGATTTGGGATGCATGGAGCGTGTCGAGCGGCACGGCCCGGCCAAGGCGGACTCCGCCCGGCGCCGCCAAAGTGGCGCCATCAAGCGTCACTTGGTTGAGATTCGGCTCGACGCCGCGAATGCTCACGTAGCGGCCTTCGCCACCGTCAAAATCGAGGACCAGACTGACACCGGGCAGGCGACCCGCAGCCTCGGAAACGTTGCGGTCAGGCAGGTTGCCGATGGCGTCGGATGAAACGATGTCCGCGATGTTGATCGCGTTTCGTTTTTGCTGAAAGGCTCGCGCACGGCCCGCGCGATAGCCCTCCACCACTACCGCCTCTAACTCGATCACCTCCTGGCGCATCGCAATCGAAACCACGACTTCTCCGCTGGCGGGCACGCGTACGGCCTCGGTCTTCGTCTCGTGGCCGACATACATGAAGCGCAATGTGTAATTCCCGGCCGCCAGACCGGAAAACCGGAACCGGCCGCCGCTGTCCGCGAACTCGGTGCGGCCGCCTTCGACCAGCAGGACGGAAGCGCCGGGGAGAAATTCCTTGTTGGACGAGTCCGAAACTACGCCGACGATATCGCCGGCCCAGCATCGCACGGCGGCGATACCGAAACCGAAAGCGACCAACAGGCCGCGCCCGAGGGGAATCTGGTTTGTGTTCATGACGATGGGGATCAACCTGACTTGGAACTAAGAAAGCGTGGCCGCGCAGGGAAAGCGGAGGATCGCTGGAATGTACGAGTGCTGGAATGCCGGGCATTCCGCGGTTCGACATTCAGGTGGCCGAGGGCGTCCACCGCCTTCCTTACGCCGAGCTCTGGGCTGGTCAGCACTGGAATCGGCGTCGGCCCCAGTTCGGGCAGGATCGCAATCATGCTGCCCTGCGCACAAATGATCACGTCGACCTGTTTCGCGAGCCGCCGAATCGCTTGCAGGACCATGCGATTGTGCCGGGCGCGGTCACCCCGCTGTAGCACATCGAAAGCTCCCTTGACCAGGCAGCGGACAATCTTGACGGAAGCGTGATGCTGGCGCGCAGTGGCGGCGACGAGACGGCAGGTCGGCCCCAACGTCGTCTCCAGCGTTGCCACAACGCCGATCTTGCCGCCGATCCGGCAGGCGTGCTCTGCCATCGCGGAGTCGATCTTGACGACAGGAACCCTCACGACTCGCGTCGCGAAGTCCGCTGCCTCGCCCACGGACGAGCATTGGCTGAAAATCAGGTCGGCGCCCGCCGCTGCTGCGGCCCGGAAATACTGCCGCATCCGTTGCTTCACTCCCGCGGTCACACCGCCGTTGGCCAGCACCTCATCTAGCAGGCTGTCGTCGACGATATGGTGGACTGTGATATGTGGCCCGAGCTTGCGAAATAGCGCCGTCAGGTCGTGCACCGAGACAAAGCTCGTATGCACGATGAATACTCGCGGATGTTTGGAATTGCCGTTCATGTTGGAGGGAACCTTTTGAGCTCAGTCGATCAGCTTCAGTTGCTGCAGGATGGAATGGACGGCCTCAAAGGCCCCGTAGATCGCCAGTAAGAAGATGAAGCCCATGATGGCGTTTTCCCACCAGCGGTTGCGAAGGTCATCGCCCATGAACGCCGGACTGGCTGTGATCCACCACAGACCGCCCGCGAGCGCGGGTATCATGACGACCGTGACGGAGTTGGCTAGGATGGTGAGCGTTACGAACTCCGCGCGGCCCATCCAGACCAGCGGTGAAACCAGAATCCACAGAACCACAAGCCGGTAGACTCGGTGGTGCCGGTAGTCCGTGGTGCCCGACTTGGTCTGCGGCTCGCGCCAAAGAATCCAGGCATGCGTAGCGAGGCAGGCGAGGCCGAGTCCCGCGCCGACGATTGAAGTGAAGATCGCTGCGAATACTCCTAAGAGAAACAACAGTTTGCCGCTCTTTCCCAGCACGGCACCCAGCAAGCCGGCGAGATCGTCGATCGACGCGATGGTGCGGCTCGTTCCATGAACCAACTCCGCCCCCAAGGTCCAGACCGCTAGATTGAACACGATCATCACCACGACCGCCACGAGGAAATCATAGCTCTGCACGCGCCGATAGGCGGGGCCCTTCCAGCCTTTCTGCTCGAGGAAATACGGATAGATCAGGTTCGCGAGGGAACCACCCACCGCGCCTACCATCCCGACGGCGACCAGTATCGCGCTGAACGGACCTTTTTGTTCCGGAATCTCGAACGCAAATACACCCTTGATCACGCCCACGAGATCCGGCCCCACCCAGAGCGCGCAGCCTAGCAGCGAGACGGCGAGCACGGCTACGAAAACTTTGAACAGCGCCTCGGTCCTCGCGTAGATTGGCCGAAAGATCAGAGCGATCGACACCGCCACCCAGACTACCTGCCAGATCAAGCTGGATGCGACGCCCGTGACCTCTGTCGAAATCTCGCCGATGCCTGCCAGCATGTAGCAGGTGCTCAGGTGCCCCCAGAACAGCACCAGCAAGATAAGAAACGGTGCATACCAACGGTGCAAACGGACGAGTCCATCCAGCACACCTTCACCCCGTGGATTGCAGAGCTGATAGCGCGCGATCAACGAAACGAACAAATACCGGACCATCAGCGCCAGAACCATCGCCCACATGAGCGCGTAGCCATAGTTTCCGCCCGCCACTCCTGCAGACACGATATCGCCGGCGCCCAGCCAGGTCAGCACAGCGACGAAGCCTGGACCGAAGGCCTTGAGGTATTCCCAGAAACTGCGGGGAATCGGAGGCGCTGAGATGGTGGGATTGCTCATCAATAATCTAGCTGTGGTTGATGGTCATCGTTACGCTGTCGGGGAGTACCACCACGGCGGAGCGAACGGCCCGATTCCCTTCGCGCCAATGGCAGCGCGGCTCGACACCGAAGTCGACGGCGCTGGCAGCATCGCCTGTGCCGAGGAGTTCATGGGAACGGTGCGCGTCGATCGGACGGTCAATTCCGCGGGCGATGTGCCACGTGGTTCCAATCTCGGCAACTTTCGCGATCGATCGGTGAACTTTGGGTCGGTCTATTCATGAAATCGAGACTTGCGCGAGAGATGGAGTCCGGTATGCATCTAGCGAAAAGCAGTGAACTTTGTCAACTGGTACTATGAGTAATGTCACATCATGAGCACAACCGCCCGAGTGATCGAGCCGGTTTCTGTCGTCGATGCCATTGAGCGGCGCATCAAAGACATGATCAGTGGAGCGCTAATCAAACCTGGCGACAAGCTGCCAAGTGAACGGGAGTTACAGAGCGAATTGGGCGTTAGCCGATTGCCACTTCGCGAGGCCTTGGCCCGCCTTCAGGCATTGGGATTGATAAGAATCCGACATGGCAAAGGAGCTTTCGTCGCGCAGCAAGTGAGCCCGTCCGCACTTAGCGATGTGCTGATTCCCCTCTTCCCAAATGAAAGCGAGACCAAGCTGCGCGAATTGGTAGAGGCTCGCGGATTCCTCGAAGGCGAACTGGCATTGCTGGCAGCGCAACGCGCGACGCCGCGCGATTTGGAGCGGCTGCGCGAACTTGCTTCGGAAGAGGCCTTGTTACTCAACGATGCGGAAGCGCTGGCCAATGCCGACTACGCGTTTCACCACGAAATCGCGCGGATTGCGCGCAATGATTTCTTGCTGCTCATGCACTCGGCCATTGGCCCGCACATTCGTTCGTTCATCGTCGCGTTTGCGCAGACCAGCGCCGACCGGGCCGCTGCCTTGGCGCGAAATCGTGATCTCCTGGAAGTGATTCGTGCTGGCGACCCCGCAAGAGCTGCGCAGGCGGCGCGGGCACACCTGCAACCTTGTCTCCACTCGATCACGCGGGCCGTCGCTCACCACAAGCTCTGCGCCGCACAAAGCTGAAACTGCGGGAATTGAAACCTGCAGACGTATTGAAACCGACCGGCCCGTCACGTTCGGCCGCAGTCACGCACAGATGTCGCGTCGATGATCACCAAGTGGGTTCCGATGCTAGTTCCTCACGCCAGAAGGCCAGAAACGCCTTGTCCAAGGTGTCCTGCTCCTCCTTCGTCAGTGGAAGATACGGAGCACGTGTCGAACCGTCGTCTCGCAGAAATCCTGTGAGCCTGCCCCTGCTCTTGCCGAGGATGCCGTGGCGGTAGCCCCGCCGACGCAAAGGCGCAATGGCCGTCAATTCCCATTCCAATAGTTTTCGCTGTAGCGGCGCGGCGGCGGCGTAATCCCCCGCAAAACAGAGGCTCGCCAGCTTTCGGGTCCAAACCGGCATGGTGTTTACCCAGTAACTATAGGAACCGCGCGCGCCCAGAAGGCAGGCTGGCAGAAGATTTGTATCCCCAGCGAAGTGCGCCAGACCCGGCGCCCCGAGCAGCGTTTCCGCCAATTCCATTCCCGCATGTCCGGCCAACTTTGTCCCAATCAGGTTGGCAGGGTGGGCGCGTTGCAGCGCATTCAAATCCGAGCCGGTCAGTGCCGGCCGAAAGCTAGGATGTGCATAATGAATCCACCGCCCCTCGGGAACCTCCTCCGCCAGTTCCTCGAAGTAACGAGGAAGATCGCGCGCCGCGAGCGGCATGTAGAAAGGCAGACCGACGTGCGCGTTCGGAATGCCGGCCTCCAACGCCGCCCGCAGCCGGTCGATTACGCCGCGGGTATTAGCCCAAGTCACACCCATCGCCGCGTCGACTTGGAGGCCCTGCATCGCGCGCGCAAACGCAACGGCCACTTGACGGAACTCATCGATCTCGATCGCATAGAATTCTCCATCGCTATCGGTGGTATAGATTCCGTCCACCCCGGCGCGGGCGAGACGCGCGCAGTTTTCCCGCAGCAATCCGAAGTCAATTTTACCGCCCGCTTGGAACGGTGTTGGCACCGCGGCCCAAAGGCCCTTGAGCGTGGAAGTGGTCAGAGCGCGCATCGGAGCGGGGTTAAATCGGATTTCAGTTGGGTTGGACTGTGGATAGGAAGACAGCTTTTGGGTCGAGCACTATTTACTCTGACAGATGCCTTCATGGAAAACGAACACTCACCGGGACTACCTTGACGAAGGAATTTGGGAAAACCTTCGATCGACGACGCTCCGTCTTGTCTCAGTGCCTCCCGCCGCCGAGGGATTGGGGCTGCCAGACATGCCAGCCCATCGCGAACACGGCGAATTCTTTCACAAACCTTGATCTAGATCAATGTGCCACGAGGAAAAGGTGCTTCATTCTTCGTTCGGTGAAAACCGCGCCTCGCGTCCTGACCGTGCTCGTTCTGCTGGCGGCCTTGAACAGGATTTCAAGCCGCCCGCGCTAATTGAAACTCGCGCGGCAAAGGCCGCCGATGCGCGGGCCGAAACCGGACGCGCCATTTACGAACAACACTGTGCCGCGTGCCACGGAGTGAACGGCGTGGGCGATGGCCCGGCGGCGGTGTGGCTGTATCCCAAGCCGCGCCATTTCAATTCGGGGCTTTTCAAGATCCGCTCCACGCCTGCCAATTTTCTGCCCACGGAAGACGATCTCTTTCAAGTGATCACCCGCGGCATGCCCGGCAGTTCGATGCCGAGTTTCACCTACTTGAGCGCGGCCGAGCGACGCGACGTGGTCCAATACGTCAAGCACCTGACCGCTTACATCGACCCTTCCGGCAAGCGGATCAATTTTTTCGAAGAGGCGCTCGCGAAAGGACGTGTCCCCGTTGCCATCTCCCAACGGTGTCCGGGTTTTCATTACAGGTAAAATTGCAGGCGGCGCTGGAAGGCCGGGAAAGCCTCGCGCCAGGGGATTGGATACCGCAGGCAATGGCGAACCAGCCGGATGAACTGGCAGGTCAGCTGGCGGGCGTGGCGCACCCGTTCCTGCGCTGGCACGCGCCGGTCCGGCGGCGTGGCCGCCCTGCCCGCGGCCTGGCGCTGCGCCGTCTTCTCCTCGGTTACGCCGGCCGCCGCCAGCTCCGCCAATTGGAGCACGAGCAGGTTGTGCGCGAGGGCGACGAAGTGCGCCTGCGCCGCGGCCGCCGCCGGGCCGTTGGCCCACGCCTTCTGCTGGTGGAGCTTGTTCTTGGTCACGTCGTAGGCCTTTTCGATCTTCCAGCGCAGCAAATACAGCAGCGCGATCACGCCCGGCCGCAGGCTGCGCTCGGTGGTGAGGAAGACGAAGCGCGCCCCGCTGGCCGGGTCGCGATAGACGATGCGGCGCAGATGGGCGTGGGTGTAGCCGGCGAATTCGTCGGCCTCGACGCCGCGGTTCACCGGGTCGGCGCGATCGAACGGGTGGGGGCCGACGATCCGGGGCTTCATGTTCTCCTTTTCGCGGGTGATCATGGCGCTGTGGCCGAGGCGGTGCTGCTCGGACCAGTAGAGCACGTCGACGTAGGCGGGATCGACGACCGCGAGGGGCATCAAGGTGCCGCGGTCCTGCGCCAGCCAACGCGGCCAGTGCGCGCAGAAGACGGGAAACTCATGACGGTGGACGCCGTCACCTTGGAACGGCGCCAACGGGCGCAGCAGGCCCGAGTGCAGGCACAGCCCGAACAGCAGCCCGACCGGGACGTGGGCACCCTTCGCGTCGCGGGCGGCATGGCAGGCATGGGCGAGCTGGTGGCCGTCGACGGCCCAGACGGTCCGGCCGCGCAACTCCGGATAGGCCCCGAGCCAGTCGCGCCCGCGCAGGGCCGCCCCCCAGACGGCGTAGCTGCGGTGCGCGAGTTCGCCCAGCAGGCCGCCGCGCCGGACCGAGTGCAGGGCGTCGAACCACGTGGCGCGAGCCAGGTCCGTGCCGCGCTCCTGCGTGGCTTGGAGAAAGTCGCGGCCGGAGTCGAACTGGCCGAGGACGCGGTGGAGCCCGGCGGCGACAAAGGGCTCGTCGCCGAGGGCGGGGGTGTCGCGTCGGCTGCGGCAGTAGTCGCGGACGAGGCGCAGGGCCGGGGCGAGGAAAGCCTCGGCGACTGGTGTGGTGGCGAGGGAAGTGTCCATGTCACCATCATATAGATACAACGCCGGCGTGACGAGCAGCTTCGCGGAGAAAAACCGGCCCGTGCGGCTTGTCTGCTGGCCGTGGCGGGCCTCGCGGGCGGAGGGTCGGTTTCACTCTCGCGCCGGGCGAAAATCGCGCGACGGCCCCGGCAACGGCACGCACGGGCCTGCCACGAGGCTGCCGCGCAAAATTTTTTAGACCGCCCGGCTACCCACCCCAAAAGCGTCCATCGCTTCCGAACCAAACGGGGCCGAAACTCCGTCACGCCCCGCGAAACACCCTCGCGCGGTCAAACCACGCGTCAGTCTAACGCAATTACCGGACACCGTTGCCAACCTGGCAGGTTCAACTCCCGGCGGAGTGCGTCATAGACGTCCGTGGGAAAAAAAACGTGGTCTGGCCCTTGTAGTCTTCCTTGTAGTCAAGGGAGCGATCGCCGCGAATGCCGCGACCGGACGCACACTCGATCGAATCCGCCGCGATGACGGAGTGATTGCCGGGCGGACCGCCAGGATGGCCGAAGTGATTGTCACCCGGCGAAACAAACAGGTGGTGGAAGTGAATCAAGTGGAGATTGGGCCGGGAGGCCATCGATGCGGCAATTCTCAACACGGTTTCTCGCACCCTTTCCGCGTGTAATACCACCAGTTGATGGAAGTGGCGGCGGCATAGAAGACCGTCGCGCCGGTGAAAAACGGCGTCGCGGAGCCCGTCCGGGTGATCGCCGCTCCGATGAGCGTCGCAAAAATGAACGGCCCGTAGGCGGCGACGGCTCCGGTCCAGCCGAGAACGCCCGCGCCTTGGCGCGGCGACTGGGAGAAGATGATGGGATACTGGCGGAAAGTTGAGGCGTTGCCCATGCCCGCGAAAAAGAACATAGCCAGCATCAGCGCCACGAAGAGCGGAAAGCGCCCGAGCGAAGCGGGCGTGAGCAGGCCGCCCAGTGTCATGACGGCGCAGCAGACGATGAGTCCGATTCCCGCGACTTGCGTGAGGATCGCGCCGCCCGTTTTGTCCGCAACGAAACCGAAGATCACACGCACGAGCGAGCCGATGAGCGGTCCGTAGAACGCAAATCTCAACGGGTCGGGCGCGTCGGGAAACCGGCCGTAGATTTCCGTGATCATGAGCGGGAACGCGGCGGAAAAGCCGGAAAACGAACCAAAGGTCATGATGTAGGTGGCGGTGCAGAACCAGGTATGCTTGTTCGTGAAGATGTCCAATTGCTCGCGGAACGACGCCTTGACGGGCAGGCTGTTGATGAGGAAAAACGAAAGCACGCCGAACAGGAGGAGAAACGGGACCCAGACGAACGCCGCGTTCTGCAGCCAGATGTCCTTCACGACCTCTCCCTTCCGAAACGTCTGCGGTCCACCTGCCAAGGAGCCCAAGGCGGTAAAACCGATGATCCAAGGCGCGACGAATTGCACGAGACTCACGCCGAAGTTGCCCACGCCTGCCTGGATGCCGAGCGCCGCCCCCTGCAGACGCTTTGGGAAAAACAGCGAGGTGCTCGGCATGAACGACGAAAAGTCACCGCCGCCGAGCCCCGCCGTGAACGCAAGAAGCATGAACACCCAAAACGGCGTTTCGGGATTCATGACCGCAAGGCCGAGGCCGATGCATGGGATGAGTTTCAGGAAATTCGCGGCGGTAATGACGGCGCGCGAACCCAAGATGGGGACAAGAAACATGTTCACGATGCGGAGCGACCCTCCGGCCAGGCCCGGCATCGCCGCGAGCCAGAACAGCTCCATGGTCGAAAACTTGAAACCGATGCCGGGGAGTCGCACGGCCACGGCACTCATAACAAACCACGACGCGAACGAAAGGACGAGGCTCGCGGTCGTGACGACCAGCGCCCGCCAGGCGATCTTCCGGCCGGTCTCGCGCCAGAATTGCCCGTTTTCCGGTTCCCAGACTTTCAACCACGCCATGATGTTCTCCCTACGCCGGTTTTTCGACACCATTCTGCTCCTGGTATTCGATTTGATGAAGGAGCGTCGGCGCCTTCTCCCTCATGATCTTCCTGACAACGAGGTGCATCCATACGAGGCAGGTGAGCGAGAGCGCGGCGAGGAACATCCAACAGGTCGTCCAGACACCCGTGCCTTCCAGCAGCCAGCCGAAGATAATGGGGCAGAAGAATCCTCCGAGGCCGCCGAGGAGCCCGACCGTGCCGCCAACGACCCCGACGTTCTTCGGGAAATAGTCAGGGATGAGTTTGTAGACCGCCGCCTTGCCCACACCCATGAGGAAGCCAAGGACGAATACCAGCCCCGTGAAAATCCAGACGTTTGCCTGGAAGTAGATGTGCGTCACGCCCCTGGCGAGAAGCTGTTTTTTCTCGATGGCCTGCCCCGCCGCCACAACTGGCACCTGCCAGAACGCGCTGGTCGGCAAGACGAAAACGCCGTCGCTACGATCCACGATCCATTGGGCCGGTCGCTGGCGCAGGACATATTTTTTTTCCCCCACCGCGATTTCCGCTTCCGAAACGGAGGTGACCGTACCGGCATTCTCCGCCATCACGCCCTTGCCCGGAGACTGGATGTCCATGCGCGGAACGATCAGCAGAATGCAACAGGCTAGGCACCCGGCGAGCACGGCCATCATTGTCCGCCGCCCGCCCCACCGGTCCGACATCCAGCCGCCCAAGGCGCGGATGACACCACCCGGAAGGCTGTACAACGCCGCCAGCAGGCCTGCAGTGGTAACGGGCATCATGTAGACGTTGACATAGTAGGGAATAAGTCCTTGCGCGAGCGCAACGAACGCACCGAAGACGAGCACATAATAAAGCCCGAAGCGCCAGACACGAACGTATTTGAGCGGCGCGAGATGTTCACGCATTCCGGTGAGGGGACCGGGGTCGGGTTTCCGATGATGGGTGAAGAGCAGGAATATCACGGTCGTGATGACCAGCGCCGCGGCATATACCTTGGGCAGCGTCCGCCAGCCTTCAAGGTTGTCACCCTGATTCGTGAGGTGCATGAGCAGATACGGTGCACCCATGCTCGTGACCGCCGCTCCCGCGTTGCCCACTCCAAAGATGCCGAGCGCGGTGCCCTGCCGTTCCTTCGGGAACCAGAGCGACGTATAGGCGATGCCCACGGCAAATGATCCGCCGACGAGACCGAAACCGAGGCTTGCCCACACAAAATCCTGATAGTCTCGGGCGTCACCGAGCAGGTACATCGGCACGGCGGAAACGAGCATCAGCATCCCAAAGACACCGCGGCCGCCATATCGGTCGGTGAGGATTCCGAGGGGCAGCCTCACGAGCGAACCCGTGAGCACCGGGATGCCGATAAGCCACCAGATTTGCTTTCCCGTCCACTGGTAGACACCGCGGTCGACAAGAAACGTCACGAGGGCCCCATTCAGCACCCAGCAGGCAAAGCACACAGTGAAAGCGAGCGTATTGAACGCCAGCACCGTCACCGCCTGCCGCCGCTGCCTTCGCTCCAATGGCACGGCATCCCGTGCGGGAGGGCGCTCCGTGGTTGCAAGGCCTTCCATCATACCGACTAGTTCCCGGGGGGGATGGTCGACATCAAGCTCTCGCGCAGGTACAGCACAATGGACCAGATTTGCTCAGGCCGGTAAATCTGCCGAAATGGCGGCATCATGGGTGGAATGCCCGCTGCAATGCGTAGGTAAAGCTGTTCGGGATCGGTCCCCACTTTGTAGAGTGCGGGTCTCGTCAAATCGCGTGGACGCAACGGGCGATCGGAGAATCCCCGCATCGCCGCCAGGTTCGGGTTGTCCCCGCGGCCGGACTCACCGTGGCAGGCCGCACACACTTGGACGAATAATTCCCGGCCTTGCTTCGCGTTGGCCTGCGGCGGTTGGCTTGGCACGGTGAGCGTCGCGCCGGGCTGGACGCCGGCCGCGCTGGCGAATCTGCGCGTCTCCGCGACCAAAGAGGCGATCTGGCGTTCATCCAACTCAGCGAATGCCGGCATGCCGGCCGGCACCAGACCGGCGCGGATCGTGCGCGTCAAATCCTGGTCGGAGGCCACCCCATTGTCCGTGGAAATGAACGCATATTGTCCGCGCGTCAGATCGCGCGGGAGCGTGGCCAAGGTGGGCGAACTCGCGCCTTCGCCGCGGCCGTCGCCGTGGACGCCGTGGCAGCGGGCGCACTGGCTGACGTAGAGCGGCGTGCCGGCGAGCTTACCGGCGGGATGCACTGGCGTGGCGGCACCACCGTTCGTGCCACCGCGGCCCAGCAGCAGTGAGAAGCCGACGAAGAACACAATCACGCCGGCCAGCCCATAGACGAGATACGACTTGTCCGTGCGCAGCGCGTATTCCCATTGCCGCTGGAACTTGAAGCGATTGGTCCGCACGCTCTGATATGGCCGGACAAAGTAGTTCACCGGGAGGGTCCAGAAATGCACCAGCTTGGTGAACGGGAACAGCGCGAAGAACGTCAGCGCGAGGAACACGTGCCACTTGGAAATCAGGCTGGCCGAGGCCATCAGTTCCGGCTGCGGCGCCAGCAGGCACACGCTGGCCAGCCACGACGACGCCGTGTAGGCCACGCCGAAAACTCGGTTTGCCGTCACCTGGTAGAGCGCCAGCGCCATGATGGCGATGAGGAACAGGTGGACAAGGTAGTCGTCCCACTGGCTCAGCGCGCGCACCTCGGGGTTCGTCACGCGCCGGACCAGCGCGATGATCGAGCCCAGCAGCGCCGAGAACCCGCCCACCAAGGCGGCCCAGTAGAAGAAGCCGACCCACCCCTGCCGGCCAAGCAGACCGCCGACAAACCCGGCCAGATGCCCAAGCAGGATCAGGAACAGGCCCCAGTGCAGCAACAGCGAGGCCGCGCCCAGCACGTCGCGGGTGAACAGGCTCGTGGCCCGGGTGGTGATGCCGAAGGGCCGGTAGATCATCCGGATAATCGGGACGAAGACGAACAGCGTGAAGCACACATACGGATACACTCCCCAGAAGAAGTCTGCGGTAAGGGTGGAGTTCATAGGCACGCTACAGGTTCAGGGACCGCTCCCTAGCGGTCGGAGATCGGGATGCCCGGCCGGGCGGCCGGGGGGTGGCGGCGTGGGTTCCTCGCCGAGCTCGCCGTGCAAAAGCTGTTCGAGAATGTCCGCGACGGGCGAATAGACGTTGTTGGCGCTCCGCAGCGCCTTGGCCAGCGCCGGCAGCGCGGGGAGCATGAACTGTTTGACCAGAAGGCGGCGGTGCTTGCGCGACGAATGCGTCGCGGTCAGCGCCAGGAAGTCCAGCATCAGCGGCAGGAAGTCGGGCAGCTCGCGGGTTTGCAGATCGAAGCTGAAGTGGCGGTAAAGGTTCTTCAACTGGATCATGTATTCGTTGCGGCCGGAGACGCCCGCGCCGCTGCAGCGCTTGGGTTCCTCGAAGAGGTAGTGGCCCAGGTGCAGCGGGCACTTCGGCGAGATTTCGAACATCTCGAGGTAGGTGTCGCAGTCCTCCCGCTCCGGGCTGGCCAGCAGGGCGGTGATGGTCTCGCGCAGCTCCGGCGCGGCTTGGGCGGCTTCGTCGGCGGACGCGGTCAGCTTCCGCGCGTCGCGCTCCTCCGGGTAAAGCAGCAGCTCGGACAGGAAGCGGCAGACGCTCGCGTAATGCGTCGCCGCCGTAGCGCAGGCTTCCGGCTCGGCTGTGTCGCGGCTTTCCAAAGCCGCGCTGCCGCACGACGTGGCTCGTTCCGCCGATTTGAAAACCGGCGATACGGCAGGACTCGAATCCTGCGCAACGGGCTCGGGCGTCAACTTGGATTGCGCGTTCGGCATAGACGTATTCAGGAACCGACTTCCGCCGTGGGGCCATAAAACCGCTGGCGGCGGCGCGGCTGGCTTCCCGGCGCCAACTCGGTGAAGCCGGCGAATCCGCGCTCGAGGTAGGGGGCATTCGCGGTGGTTTCGTAGTGCGTGGTCGGCACCACGAACCGCTCGTGGTAAAAGGCCAGCGAGAGGCCGCGCACGATGCCCTTGGCGTCGGCCTCCGTGAGCCCGACTTGCTGGAGCACCTCGGCGTTGGGCTTCCCGTCCACGCGCCGGCTGCGCTCGTAATGCCGGACCGCGAGTTGCCGCAGGAGCGATTCCTTCACCACGTCCACGTTACCCGCGCCCAGCATCGTGGCGAGGTATTGCAGCGGCACGCGCATCTTGTTCAGCTCGTCCAAGCCCGCCAGCATCCCTTTGGATTGGGCCATGCCGAAGACGTCCGCGGCGTCGGGAGAATCCTTGCCCGCGCTGGTGACCATGGGACTCAACGGCGGGATGTAGAAGAGCATCGGCAGGGTGCGGAACTCGGCGTGCAACGGCAGCGCCAGGCGCCATCGCTTGACCAGCCGGTATACCGGCGAGCGGCGGCAGGCTTCCAGCCACGCCTCGTTGATACCGGCCTGGCGGGCGGCCTCGATGACCTTGGGGTCGTGGGGATCGAGGATTAGGTCGCGCTGGGCCTCGACCAATTCCGAGTCCGGTGAGTTGGCGGCGGCGGCGACGCGGTCCAAATCGTAGAGGATCGGCCCGACCGAGCGGATGCGCCCGACGCAGGTGTGGAAACAGACCGGGGGCTGGCCGGTTTCGAGGCGCGGGTAGCAGAGGATGCACTTCTCCATCTTCCCGGTGCGCCAGTTGAGATAGACCTTTTTGTAAGGGCAGGAGGTGATGCAGTAGCGCCAGGCGCGGCAGCGATTCTGGTCAACCAGCACAATGCCGTCCTCGTCCCGCTTATACGCGGCCCCGGAAGGACAGGCGGCCACGCAGCCGGGGTTGAGGCAGTGGTTGCAGATGCGCGGGAGATAGAAATAGAAGACATCCCGCAGCTTCAAATACGCCTCGTGCTCCTCCTTGGACATCCCTTGGAAGTTTACGTCCTGCTTCCCGGTGATGTGGGCGCCGCCGGCGTTGTCCTCCCAGTTGACGCCCCAAGTCAGGGGGATGTCCTCCTGGCCGGTGATCATGGACTGCGGCCTGGCGACGGGCTGCTGCGTCACCTGCTTGGTGCCGTGAAAGTCCCCGTAGGTGAAGGTGTAGGGCGCCGCGCCGTAGTAGTCGGTCATCTGCGGCATGACGGGGTTGTAGAACAGATTGACCATCTGCCAGAAACGCGATGCGTTGCGGAGCGTGGGCGCATTGGCGCCTTCACGGCGCTCCCAGCCACCCCGGTATTTATTCTGGTTCTCCCACTCCTTGGGGTAGCCGATGCCGGGCTTGGTCTCGACATTGTTCCACCACATGTATTCGGCGCCCTCGCGATTGGTCCAGACGTTCTTGCAGGCGACCGTGCAGGTGTTGCAACCGATGCACTTCTCCATGTTGAACGTCATGCTGAATTGTGCTTTGACTCTCATGGTTTTGTCCTGGGTGGTTGGGCTTGGAGGGGTTCAGGCCTTGGGCAGCAGGTGGAGTTGCTCTTCCCTGTAAATGACGCCCTGCTTGCCCGGCGCCAAAGGCATCTTCCGGATCAGCACGCCGTGGTCGCGTTCGGACGGGCTCGTGCCCCAGTAGTTGATGTAGTAACTGAACTGGGCGTAGCCGCCGATCATCGTGGCGGGGTTCATCAGGATGCGCGTGGTGGCGTTGTTGTTGCCGCCGCGCAGGTCGGTGCAGTTGCGTTTCTTCGCCAGCGGCGAGAGCGGGACGTTCATGTGTCGCTCCACCTGATGGTAGGTGATGGCCATGTTGCGCGGCACTTGATGGCTGACGACCGCCCGCACGACTTCGATGCCGTTCTGACAATACATCTCCACCCAGTCGTTGTCCTCGACCTCGATCTCAGCCGCATCGTCGGGGTTGAGCCAGACGGTCGGGCCGCCACGTGACATCTGCATCATCGGCCAGTGGTCGCGGAATGAGCTGTGGATTTGCCATTTGCCGTGCGGCGTGATGAAGCGGAACACCTTCGACTTCGGCTCGGCCTGATCGGGCCGGATGTCGCCGAGGGCCACCATGTCCAGCGGCGGCTTGTTGGTCGGCAGCGCCTCGCCCAGTTCGCGGATGCCCTGGTGGTCGTAGTAAATCTCCTGCCGGCCCGATAGCGTATGCCACGGTTTGAGGCGCTCGACGTTCATCGTCCAAGGGCCGAACGTCCGCTCCTTTCCCGTCTTTGGGTCAAAAAGGATTGAGCTCCACTGCGGCGTCGTGTGAATCCGCCGCGGCTGCGAGATGATGTCCTCGTAGTGAACCCGCCTTGCCTTCACGCTCTCGACGAGGTCTGCCAGCGGCAGGCCGACCTTCTTCTCCATTTCCTTGAAGAACATGTGGGCAAGCCGGCCGTTTAACTCGGGTGAGATCTGGCAGATCAACTCGCACGCCTGCTCGGCCCGCTCGAAATAGACCCGGCCCTCTTTCACCGTCAGGTTTTGGTTGTGCTTCAACTCTTCCTCGACGATGGGCGTCAGGTCGGCGTATTGGCCTTTCGAGCCGTAGTGGTGAACGTCCGGCCCGAGGGAGATCAGCTTGTCCGCAATCTTGGTATAGTCTCGCTCGACGATGGCGATGCTCGGGAAGGTCTTGCCGGGAATCGGCTCGACCTCGCCCTTCCGCCAGTCCTTCACTTCGCCCATCGGCTGGGCAAGCTGCTGGGGCGAATCCATCCAGAGCGCGTTGAAGACGACGTCCTTCACCGGGTTTGGGAAATGTTTTTTCGCCAGCTCGGAGAACTTCCGCGCGATGGTCACGAAGGCGTCCCAGTCGTGCTTCGCTTCCCACGGTGGATCGGTGGCGGGTGTCAGCGGATGCACGAACGTGTGCATGTCGCCGAACGTGACGTCGTATTTCTCATACCAGAAGGCGGCGGGCAGCACCACGTCGGCGTAGTTGGCGCTGGAATCCATCCGGATGTTCAGGTTGACGAAGAGGTCCAGCTTGCCCACGGGCGAGTCTTCGTGCCACTTGATCTCGTTCACCATCCCCTTGGCCGGCTCTTCGTCCCACAGCGAGTTGTGGTGCGTGCCCAGGAAGTGATTCAGCGTCAGCTCGTGCCCCCTCATGCTCGTGCCAATGAGGTTGCCGCGATAAACCGTCAGCACCTTGAGCTGATTCTCCGGCGCGTCCACGTCGTGCAGGGCAAAGTTCAACTTGCCCGACTTGAACTGCTGAAACACCCACTGCTTGACGTCGTCATCGGTCTTGCAGCCGGCGGCCACGGCCTCCTCATACAGCCGAATCGAATTCTTCTTGTCCACCTGCGGGAAGAACGGCAGCCAGCCGAGCCGCACCGCGAGCGCGTTCATGTCGGCGGCGTGATTGAACGGCGGCAACTTCTTGGCGCCCGTAGCCCATTGCGTGTCCAGCGGCATGCCGTCGTAGCGCCACTGGCCGGTGTGGAAATACCACAGCGAGGTGGTGTTCATCAGCCGCGGCGGACGCGACCAGTCCAGCGCGCCGCTGAGGTTCACGAACGCGGCGTTCAACCGCGTGTGCTGCGTGCCGACGTAATGGTTGAAGTTCCCGCCGTTGACGCCGTTGCAGCCGCACAGCGCCAGCATCACCGCCTCGTTGCGGTAATACAGCGACGCTCCGTGATACCAGTGCTGAAGCCCCGGGCCGGTGATGAACAGTGATTTGCCGCGCGTCTTGGCGGCGTTCTCGGCAAACTCGCGGCCCACCTGGATCGCGAGGTCGCGGCTCACGCCCGTTTGCGCTTCCTGCCACGCCGGCGTGTAAGGCTTTGGGTCGTTGTAGTCGCGCGGGTAATCGCCGCCCAAACCCCGCGAGACGCCCGCCTGCGCCATGAGCAGATCGAACGCGGTCGTTACCAGCAGTTCCTTGCCGTCTTTCGTCGTGACCTTCCGCGCCGGGACTTCGCGCAGAATCTCCTTCGCCTTCTGCCCTTTGCCCTTCGTCCGCCCCATGTAGATGCTGAACGTGTCGGTGAAGTCGCTGAAGGATACCATCGCCTTCTGCTCATCCTTGCCGAGCAGCGTCAGCAGCGGATCGAAATCTTCTTTCGTGACGGCGTTCTTGAGTTGCAGATTCCAGTTGCCGGTCGGCTCCTTTTCCCAGCGAAAGCCGATTGACCCGGTGGGCACGTGTAACTTCCCGTTGCCGTCGGTCATGATGAGCTTCCAGTCGGCGTTCTCCTCCTTCGCCCAATCCGCGAGGTCGGAGGCGCGCAAGAACCGCCCCATCTGGTAGTTCTTCCCGTCCGGGTCTAGCACGACGAGGAACGGCAGATTCGTGTAGCGCTTCACGTAGTCCGTGAAGTAAGGCGTCTCCTTGTCCGCGTAAAACTCCTTCAAGATGACGTGAATGCACGCCATGAAATACGCGCCGTCGCTGCCGGGCACCACGGGCACCCAGAGATCGGAATACTTCGCCACGTCCGAGTAATTGGGCGAAACGACCACGATCTTGCTGCCGCGATACTTGGCTTCCGGCAGGAAGTGGCAATCCGCCGTCCGCGTCATGTTGATGTTCGAGCCGGCCACGATCCAATACGTGCCGTGATACCAGTCGGAGCTTTCGCAGTTCTCCGTCTGGTCGGCGAACATCGAGGAGGAGACATGCGGCAGGTCGTGATACCACTCATAATAGCTGCAATAGATGCCGCCGAGCAGGTTGTTGTAGCGGTGGCCCGAGATGAAGCTCAACAGGCTCATCGCCGGAATGGGCGAGAAGTTGGCGATGTGGTCCGGGCCGTATTTCTTGATCGTGTAAATCTGCGCCGCCGCCACCAGCTCCACCGCTTCGTCCCACGTGACGCGCTTCCAGCCCGCCTTGCCGCGCGCGGACTTGTATTGTTTGGCGCGCGGTTCGTTTTCCACGATGCTGCCCCACGCCTCGACCGGGTCTTTGCCGCGTAGCCGCTCCTCCTGGTAGAATTTCCACAGCACTCCACGGATGTAAGGATACTTGGGTCGCAGCGGGCTGTAGGGATACCACGAAGCAGTCACGCCCCGCTGGCAGCCGCGCGGTTCGACGTTCGGGATGTCGGGGTCAATCTGCGGATAATCCGTCTTCTGAAGTTCCCAGCAAATGATGCCGTCCTTGACGAAGACCTCCCAACTGCACGCCATCGAGCAGTTCACGCCATGGCTCGTGCGAACGGACCGGTCGTAAGTCCAACGTTTGCGGTAGAAATCTTCCCAGTCACGCGGCTCGTCGAGAACGCGAAACCAGCGTGAATCGTTGCCGTTGCCGTTGCCGTTACCGTTATTGCTCATGACCTGTTCTCCTGCACCGGCGAAGTTGTGCTCGCCGATTCGGGTTTGTGAGAGTTGAATGCTTCGAGGAAGACTTCGACGAACGGCCGGAAATCCAGCGCCGTGCCATAGATGGCCACGATCCCCCGTCGGCGGAGGTCGTAAACCAAGTTCACCGCCACATTGCGTCCGATGGGATGACGGCGCGCCTGCGGCTGCACCACAGAATCCTCGTCCGCCATCGCCGAAATGGACGCATAGACGAGTCCGGCCGGATGCACCTGCCACCACGTCCGGAATATCCACCCCCCACGTTCCACCTCGGACTCGACGTAGAACTGTCGCTCCGGCTCCGACGGATCGATTTCCCACTGAAAGACCGGAGTGGTTCCCTGCCACCGCGTCGAAGCCCGGTTCCCCAGCGGCCCGTCCAGCGGCAACGGCCCGTCATCGCCGTAACCCGCATCCGGAGCCAAATCCGGCCGGGCCAACGCCGCCAATAGGGGATCATGATCGAAGCCGGCTCCGACGGCCGGGATTTCTCCCCGCGAGGGATTCGAGGGCCCAGACCCGGCGCGCGCTATGGAAGCATCGGAACGCGGCCCGCGCTTGAGCCCTACCGTCACTCGAAGGCCGGTGAGTTGGGGCAGCGCCCGGAGCACGCATTCCGCGTCCTCCAGGATTCGATCCGCTGTTTCCGGAGCCTTCGAGTTCACCGTCAACTCGACGGCCACCGCGCCACTACCGATGCGCACGTCCGTGACCACCCCAAATGAAACGATGTCGCGCGAATACGGCGGATACTTCACCGCGCGCAAAGCCGCCCTGATTGCCGCAGCCAAACCGAGTTCACTTTGTGCCGGAGGCGTGTTCATGGACCGTCCTAACGAGCGCGCCGAGCGGGGAGCACAGAGGGGCACGGCGCGCCACCGCCATGAAAGCATGGGGTCGAACGGCCGACCTTGACGCAGGTCAAGGAAAAGCGATTTTTCTTCCTCCTTTCGCCATTATGGCACTGACTGCTGCGAAAGGACGCCCGACTTTCATCGAGGGGTGCGCTACACTCCTCCTTTAGCCCCACCGACGGGAGGCCCTTTGCGGGCTCTCGAAGGCAGAACGCCAGTCCTTTCGGTGAAAACCTTGACTTAGATCAAGGAATTGAGGCCGCGCGGAAATAAACTGGTCGCCCCACCGGTCCCCCGGCGAACGAAGGAGTGAAGCACGTCCATGCGCGCCCGCAGCATCACCACCCACTTTGGGAACGACCATGAGCGGCTCGATGGCCTGCTCCGTCGTTTGGCAGCCAAACTAAGGCGCGACCCCACCGCGGCCGATCGCCTCTTCCGCGAGTTCAAGGTGGGCTTGGAGCGTCACATTCGCTGTGAGGAGGAGATTCTATTCCCGATTTTCGAGGCAAAGACCGGGCTGCAAGACGGCGGACCGACCGAAGTAATGCGCCACGAGCACCGCCAGATTCTCGGCCTGCTGAATGAGATCCACGGCAACCTCGCGGGACGGGATCCTTCCCTGGAGGAGGCCATCGGGGTGCTGCAGGGATTGCTGGCCGCGCATAACCACAAGGAGGAATACATCCTCTATCCGGCCATCGATCGATCGCTGAGCGCATCCGAATGCGACGACGTCTTTGCCGCCATGCAGGGCCCTAAGATGATTCGCATCCACCACCTGTTCGTTTCGCCCGGCCACAATTTCTTTGGCCACCACGGCGGTCCGCCTGGCAACCATCCCGTGATTGAAGTGGAGCAGATCGAGTGCGTGGTCGGTCGCGGTATTCGCGGCGACCGCTTCTTCGACTTCAAGGAAGACTACAAAGGCCAAATCACATTTTTTTCGCTGGAGGTGTTTGAAGCGCTGCGGCGCGAGTTGAACCTGCCTGACGCCCAACCCGCCGCCACCCGCCGCAACGTCTTCGTCAGCGGCGTGGATCTGAACAAGCTGGTCGGGCGTGAATTCAAGCTCCAAGGCATCCGGTTTGCCGGCGTGGAAGAATGCCGGCCCTGCTACTGGATGGACAAGGCGTTTGGTCCGGGCGCGGAGGCGTGGCTGAACGGCCAAGGCGGCCTGCGTTGTCGAATCCTGTCTAACGGCTGGCTGCGAAGGTCGATCTCATGAATCCCGGCGCATTCACCGGCGCGGTCATGGCTGGAGGCCTATCCCGACGGATGGGCCGTGACAAGGCCACGCTGGACGTCGACGGCGAATCCCTGTGGCGACGGCAGACGCGCGTGCTACAGACGGCTGGCGCCGCCGTGGTCGGAGTCGTCCGGCAGCACGGGCAGCCGGCGCTCGAATTGCCGCTGGAAATCCGGCTTTGGCACGAGGCGGTGATCGGCGTCGGGCTGCTCGCGGGGCTGCAGGCCGCACTCGCTGCCTGCGAGCATGAATGGCTGGCGGTGTTGGCCGTTGATATGCCTTGCATCGATCCGGAGTGGTCCTGCTGGCTGCGCGCCCATTGCCGAGCCGGGCGTGGCGCGATTGCCCAGCGCGCCGACCAAAGTTTTGAACCACTCGCTGCTATCCATCCGCGCACCGCTTTGGCAGGGGTCGAGCACCGGCTGCACGCCGGCCCTCGCTCGCTGCAATCGCTGGCCGATATCCTGGTCGCACAATGCAGCCTCACCAGCGTTCCGTTGCCGACTGCCGAGCCATGGCGGGTGGCAAACTGGAACACTCGGGCAGAGGTGATATGCGAATTGAAGTCGGCCGGCTTCGGCCCTGGGGGTCACGCCGAATCCTCAAGCCAAAGATGAAGACACTGGCGCAACACCGCCTGTTCGACGCTCGCGAAACTCGATCGCTCCATCCGCATCGCGTCGGCCGACCCGATGTTCGACGTGAAAATCACGTAGTAATCGGCGAGCCGGAACTGTTCTCCCGTCGCCACCGTGATTCTGCCGTGCCACAGGATTTGCAGGAAAAGATCGAGCACGAGAGGGTGTGCCTTTTCGATTTCGTCGAACAGTAACATCCCGCCCGGGGAGGACGATAGTGCCCGCCCGAGCAGCCCCGAGTTTCCACGGTTCGCGCCGAGCAGCTTATTCACCGCCAACTCACCTTGATTCTCGGACATGTCGAACGTCACCAAACGGCCCGGACCGAACACGTATTCCGTCGCACACGTTGCCGTCTCGGTCTTGCCCGTGCCCGTTGGCCCAACGAACAGAAACGAGCCGCGCGGGCGATCGGCGGAAGCAAGCCCCAGTTGACCACGGCAGAAAGCGCCCGCGATCCGCGGGATCGCGTGATCCCGACCGCGAATGCGGGCGCGGAGGTGCGCTTCTAGCCCGCGCCAGGCGCTCTATCGTCGCTCCGTCAGCCATGCGGTTTGCACGCCCGGGCTCCGCGCGTGCGCAGGTCGGGGTGCTCTTTTGGGAACTTCCCGATCTGGCGCGCCAGCGTATCCAGCTCCCACGGCGCGTGGATCAAGGCGCGGACGATGAACGAACGCACGCTCCGAAATCCCTGCTCCGAAAGCTTGTCGGCGACGCGGCCGAGCTTGTCGACATCGTCGCTCACAGCAGGTTGAATGCGAGGTGCTGTTCGACCTCGCCGGCGGGCCCGGCTTGGCCCGCCTTTTCCTGCCGGTGGCGCGCAACGGCGTGCGCAGCACGATCTACTCTGCGCGCCGCGCGATAGGCGAAGTCCGCGCGCCAGGTTCCTCGCGAGCTGCGGCGAAAAGGATCGAGCGCCGGCCGGCCAGCCTCGAACTCTCACCGCGCGACCGGCGGCAGGCCGGCGGCCCAGGCCACCCCGCGGCGGAAGAGCTCGAGCGTGGCCGGGCCGAACGCTTTGACATCGTGACCAAGCGGCGAATGGAAGACACGACCACGGCCGACCTGATGCACAAAGGCCATCGGATATTCCTTCCGGTCGACCTTCGAGGTGGCCTGCGCGAGCACTTCAACCGGCACGGAGCCCTCGAGGCAGGTGTAAAGTTCGTCGTCGGTGTCGAAGGCGGCGAAGCCCTGCATGATCAGGTGCTCCGGCCGGACGACTTCGACGCGGAACGGCCCCCGCGGATCGTGGCCACGCAGCCGCGGGTTCCATACCCGGCCGGCGAGTTCGACGAAGCCCGGCCACTCCTGCCACGCGCCGCAGGCGAAATGCACGAGCACGAGCCCGCCCCCTCCTGCCACAAAGCTCCGCAGGTTGGCGCGCGACACCTCGCCCGGGCCGGGCGTCCGCCAATTCATGTAGTGCAGGACCACGACCTGGAAGCGCCCGAGCGCGGCCGAATCGAGGAAGTGCGCATCCTCGACCACGCGAACCTCCGCGCGCGGATCCTCGCGCAGGCCCTGCGCCAGCACCGGAGTCGTCTGCCGCCAAAGGTGACCCGGATAGTCGCAGCCGGTGACAATCAAGACCTGCAAGGGCTTCGCCGGTGGCGCAGGCGGACCGGAATAGGGATACTCCGGCGAGCGAGCGTCGGCCGCAGCACTGACGCCGGCATTCGGAACCAGCGCGCCCAGTGCAAAGGCGCACCGGATCGCAGCGCGGCACAGTCGCGACCGAAAGAGCGAGCGCACAACGTTCGACTCCGCCCCGCGCACCAGGGACCAGCGACCAAGGACCAAAGACCGCGGAGAATTCATGTGCCGGCGATGAGTCGGGTTTTCCCGGGGACGGGGATCGGGTACTGCCCGTCGGGGCCCGGCAGGACGGGCGGAGCGGTGTTCCAGTCGATCTCGCCGGCTGGCGGAAAGGCGAAATCGGCGGTCGCCGCCTTCTTCCAACCGAGTTGCCGGCCGGTGTAGCACACGATCTGCCCCAGCACGGCCACCATCGTGCTGTTGGCCATGTACGCTCCCGAATTGAGCGGCTTGCCCTCGCGGATGCCCGCAAAGAACTCGCGCTGCTCGTTCTTCTGGGGACTGGGCGGCTTGCCGCCAAAGTCCCAGTTCTTTTCGCCGCGGATCAGGTAGTTGAGCAGCGAGGCGCGGCCCTTCGTCCCGAAAACGTAGTCGGAAGTCCCGCTGTGGCACTCCTTCTGCGTCCGGCAAAACGCGTACAGACGCGTGCCGTTGGCGTATTCGTAGACGACCGAGTGATGATCGAACATGTCGCCGTACATCGGCCCGAACGAGGCGGAGCGTCCCCCGAAGCCATGCGCCTTCAGCGGAGGCTCCTCCTTCATCACCCACGAGGCCTTGTCGACGCTGTGCACGAGCGACTGCGTGACGTCGTCGCCCGAAAGCCACGAAAAGTGGTACCAGTTGCGGAACTGGTACTCGATCTCGCTCCAGCCCGGCTGGCGCTCGACCACCATGTACGGTGCGCGGAGGAAGTTCACCTCCATCGCCACGACGTCGCCAATTTGGCCGTCGTGGATGCGCTGTACGGTTTCGCGCACGCCCTGGTCGAAACGGTTGTGCAGGCCGGAGACCACGCTCAGCCCGCGGGCACGCGCCAAGTCGGCCGCTTCCTGGGTGGCGCGCACACCGACGGGATCGATGCCGTGCGGCTTCTCGACGAAGACGTGTTTGCCCGCGTCAACGGCCGCGCGCAGATACTTCGGATGAAACCGGGACGCGCACGCGATGAGCACGACATCGCTCGCCTCGATGACGTGTCGGTACCCGTCGAGGCCCGTAAACGAGTGATCCTTGTCGACCAGCACCCGCTCGGGTGCGCGCGCCTTGATCTTCTGGAGCGAGGCGGCGAGTTTGTCGGCAAACACCTCGGCCATCGCCACGAGGTGCACGCTCGGGTGGGCATCGAGGGCGTCGATCGCCGCCCCGGTTCCGCGGCTGCCGCAGCCGATCAGGCCGACCCGCATGCGATCGCTGCCGGCGGCGTGGGCGCGGCGCGACAAATCGAGACCTGCCGCGGTCGCGGTCAGCCCCGCGGAAAGCCGCAGGAAATCACGCCGGGAAGTTGTACGGACGATCCTGGGAGTGGATGGTGTTGGCATGGCAAGACGATTTGGCGATTCAGTGTGAAGTGTCTGGTTCTCCGTCCTCTGGTTTCCTGTCTCTTGCCTCCCCGGCGCCTACACCTTTGCCGGCACGGTATAGGGGGCGCGGTATTTGCGCGTGAGCATCGCATCGGCCTCCGCATCGCCCACGAATCTTTCGCGTTTCGGGTCGAAGGTGAGATTGCGGCCCAGCCGGAAGGAGATGTTGCCGAGATGGGCCAGCGCCGAGCTGAAGTGCGCACTTTCCACGGGCCCGTGGAGTTTCGAAGCATCGCGGCTGCGCACCGCCTCGATCCAGTTGGCGAAATGCAGTTCGAGCTCGCCCTTGTCGGACTTGGCCGGCCCCGGCTCCCGTTTTTGCCCCATGAAAGTGGCATAGCTGTTGTAGCCTTTGATCACCATGTAGCCCTTCTCGCCGTAGAAGAGGTTGCCCACGGTGGCGCCGTCCTCCTGGTTGGTGCACCAGTGTCGCACCTCGAACTGGATCATCCGGTTCAGCTCGGGATAGAAATAGCACGTCGTCAGCACCTCCGGGGTCTCCTTGTCGTCGTCCCAGAGGAACTTCCCGCCCATCGCCACGATCTTCGAGGGGAGCTCGACATCGAGGCCCCACTGGCAGAGGTCGGTCTCGTGCACGCCCTGGTTGCCGACGTCGCCGTTGCCATATTCCCAATGCCAGTGCCAGTTGTAGTGCACCAGCCGCCGCGAAAACGCGCGCGCCTGCGCCGGCCCCTGCCAGAGATCCCAGTTCAACTCGGCCGGCGGGGTCTTCTCGTCGGGCTGCCGGCCGATCGACGGCCGCCAGCGATACACGATCCCGCGCGCCAGGTAGACCTTGCCGAGCAGGCCGCTGCGCAGGTGTTGGATCGCCTCGCGAACCGCCGGCGAACTCCGCAGTTGCACGCCGTGTTGGACCATCCGCCGGTACTTGTGCGCGGCCTCGACCATTTTCCGGCCCTCGAAGACATTGTGCGACCCCGGCTTCTCGACATAGACATCCTTGCCCGCCTGGCAGGCCCAGATCGTTGCCAGCGAATGCCAGTGATTGGGTGTCGCGATCGAAACCGCATCGACGTCCTTCCGCTCAAACACCCGGCGCAGGTCGGTCTCGCCCGCGGGCTTGCGGCCGGTCGCTTTCTCGAGATCGGCGACGCGCCGGTCGAGCACCTTGGCATCGGGGTCGCACAGAACGGCCACTTCCACACCTGGCAGCCGGCGCAGCACATTGATGTGATCCGCGCCCCGGCCGTTCACGCCAAGCACGGCGACGCGAACCGTGGAATTGGCGCCGGCGGCGGCGCCTCGCGAAGAGAAGGCGGCCACCGCGGCGGCGCTGCTGCCGGTTTGCACGAATTTTCGGCGGGTGATGGCATTCATGATCGGTACAAAATGACGGCGCGTGGCAGTGGCCGGTGACCGCGGCTGGAGAAGCTGCGTGGCCTGGACCCTGTCTCTCCGAGTCAATCTCCGCGCCGCCCGGCGGTCAATCGACAACCGCCCCACACCGGCCGAGAATTCGCGGCTGACACGGGTCCCGGGAACTGCCACCACCGGCAGCGAGCACACCCGACATGAAACGCACCGTCCTCAATCGCCGCGACTTCCTCCGCAACTCGGCCGCCGCCACCCTCGGTTTCCATTTCCTGCCGGCCGCCGCGCGCGGCGCCAACAGCCGCATCCAGGTCGGCTGTATCGGAGTTGGCGGCAAGGGCTACTCGGATACCATGTCGACAGCGGCGGCAGGCGGGCAAATCGTCGCGCTGTGCGACGTCGCCAGCCCGCGCGCCGTCGAGCTGAGCCGCAAGAAGAAGGCGAAGGCGGACGAGACGATCCTCGACAAGTTCCCGCAGGCGCGCGTGTTCGCCGATTACCGCGAGATGCTGGCGACCATGCCGGGGATCGACGCGGTGACAGTCTCGACCCCCGACCACCATCATTTCCACGCCTCGATGCTGGCGATGCGCCGCGGCAAACACGTGTACTGCCAGAAGCCGATCGCCCACTCGGTGTGGGAGGCGCGCCGCCTGGCCCAGGCGGCGGCGCAGTACAAGGTGCAAACCCAGATGGGCAATCAGGCGCATGCCGGCGAACCGATTCGGCGCGGCACCGAGCTCATCCGCGCCGGTGTGCTCGGCCGCGTGACGGAGGTGCACGCGTGGACCAACCGGCCAATCTGGCCGCAGGGCATG
>Ga0233425_10003819_pt1 | contig 26486 bp, 30 predicted proteins | sample Watercolumn_Towu_2_FD_181712 | JGI IMG/M metagenome (GOLD analysis project Ga0233425, IMG submission 181712) | Freshwater microbial communities from Lake Towuti, South Sulawesi, Indonesia - Watercolumn_Towuti2014_140_MG | ecosystem: Environmental > Aquatic > Freshwater > Lake | place...
AATGGGCTTTATCTACGCTACGAGCTTCTCGCTCAAGGGCGGATACAACTCCATTTCGCCAGGTGCAACAACAAAATATTACACGGGTTTATAATACAAGGGCGGATTAACAACGTGTAATCCGCCGCATGGCGACCTTTCTTCCGGCGGATAACGCTACGCTTATCCGCCCTACAAGCGCATGGATATTGGGCTGCAGAGCCTTCCCTCGAGTGCTTTAATCGGGGGGCAGCTATTTTTGCTCGGGGTGAATAAACCTACCTATCTGGTTGGGCTTAGGGTAATCTGCAGGCCATTACCGGTCACCTGCATGTTCTTGGGCGTATAACTCGTGCCGCCAAATTTCAGGTCTTCTTCTTTCACCTTGTAGAGCGTCAGGCCATTCAACAGCGGCCCGGCGATCACTTTGGCCAGCGCGTTCATCATCTCGTTCTGCTTGCTATCCGCACCGGCAATGTTGAATTGCTCTATCTGCGGTTCGTCCAGCACGATGGACTGTGTCGCCGCATCGAACCGCAGTTTGCCGGAGATGCCCAGCTTGCCCACCAGGCTTTCATCGAACAGTTTGCTCTGCAGCGAGGTATCCAGCGTGGTATGCATGCGCCCAGTGTCTTTGTCGAACTTGACTACCGAGTTGCTGAGGCTGACATCAAATATCTTCAACAACTGAATCGGCACGTCCAGTTTTTTGTTCAGCATATTCTGGATATCCGCCTCGCTCACGCTTACGGTGCGGTCGCCCAAAGTGGCACACGCCGTTAATACCAGCAGCAAGCCCATCCATAGATTTCTCATTTTTTTGTACCTTTCCTGATGTACCTGTCCAAAAAATAACATAGTTATTCACACTATTGTCGAAAATTCGACTCTTCTTGTGTTAAATCATTCACAATGAAATAAAAAATATAATGATTTCAAATAGTTAAATTTATCATACAGTTGGTATGCAATCTGCAATATCTCCCTATAACGATACAAGCACAAGGGGGATATACAAAGATGTCAAAAAAGAGAGTTGCGATGTTGGTGTTAACGATTGGCTTGGCTTTAGGTGTGGTTCGGGCTATCGGCAACCAGATTGCTTTTGAATATGTCTGGAAGAGCAAATCCGTGAAGGTTGAGAACAAGTCGTTCGCATCCAAAGTTATCAGCCTGGAAACTGCAAGCAGCATAATGGCTTTTGGTTTGGCAGGGTTTTGCATATCCAACAGCCGCAAGAAAGTATGATTTACGCTGGAATGTAAAAAAACCAGGCAATTGCCTGGTTTTTTTATTCAGCGCTACCACACACGCCTTGACTACAGGTGCTTGGTCGAGAAAGTCAGAGATGCGTTGGTGCCGCCAAAACCGAAACTGTTGGACAGCGCGGTTTCCACCTTCACATTGTCGATGCGCTTAGTCGCGATTGGCAGCCCTTCTGCCGCCGGGTCCAAGTTCTCGATATTCGCCGATGCAGCGATGAAGTTATTCTCCATCATGATCAGCGAGTAGATTGCCTCGTTCACACCCGCAGCGCCTAAAGCATGCCCGCTCAATGACTTGGTGGATGCGATGGCAGGCAGCTTGCCATATTGACCGCCCGCGAACACCGCACGAATCGCTTCCAGTTCTTTGGTATCACCCACCGGCGTGCTGGTACCATGGGTGTTGATGTAATCGACATCCTTGATGCCCTGCAGCGCCATACGCATGCTGCGTTCTGCACCTTCGCCGCTTGGGGCGACCATGTCATAACCGTCGGAAGTCGCGCCGTAGCCGACCACTTCGGCGTAAATCTTGGCGCCGCGTTTTTTGGCATGCTCGTACTCTTCCAGCACGACGATGCCGCCTCCGCCGGAAATCACGAAGCCGTCGCGATCCACGTCATAAGTGCGGGATGCTTTTTCCGGCGTCTCGTTATATTTGCTGCTCATGGCGCCCATCGCGTCGAACAGCAGACTCATGGTCCAATGCTCTTCCTCGCCACCGCCGGCAAACACGATATCCTGTTTGCCCCACTGAATCTGCTCGACGGCATTGCCGATACAGTGTGCACTGGTGGAACAGGCCGAGCTGATGGAATAATTGATGCCTTTGATTTGCGCGCCCGTTGCCAGACAAGCGATGATGCCGTTGGACATGGTTTTGGTGACCATATAAGGGCCCACACGCTTGGCGCCTTTTTCACGGAAGGTGTCCGTCGCCTGCAGCATGCTTTCCGTCGAAGTGCCGCCGGCGCCTACGATCATACCGGTACGCACGTTGGAAATCAGTTCTGGCGGCAGCTGTGAATCCGCAATCGCCTCCTGCAAGGCGATCCACGCATAGGCATGGCCTTTGGCCATAAAGCGAAGCAGCTTACGATCTATCAGCGCCTCGATATCCAGATTCTTGATATTGCCTGCCACCTGCGAACGGAAACCCCGCTCTGCATATTCGGGCTGAAAAGTGATGCCCGAGCGGCCGTGGTACAAACTGTCCTTCACTTCGGCCTTATTATTACCAAGACTGGATACAATGCCCAACCCGGTTACTACGACACGACGCATGGCGTCATCCCTCCTAGAAATTATCCGTGCGTGTGAACAGGCCAACACGCAAGTCACTGGCTGTATAGATCTCGCGGCCATCCAATGTCATAGTGGCATCCGCGATACCCATCACCAATTTACGCATGATAACGCGTTTTAAATCGATGGTATATACCGCCATCTTGGCGGTTGGCAACACTTGGCCGGTAAATTTGACTTCGCCGGCACCCAAAGCGCGGCCGCGCCCCGGCCCACCCATCCAGCCCAGAAAGAAACCTACCAGCTGCCACATCGCATCTAGTCCCAGACAGCCCGGCATTACCGGGTCACCGGTAAAGTGACAGCCAAAGAACCACATGTCAGGTGTGATATCCAGTTCAGCGATGATCTGCCCCTGGCCATACTTACCGCCATCTTCCGTGATCTTGACGATGCGGTCGAACATCAGCATCGGCGGCAATGGCAACTGTGCATTGCCTGGCCCGAACATCTCTCCCCTGCCGCAGGCCAGCAATTCCTCTTTGGTGTAACTATTCTGTTTTGTCATGTTTATTGTGTACTTGAAGTGATGAAAATGATTTGCAGGTGCTATTTTCGCTGGAAAATGGCTTTCGCGAAAGCCCTGAAACGCAATGTCAGGCAAATAAATCTGGCAGAATGCGGTTTGATTTTGCTTCGCGCACGTTCATTGTAAAAACACATGTCCTGCAAGCAAGACTGGATGCGGTTTCCAGGCCGACGATATTGCCAATGAACGCGCACGAGGTAATCTACCTTAATCCTGATCCTCAACAAAAAACCGATCAAGCAGTTGATTAACCAATGGGGCAAATATCAATATGACGACAAACACGACAGGCCATACACGCACGAACACCCCCAACCAATTCGCTACGAAATGATCCTGCGATTTGACTTGCATATACACGGCGAGCCCTGTAGTAATCAGCGCCGTGTTTGCGGACATGGTCAACGCGAATAAAAGCTTTCGCTGCAAAGTTGACAGTCTTATTGCCATTTCAATTCCACCTCCGTCTATGTTTAAGCCAAAATGGCTTCTGTCAGTTTTTGCGGATTATCCACAAACGAAAAATGCCCAGCATTAGGTATCGTAGTTATTGGTGCGTTGAACAATTGGGCTGTGCGCGCTCGTTCTGCTTGTGTTGACCAGTCAAGTTCTGCATAAATCAGTTTTACCGGCGCTTTTACATGGGCATAAAAGTCTCGCGCTTTTGCCCAAGAGCGCCAACCGGCAAAAGTTTTGCGCTCTACATAGCGAAAGCCTTTTCTAAAACCTGCGTAATTAAACTTAGTGAGCAAACCATCGCCATAGCGCGTTTCGTAATCATACGGGTTGGATGCAATGGCTTTTTTAACACGTTTCTGTGATTGGCTGGCGACTGTAAGCGCAATCACGCCACCAATTGATTCGCCCACTATGGTGATATTCTCAAGATTCAGTTTTTCAATAAAGACAATGATGGCTGCCCGAAAGTATGACTCGTCATAACTAGCTTTGGTACCAATCGAGGAAACTCCATGCCCGGGAAAATCCACCGCATACACGGTGTAATGCTGTGCAAGGGCTTGAATCATCAGCTGAAAGTAATCCAGTTGCGTGCGAATGGTATGCAGCAAAATCATCGGCGCACCTTTGCCCGCTTTTAGGTAGCGCGCACTGGTACCGCTATCCAGTTTAAGCGATGACATTTGCCCTATATTGCTTAAATCTTGCATGATTTTCCTTTAATTAAAAAATGAGCCCCCAAATGACCAACAGCGGAACAATCAGCGTGAGTGCCATCGCAATGCTACCCCGTGCAAACGCGGAGCCGTTTTTAAGCATAGCCGCAATGCGCGATGGTACATAAATAAACGGTGTGCGGACGAGCAAATCGCGTTGCGCGGATTTTCCGGCTTTACCTAGCACCGCCCACATCAAGCCGATGAGCTTTAGCACTGGGTAAACCACGGGACTGCGGTCAGGTTTGGCAATGGCGTTGCCATGTAAATGTTGCGCAATTGCCTGTTCTATTGCGTCCGCATCCGCCGCAAACAGGGTTCTGAAAACCACTTTGCCTGTGTCATCAACCAAATAGGCCGCATTGGGGCGCGTGGCGAGCAAATGATGCACTTCACCATCCAGCGTATCTACCGCGACTTTCCACGGAATAGCCTGTTCGGCCTGCAAGGCACACGCCTGTGCTGCTTTCTCTTGCATGGTGTGCGATTGCGGAATGCCCTCACCCGGATGCGCCTCACGCACATACATGTAAACAAACTCGATTTCGTTTTGATATTTCGAGTAAAGCTGCTTGATGTCAGGGATACTGCTGATGGTGGCCGGGCAAGAGCGCGAGCCAAACACCAGCAAAAGCAACTTCGGGCTATTGGCGCGTGGCCATTCAAAAACTTGCGCATCAGCCGTTGTGAGCTTGATTTTTCCCACTCGTGCATTTGGCTTAACTCCACCGTTAAAAGCCATGTCGGCCATCACGGTGCCTAAAGTAAACGAGTTATAGCGGTAGTTATTATCATGTTGCATGTGTTTAAATTACCCCGCCCTTTTTAAAAGTAATCTAACAATAATGATGTGCGACACCAATAGCATAGGAACAATCAAGGCGGGAATAAAATAGGTCGCCCCTAATTTGCCACTGGGTACTACATACAAAAGCCCACGTATCAAAGCATCAATCAAATCAAGTAAGCCCACAATACTAAATACCCACACCAGCGGGGTTGCTATTTTCCACTCTGCACGCAATGCAACGATAGCTGCAAATGCTAGTCCCGCAGCCAATAAATCACCCAAGGCTGCAGGGTGCGCAAATTTTGGGTCCAACGCTTGAGAAGTAACACCTACCAATAAAAAAGTTAAACCCAAATGCCTAATTGTGTGTGGCAGTATTAGCAAAGTCAGTGCCTCGTTACGCGGCATAGCTGATAGTTTTGGCATGAGATACCACCTAAACACAAGCCAAAACGATAGAAAACTCGCGCTCAAATTAAAAGGTAAAATGAGTTCCTGCATTGTTATTCTCCATTGGTTAATTTGAGATTATTAATTGGATATACTTGAACTGTCGTTCAAGTATTAAATCCGCACTATAACCATACTTGAACTAATATTCAAGTATAATTTACAAAAATAGCTTGAATAAGGAAATAAAGATGGCAAGACCCGCAGAATTTGAACGTGAAGCCGTGTTAAAAGAAGCCATGCACGTTTTTTGGCGCAAAGGCTACAACACCACTTCGATTAAAGATATTGTGGATGCGACAGATATTCAGCCCGGTAGCTTATATTGGGCATTTGGTAATAAACAAAAACTATTTTTAGCCGCATTGGAGTGCTATCGGCAAGAAATTCAAGACTTGGTCAACGCCACTTTAAAAGCTGATTTACCACCATTGGCGCGCATTGAGCAATTTTTTCACGGCCTTGTAGCGCACACATCCACCAACGGCAAAAATAATAGCTGCTTGCTGATTAACACCTTGCTAGAAGCCGCAGAAGACGACCAAGAAATTAGGGCAGTGGTCAGCCAAACATTTACGCAACTTGAAGCAGGTTTCGCGCAAGTGCTCACGCTTGCGCAACAGCAAGGTGCAATCGCCGCTCACAAAAACCCTCAAGACTTAGCCAAGCTGCTGATTGTGGGCATGTTTGGCCTGCGCGTATATAGCAAAAACAACCCCAGCCCGCAGGTTGCCAACACCATTATTGCCACGCTCATGTCAGCACTACATTAGAAAAAACTTTGTTAAGATATGCGCGTATTTTTATAGTGGCGATTCAGACCTTATTTATAGGATTAAAAGACTATGGCCGACTATAAAGCATGGCTGAATACAACCACAATACCAAACAAAAATCCCTTAAAAAACATACGCAAAATGACGGGCGCGTTTTTTGCAGGTTTTCTGCATTAAACAATAAATATAAAGCCTGATATAAAACCTGCATACAGTTTTTAAAATTTGGTTTAGTATCACGCTTCAACCAGAATTGATAATTATAATTTTTGCATCTGTCACTCACATAACTCTATTAGGAAAAATCAATGAGCGATCGTCAACTTGCCGATTGGCGCGAGCATGCGCTAAAACTGGAATCAGAAGTCAATCAGGTGGTGGTTGGGCAGCAAAAAGCCGTGCGTTTGATTACCACGGCGGTGTTTGCGCGCGGCCACGTGTTGCTGGAAGGTGATGTGGGTGTGGGCAAGACCACGCTGTTGCGCGCCTTTACCCGCGGCATCGGCGGTGGCTACCAGCGTATCGAGGGCACCATTGACCTGATGCCTAACGACTTGGTGTATCACACCTACCTGGGTGAGGACGGCAAGCCGCATGTCAGTCCGGGGCCTATCCTGATGTCGGGCGAAAACCTGTCGATCTTCTTTTTCAACGAGATCAACCGCGCGCGCCCGCAAGTACACTCGCTGCTGCTGCGCGTGATGGCAGAACGCACGCTGACAGCCTTCAACAAAGAGCATCACTTCCCGCACATGCTGGTATTTGCTGACCGCAACCAGGTGGAAAAAGAGGAGACCTTCGACATCCCGTCCGCCGCACGTGACCGTTTCATGATGGAAATTCCGATCACGGTGCCGAGCGACCCGGACATTATGGAATCGCTAGTATTCGATACGCGCTTTCACGACGTGGATACCCTAATCACCGGCGTTGAGCAGGACATCCTGAAATTCGATGAACTCAACAAATTCGGTGCATTACTGCAAAACAGCATCGGCGCCAGTCTTACCCTGCGCAAATACGCATTGGACTTGTGGCGCGCCACTAAAACGCCGACCGATTACGGCGTCAAAGTCTCCAATGTGGACATGAAACGCCTGGTGCTGGCCGGCGCCAGTCCGCGCGGTATGGGCATGTTGTTGCGCGCTGCACGCGTGAATGCCTGGCTGAATAATCGCGAGGCGGTGCTTCCAGAAGATATTCATGCCGTGTTCCACGAAACCATTGCCCACCGCGTGGTATTCAGCCCTGTCTACGAGATGCGCCGTACCGAGATTGCACGCGAGATGCTGAGTGGCATTATCAACGCAATCGCTACACCATAATTCCAGCGGATTCGGAGCCTAGATATGTCCACTGAATTTATCAAAGAATTCAGCTACCACATTGCGTGGCGCTCACGCTCGCGCAGGCCGGGACGTCATAAAAGCACCCAGCGCGGCATGGGCATGGAGTTTCGCGGTCATACCACGCTGCTTTCCTACCCGGATCCGCGTCGCATCGATATTCGCCAGACTATTCGCGATCCATTAGAGCAGATTTATGTGCGCATTTTCAATCAAAAAAGCGCCACTCCGGTATTTATGCTGTGCGATATGTCCGGTTCCATGCAATACGGTAACAAACAGCGCAAACTCTCCATCGCGGCAGAAATTGCCCGCTCGGTCGCGCAATCGGCTACGCGCAACGCCGACCCGGTAGGATTCATCGGTTTCGACGATGAGTTGCGCGAAGACTGGCTTTGCACCCTCTCCGCCAGGCCGCATGCGGTATTTGAAATGGCAGACAAGCTGGATGACTACCTGCCCGGCGAAGTCGGCGGCGCAGCGTTGATAGATACCGTGCGCCTGTTGCCGCGTGAACGCTCGCTGATTTTTCTGGTATCGGACTTCCACATGCCGATCAGCCAGCTTGAAGACGCGCTAATCCTGATGCTGCGCCATCACATTGTTCCGGTGGTACTGTGGAACACCTCCGAATACGCTGATCTGCCTGAGTTTGGCATCACCAGCCTGACCGACCCGGAAAGCGGTGAGAGGCGCACGCTGTTCCTGCGCAAAGATTACCGTGAGCGGATTCAGCAAAGCTTTGCAGAACGTAAACAAGCGATTGCGGATTTGTTTTTGCGTTTCGATATGCATCCGTTCCTTGTTGAGAATGGCTTTGATGCCAATCTGCTGACCGAATATTTCTACCAATATGTGGCTGCTTAAAATGAGAAGACTCACGATGTATAAATGGATAACTTGCCTGATGGCCTGTATCGGCCTGCTAGCAAGCATGGCGCATGCCGCCGAAGCCATGCTGCCCGATATAGACAGCAAGTATGTGACCCTGCGCCTGGCCAATCCGCAGCGTGACGGTGGCTATGTGGTAGGCGACAAACTGGAGCGCACGGTGATCTTGACCATCAGGAAGCCGTACCAGCTCGTCAAGGAGTCCTTGCCTATCGTCGGTTATGAGCATCGCTACCGCGGTCAGATTTCCGGCGTCGAGCTTGCGGACATCAGCAGTAGCGAGGCGGAACACAAAGATGGCGCAACCCATACGATACGCCTGACTTATCAGGTATTTACCGTCGGCAAGCTGGTCAAACCTGCCGTATTACGCGCCGAGATTGTGAAAATCCGCAACACCCAGACCAAGGACGTCCTGCAATACCGCATCCCGAGCTTCTATTTCCGCATCTCGCCGCTGTCGGTGTTCGGGCAGGTAGACCTGAAAGACGACATGAGCCCGTTTCGCCCGCCTTTCCTGCTGGATAAAAGTCACCATGAGCTGTATTTGAAGCTACTGGTTGGCTTCTTTACATTATCCCTAATCGGCCTGCTCTATATATATGGCGCACGCCACTGGCTACCTAAAATGGGTGGTGCGTTCGGCAAGGCATACCGTGATATCAAAAAAATACCGGATACTCCGGAAGGTATCCAGCAGACCATTACGCGCCTGCATCAGGCCATCAACAAAACGGCTGGCGTCAGCATATTCCATAACAATCTCGCTGACCTGTTTATTGCCAAGCCTGGCTACCTGGTCGCCAAACCTGAACTGGAGCGATTTTTTAACTTATCCAAGCACGTTTTCTTTGATCAAAATGCAGTCACCGACTTGGGTGGCGCGCCACCCAGAGCCTGGTTGCGAAAATTCTGCCGTCAGATGCGAGATTGTGAGCGCGGCCTAAAACCCGAGGTGAGAATCTAATGGCGTTCACTCACCCTTGGATACTCTGGCTATTGCCACTTGCCTTACTGCCTATCCTGCTGGAGCGTTCGCATAGTCGCAGCTATTCCTGGCTTCCCATGCTGCCGCCCGACCCACTATCCAGTCTGGTGGGCTTGTTGCTGAAGATATTGGCAGCTATTGCCCTGTTTGCGATTATTGTGGGCTTGTCCGGTCCACATAGTTTAGAGCAACTGGAAGAACGCATCGGTATCGGCGCGCAAATCGGGCTGGTACTTGACCGAAGCGCGAGCATGGATGATCCTTTCGAAGGCACCAAGGATGGTCGCGTGGGTGAAACCAAGTCTGTAGCTGCCGCGCGGCTGATGACTGATTTCGTCAACAAACGTACCAATGACATGATTGGCGTTATCACGTTTAGTAACTCGGCCATGTATGTACTACCACTGACCGAGAATAAGGAAGCCGTATTGGCCGCCATTCGCGCTACTGCAGGTAATTCGCTGTTCCAGACCAATATCGGCGGCGGCCTTACCAGCGCGGTCGGCCTGTTTGAAAAAGTACCGGATTCCGGCTCACGCGTGATCATCCTGATTTCGGACGGTGCAGGACGTGTAGGTGACGAAGCACAACAAAAGCTGCGCGACTGGCTACAGCGCTACAACCTCACACTCTATTGGATCGTACTACGCCAGCCTGGTGGTGTGACCATTTTCGATCCGAAATATGACTCCAGCTACCAGGAGGCGTTGCCAACCGAAGTACTGCTGTACCAGTATTTCCAGACCTTGCAGACACCGTTCAGCGCCTACGAGGCATCCGACCCGAAATCGCTGGCTGCCGCGATTGCCGACATCAACCGCAAGGAAAAGAAACCTATCAAATATATGGAAAAAATCCCCGGCAAGGATTTTACCCGCATCTGCTATTTACTGGCCGCATTGATGATTGCGTTACTGCTGGCTGCGAAGTATCTGGAGGTTAAAACATGGCGCTCAGCGTAAAAAAACTCACATTGTTCCTGCTCGCAACGGCTATTGGCAGCGCAGCTGGCGCGATTTACCAATACAACCGCATCCAGCAAATCATCGCTTTCAACACAACGGTCAGCACAGGCAAGAACCCGGGCACCGACAAGCAAAGTCTGGAAGCCAGGTATTCCACCGCCTACTGGCTGGCCAAGAATGAGCGCTACAAAGAAGCAACCTTATTGTTTTCCCAACTGATAGACAAAGGCACCTTACAGCAACGCGCGGCCGTACACCACAATATCGGCAATATGTTCTTCCTGAAAAGCCTGCAAGTGGGAGGTACCAGCGACCCCAAAGCACGTGATGAGACCGAATACCTGCTGACACAAGCGCATAGTTCATACAAAAATTCGCTCAAGCTAGACAATGGCAACTGGGGCACGCGCCGCAATATGGATCGCGTCATCCTCCTGCTGCCGGAGAAACCCACGCCGGGTGTGGGCGAATCTGACAATCCCGGGCTGATCATGGGCAACATCCCCAATGGGCTGCCATGACCACATAAAACGAGCCAAGCTACTTGTTTACTATCCTAGTGTAAATAAAGCGTGCAAATGAACAAACAACTGACTTATTTCTTCAGGCATAAAGACACCCTTCTATTATCCCTGGCACTGCTATGCTTAATTGCGGCGATGTTCCAGCCGACGATCCCGGTCAAACATAACATTTACACTTACCTGCTTGTCGCCGACATCTCGCAGAGCATGAATGCCAGGGACATGCAAATCGACGGTAAGCCCGCCACGCGCATGGAATACCAGAAAAAACTGCTGCGCGAGGTCACGGCATCACTGTCCTGTGGCACCAAGGTCAGCATCGGCCTGTTTGCGGGCAATGCCGTCGCGGCCATGTACACGCCGATTGAGGTCTGCGAGAATTTTGCCGCCATCCAGGATACCATCAATCATTTGGACTGGCGCATGGCTTGGTCTGGCAACAGCCGCGTGCGTGAAAGTCTCTACGTTGCTGCCAAGGTTGTGCGAGCACTCCCCGAACCTGCCCAGGTGATCTACTTTACCGATGGTGAGGAAGCGCCAAAACTGCACGCGTTCAACACCAAAAGCCTGGCGGAATTCCAGGGCGGTGCGGGCTGGCTGTTCGTCGGCATCGGCACGGATGCAGGGATTGCCATCCCTAAACTAAGCGAAAACAATCAAGTCATTGGCTACTGGTCCAATGAAAGCTTTGCCATGCAGCCGGGCATTGCGCAAATTTCGGAGAGCACGCTGGGTGTGCGCGATGACAATGTGGCCTATGGTATGCATGACCGCTTTATCTCCAAGCTCGCATCGGAGTATCTGCTATCGATCACAAGGGAAATCGGTGCGCATTATATTTTTGGCGATAGCGCACACTCTGTCCTGAGCGCCATGAAGCAGCAGAAACCGGCGCGGCGTGATGTCGCGCCATTCGGCCTGGACTGGATACTGGCTGGCATCGCAGGATTGGCTTTACTCGGCGCTTATATCGGGCGCCATCCGCTACGCCAGATAAGCCATACGCTCAAGCTGTACAGACAAGAGTTCCGTGCCAAAACCTATGAACACGAAAACGCTGCTGCCCATGACAACCAGTTCTAGACACATCTGGCATCGCCTGTATCGCCATAAGGAGCTTGCGCTACTGATTGCCACTTTATGCCTATTGCTGCTTGCGGTGCTCCGCCCTGCCGTCCCGGTCAAGCATAATATCCACAGTTATTTCTTTGTGCTGGACATCACACAAAGCATGAACGCCGCGGACATGCAGGTAAATAGCAAACCGGTCAGCCGTATCGGCTATACCAAGCACCTGCTCGGGCAAGCCATTTCATCGCTGCCTTGCGGCACCAAGGTCGGTATCGGCATGTTTTCCGGCGTCAATGTAGTTTCACTTTACACGCCGATTGATGTCTGCGCCAACTTCGCTTCTATCAAAGACACATTAGACCACATTGACTGGCGCAGCGCCTGGACGGCTGACAGCCGTGTACGAGAAAGCATACTTTCCACCACGCAAGTGATGAACAATTTCCCCGAGCCCGCGCAGGTCGTGTTCTTTACCGACGGCGAGGAAGCGCCCAAACTGCACGCCTTCAACACACGCGACCTGAGTACATTGCAAGGTGCGGATGGATGGCTGATCGTCGGCGTGGGCTCTGAAAAAGGCGCGCCCATTCCCAGATACGACCATAAGAATCAATTATTTGGCTATTGGTCGCACGAGAGTATGCAGCTTGCCCCGGGGGCCGCGCCCATTGCGGCTGCCGGGATCCTTAAGCGCAAAAGTGATACCGCTGAAAGCGTTCAGGATCGTTACATTTCCAAACTGGCAGAGACCCATTTGCACACCATCGCCAAGGAAATAGGCGCAGCCTATATCCGAGCCAGCGATGTGCATGATCTGCTTTCCGCCATGAAAAAACAAAAACCTGCGCGCCGGGAATGGTCTGCTTACACCATTGACTGGCTGCTGGCCGGACTAGGGGGAGTTTCACTGCTGCTGATTTACCTGCCGCGACGCAGGCCACAATGGCTCAGGAAATGGCGGGGTGCTCACAAAAAAATACCCGAAAGCGGCTTTGAAACCGATTACGTAGCCAAGTCGCTGGAGTCCGCCTGAGACGCGTCCGGATGCCGCCACCAGCGTAACCATACCCGCAACCGCCTGCAAATATCCGCATCCGTCTCAGCTAATAAAATCAGTGGCGGCAAGCCAGGTTGCCAGAAAGCATCATCGGCAGACTTTTCAAAATGAAGCACCGTTAGCCAGGGATGCACCCAACTGCCACCTGCTAGCTTAGGGTAATATTTCTGCCCCGTTTTGTTGGTTAGCCGCAATTCGCCTTGTGCAGAAATGCGCACTTGCTTCCACGCGTTTGGCAACATGCGCAAACCATCACGCAATACATGATAAGCCGTGGTAGCAAGCAACAACGCAGCTAACGCAAGCTGGACACGCCAATCTGCAATGTATATAGCTATCACCGCCAGGCCAGCCAGTGCGAATATGAGCAGCAAGGTAAAAAGCAGCCATGATGGCTCCAAATGCATATCGACTTCCGGCATGGTACGCGTCTTCACGATCACACCTTAAGCTCTTGCCATAGTTTATCCAAGCGCTTCACCGAAACTGGGAACGGTGTCTTGAGCGCCTGTGCGAACAAGGAAACGCGGAGTTCTTCAATCAACCAGCGGTAATCTGCAAGGGCTTCTGGTACCTCCAGATGTGCCTTGTGCAGCGCATTCACCTTATCCTGCCAGCGTTGCCATATCAGTTGTACTGCCTGCCCGCTACGAGTGTCACGCTCGACACTATTGGGGTATTTTTCCAGTCGCATCCGCAAACCCTTCAGGTAGCGTGGCAGATGCTGCAGACGTTCCCAAGGCGTCTGACTCATGAACCGTTTTGGCAACAGCAAGGCCTGCTGCTCTTCGACCTCACGTTTGATGCGCGCCATATTGCTAGGCAGCGATCCCAACTTCTGCACCAAACCCTGATATTCTGCAGCAATAGCAGTCACCAGTCGCCCTGCCCCATCCGCCACAGCAGGCAAACGCGTCCTGGCGCGCTGTTTCAGATTCATGAATGCCTGGTTGGTGCGGGGCAGCTCATCTTCGCCAATAAATGCGCGGTCGGCAATCGCCGCAAGCATTTCGTCGCGCAGTTCGTCGGGGGTAATCAAGTTACGTAGCAACAGCGCATACTGGTTAAATTGGGGCAATCCCTTTTCCAACTGCTTCAGCTGTTCTTTCAACTCGAAGCGCATCAAACGGCAGACGCCCTTGCGATGCGCCTGCCTTGCCATTTGCGGCGTATCGAATAGCTTGATGGACACACTATCATCGTTATCTTCCAAAGCGGGATAACCAGTCAACTGACGGCCTTCCTTGCTGAACGTCAGCGTCTCGGGCAAATCACCAAAATCCCATTGCCTCAGACCGCTCTTTTCGATACCGGGCAAACTGTTCCTGAATGTCAGTTGCGCTGCCTGGCCAAGCTGTCTCTTCAATGCATTCCAGTCGCGCCCCATGCCCAGTTCACGGCCTTTCTCATCCACCACTCTGAAATTCATTTGTAGATGCGCAGGAATATCCTGAAAAGCGAAATCATCCTGCCCGATCTTGAGACCGGTCTGCTGCTGGATATATTGTGCCAATGTCGGCAGCAATGCGGTTTCGCCGGCCGCCACGTGCTCCAGAAAACCTGTCACGAACTCCGGCACCGGTACGCACACACGGCGCAGCGTTTTAGGTAAGGCTTTGATCAAGGCGGTCAGTTTTTCCCGCAGCATGCCAGGTACCAGCCACTCCGTACGGGTTGCATCCAGCTGGTTCAGCAAGGCCAAAGGTATCGTGGCCGTCACGCCATCCAGCAGGTGTCCCGGCTCGAAACGATATTTCAGGTTCAGGCTGATGCCATCGATTTCTATGGTTTCCGGGAACTGCACCTCGGTGACACCCGAAGCGCCATGGCGCATCAACTCCTCCTTGGTCAGATACAGCAAGCGCGGATTCTGCTTTTCCGCGTCCGCCCGCCATTTCTCAAAACTGGCCGCGTTATAGATGCCCTGCGGCACGATCGCATCATAGAAGGCAAATAGCACATGTTCATCCACCAGGACATCCTGCCGGCGCGCCTTATGTTCGAGCTCCTCAACTTCGGCGATCAGTTTACGGTTCGCCTCTAAGAATGGCGCACGGGTGTCGAACTCCATGTTCGCCAGCGCCTCTCGCACGAATATCTCGCGCGCCTCTGTCGGGTTGATGGGGCCATAATGTACGCGTCGCTTGGGAATCACCGTCAGGCCATACAAACTCACACGTTCCCACGCGTTGACCATGCACATGCGCCTGTCCCAGCGCGGGTCGCTGAAGTGGCTATCCGTCAGGCCTTTGGCAAGCGGCTCGATCCAGTCCGGGTCAATCTTGGCGACACAACGCGCATATAGCTTGGTGGTATCCATCAGTTCTGCCGCCATCACCCATTTTGGCCGCTGCTTTTTGAGTGCCGAGCCCGGCGCGATATGGAACCGAATACCACGTGCGCCAAGATAGGATTCCGCCTCGCCGTCCTTGAAGCCGATATTGCCCAGCAAGCCACTCAGCAACGCGCGATGGATCTGGGCATACTGCACGTCATGCTTCACAATCGCCTTGTCGCCCGCTTCACTTGCTTCTCGCCGTACTATTTGTACTGTCTTCGTCGCGCGTTCATTGGCTTCTCGCGCTTGCATTGCCTGACGCACAGGCTTTTCATCTTCAAATATTTCGCCTACCATCTCCGTCAGCTGTGCGTGCAGTTCGCGCCATTCCTTCAAGCGCAGGAAGGACAGGAAATGCTGATGGCATTGGTTCAGCAAGTCGCGATTCGATTTCTTGTTTTTCAGCGCATGGTCATACCATTCCCATAGCTTCAGGAAGCTCATGAAATCCGAATCTTCTCCCGCGAACTTGGCGTGCGCCTGATCAGCCGCCTCGCGCTTGTCCATTGGCCTTTCGCGCGGATCCTGTATCGCCAGTGCCGCCGCGATGACCAGTATCTCGCGCAGGCAGTTCTCCTTCCGGGCGGCCAGTATCATGCGCGCAACCCGTGGGTCTAACGGCAAGCGCGCCAGCTGTTTACCCAGCTCAGTGATTTCGCGGCGTGCATTCACTGCACCCAGCTCCTGCAGCAGCAAGTAACCATCATTGATCAGGCGGCTGGATGGCGCTTCGATGAACGGGAATTCAACCACGTCACCCAGACGCAGATCTGCCATGCGCAGGATGACGCTGGCGAGCGAACTGCGCAGGATTTCTGGGTCGGTGAACTCGGGGCGATTGTTAAAATCCTCCTCGTCATAAAGCCGCACACAGATGCCGTTGGAGACGCGGCCGCAACGACCGGCGCGCTGTTTAGCCGCGGCTTGCGAGATTTTTTCAATCTGTAATTGTTCGACCTTGGCGCGCGGGCTATAGCGATTGACGCGCGCCAAGCCGCTGTCGATGACATATTTGATGCCGGGCACAGTGAGCGAGGTCTCCGCCACGTTGGTCGCCAGCACGATCCTGGTCTGGTTGTGCCCCTTGAAGATCTTCTGCTGGTCTTCGATGCTCAAACGCGCGAACAATGGCAGCACTTCGATATGCCTTAACTTCGCCGAACGTCCTTGATATTTCCTTAAATGGTCGGCTACATCGCGTATCTCGCGTTCTCCTGGCAGAAATACCAGAATGTCGCCATCCCCAAGACGCAGCAGGTCATCCGCCGCATCCAGAATGGCCTCCTCGATTGCCTCTTCCTCCTCGTCCTCCTGCAGCCAGCGCGCTTCGATACGCGGCTTGCGCTTCACCCCCATCAGGTCCTGCCCAAGCAGTTCAATATCCTCATCATCCTCGTTATCGGCCTGCAATTCCTTGGCGACAAAACCCGGTTTTCCTAGCGGACGGTAGCGAACCTCAACCGGGTAAGTCCTACCCGAGACCTCGATCACCGGTGCATTATCGAAATGCCTGGAGAAGCGCTCTGCATCGATGGTTGCGGATGTCACAATCACTTTCAGGTCAGGGCGTTTGGGCAGTAGCTGTCTGAGGTAGCCCAAGAGAAAATCGATGTTCAGGCTGCGTTCGTGGGCTTCGTCAATAATAATCGTGTCGTAGGCATTCAGAAACCTGTCGCTCTGCGTCTCCGCCAGCAAGATGCCGTCTGTCATCAGTTTGATGTAGCTGGATTCGGACAGTTTGTCATTGAAGCGCACCTTGTATCCGACCGCCTCGCCCAGCGGCGTCTTCAACTCCTGTGCGATACGGCTGGCGACCGAGCGTGCGGCAATGCGCCGCGGCTGGGTATGGCCGATCAGCCCGGCCACGCCACGCCCCAGCTCCAGGCATATCTTGGGCAGTTGCGTAGTCTTGCCGGAGCCGGTCTCACCGCAGACAATGATGACCTGGTGTTTTTGCAGTGCCTGCAGGATCTCGTCCTTGCGCGCGGAGACAGGCAGTTCTTCGGGATAGTCCGGCTTAGGCAGCGCTGCCAGCCGTGCTTGTCTGCGCTGTGTAGAATTCTCGATACGCCTGGCAATCTCCTGCAGCGGCGCAGTTTTGCCGGCTTTCAGAGTATCGGCAGCCTGCAGGATACGCCGTCTGAGCGGATACTGGTCCGCCAGCATGCAATTGGGCAACTGGGTCAGGAATTGCTGGAGAATGGCTTGTGGGTTGGCGCTTGCGGACATGCGCGCATTTTATCATGTGCGCGACGCAAACCCTCGCGCGCGTTCATTGTAAAAACAGCTGCCCTGCAAGCCAGTCTGCATGCGGCTTCCAGGGTTTCGCTTGGAACAATGAAAATAGGGCTGAAAGTTTATTGTTGTGTGCAGTCTTCCAGCCCAGTATTCCCACCCTTAAATTCGGGCTCGAAATAGAACTTGTGGAACGTCCATTTACCCTGCTTGTTCTTGCGCATCTGGGCGATGCCGGTGCCGTAATCCTTGGCTGTGCCGCCGTACTGGCCTTTCTCCATCGGCAGTGCAAAATGCATGGCCATATGCGCGCCATTGGCAGCCGCATGTCCCAGATAGCTGCCAAACCCAGGTACTTCGAGTTTAAAATCATAGCTGGCATAGCCGTTTCTACTGTGCTCAGACCTAATCTGCAGCGTAACGACACCAGTGTATTTACCTTCGTGCGCATCATTGCCGGTACAGTCGTATTTGCCACTAAAGTCCAGTGGTTTGGCTTGTGCGGCACCCGCACACAAAAGCAAGGCAAAACACAATCTTTTCATGTGCCCTCCTTTCTAGTTATTTTTCTGAAAATCAGTTAAATCTTGTGTGCAGTGATTGTAAATGAAAATTTTCCAGTATGGCAGCCAATCTTGCGGCTGCGCTCTTTTTTTCCTGGCCGGTATAACGGGCGATAATCAGCTCGTTCTTCATGGCGTGCTCCCATCCCACTAATTCCGTGACAGTCACCTGATACCCATGCGCTTCCAGCTGCAGACAGCGCAGCACATTGGTGAGATGGCTGCCGAACTCGCGCGTATGGATGGGGTGCCGCCACAGTTCGGAAAGCGGCGTCATGCCCAGTGTCTCACCTTTCACCTCGCGCAAGGCACGCGCGACCTCTGCCTGGCAGCAGGGCACCAGCACCATGTATCGGGCGTGCTTTTTCAGGCCGAATTGAATCGCATCATCAGTCGCGGTATCACAGGCATGCAAAGCCGTGACGATTTCGACCCGCTCCGGCATCTCGTGCGATTGCGCCGCATCAGCCGCGCTCACATGCAGAAAGCGCATGCGCTCGAATCCGCATTCCGCCGCCAGTGCGCGGGATTTTTCAATCAGGTCGGCGCGCGTTTCCACGCCTATCACCTGTCCGCCTTGCATACTTTTGAACACGGCGTCATAGAGCAGAAAACCCAGATAGGACTTGCCCGCGCCATGATCCACCAGCTTCAGGTCAGGATTGGTCTTGATGACATCCTCGATCAAAGGCCTGATGAACTGTACCAGATGGTTCACCTGCTTGAGCTTGCGCCGGCTATCCTGGTTGAGTTTTCCGTCACGCGTGAGGATATGCAGCGCTTTCAACAAGGCGATAGATTGGTGCAGCCGGACTTCAGCATGTTGTGAATGGATATTTTGTGAATGCCTGGATGATGTTGATTTGGATTCCATGGCTTTATTTTAGCGGGCTTTGCCCTTAAACTGAAAATATTTGCAACCAGCTGTCGTCACGCAACTTCATAGTGCGTTTTAGTGGTTAAGGGCCCCAAATTCACTCAACAAACAAAAAGGACTTTATGATGAAAAAAACTCTGTTATTAAGCGCAGCTTTATGCGCGCTGTTCAGCCAAGCCACGTTTGCCGCAGATGGCGAATTTGCAGATAAACGCGGCGACCGCATCGAGCAGCGCTTGGACAACCGCGGCGATAGGATAGAAGACCGACTGGATAAACGCGGTGACCGCATCGAAGACCGCATGGACAAGCGTGCAGAGAAAGCCGAGGCGAACGGCCATGAAAAGCGCGCCGAACACCTTGAACGCAAGGGCGACCGTATCGACAACCGTTTGGACAGACGCGGCGACCGTATCGATAACCGTCTGGATCGCAAAGGTGAGCGTATCAATAACCGGCTGGATAGACGCGCAAACCGCCGCGCTGCGCATTAAGCAGGCAATCCCGGACACGCGATGCAAGCATTCTTGAGTAGTGTGGAAACGCGTGCTTTCGGGATTGCCCATATCGCGACCGGTAACCGTGACGACGCCCTGGACATCGTGCAGGAAACCATGATGAAGCTGGTACAAAACTATAGCCAGCACCCGGAATCCGAATGGAAGCCTTTGTTCTACAGTATCCTGCAGACCAAGATACAGGATTGGCGTAGACGACAAACTGTGCGCAACCGTTTTCGCGTCTGGTTCCACCGCGACGACGACGAAGACGAGACCGAAGACCCGTTGGAGCAGGTTTCCGGAGACGCCCAACTGGCACCGGATTTTCAGCTGGAGAACACGCAGTTCTCACAACAACTGGATAAAGCGCTGAGAAGATTATCACCGCAGCAGCAACAGGCATTTTTACTGCGATTATGGGAAGGCATGGATATTCAGCAGACCGCCAAGGCGATGAAGTGTTCGGAAAGTAGCGTAAAAACACACTATGCACGGGCGCTGGAACGTTTGCGTGAAGCGCTGGGAGACCATTATGGCGAATGAATCGGTGACTGAAAAAACCAGCAAGCTGGAACAAACAATCAAGGCGCATCTGGACACCAGAGCTGAACAGTTAGATAACCAGACGCGTGCAAAACTGGCCGAGATTCGCCGCAAGGCACTGAACCAGCCCGCGAAAACCGGCTTTATGCAAAAATGGTTTTCCATCCATTTCGTGCCAGCGATAGCTACCAGCTTTTGTGCCGTGCTAATCGTTTCAGTCATGCTGCTGCGCCCGCCTGAAAGCTTGCAAGGTAACGGCACAGATGCCTTTACGCTGGCAGAGCTCGCCAGCGACCCAGAAGAATTGGATGCAATCACCGACCCAGGATTTTATGCATGGATGGACGAAGTCGAAGTGCAAAAAGGGAAGAACGGTGCAGTTTAAACTCATTGCATTTGCTCTGATAGCAGCCCTGGCGCCCAATATCCATGCGGCTTCCGAGCCTATTCCTTTGGACCTGATAGAGCTGCTTGGCGAGGTGGATGACAGTGACGCAGCATTGGAAAAGGCCATGACCGAGACCGAACAAGCCCACAAGACAGCCGCAAAACAGACTAAACCTGATGCGCCCAGAACGCAGCAGACCGGAGGTAAACAATGAAGCAACATACTTTTATGGGACGAGGCTTAACAGGCGCACTGCTGGTACTGGCACTGCTGTCGCCATTTGCAGCACATGCAGCCGGCATCGCCTGGGAGGAGCTCAGCCCGCAGCAGCAGGAAATCCTGGCAGGCATGAAAGACCGCTGGGCGGATCTGCCGGCTGAACGTCAGGAAAAACTGGGGCGCGGCGCGGCAAAGTGGGCATCTATGTCGCCAGAGCAGAAAGAACATGCACGCGAGAACTTAAGCCGCTATCAGAAACTCTCGCCCGAAGATAAATCGCTGGTCAGGGAACGCATCCGCAGGTTCCGAGACCTGCCGCCGGAAGAAAGACGGGAACTGCGCGAACGCTGGAGGAATCTCCCCCCGGAACAGAAAGAACGCTTCCGCGAACGCATGCGCAATGCCAGTCCGGAGCAGCGCGAACGCTGGAAAGAGCGCCGTATGCGGAGACACGGCCACGACGAGGAATAATGACGATTGAGATGTTAAAATGCGCGTATGCGCTTTTATCACCTCCAAAAACAGATTTCGCTTCCTCATCAAATAATGACGAGGCGGCAAGCCAAAGACAGTACGTTTTGTTTACGGCGAGGCGCAGCCAACAAAGTCAGTGTTGATAAGGATGTGAAATAAATGGCGATACAATGGTTTCCGGGCCACATGACCTCTGCCAAAAAGAAGGCAGAAGAAACCATGGAGCATATCGACATGGTCATCGAAGTACTGGATGCCAGACTGCCCGCCGCGAGCCACAATCCGATGATCGACGAGATGCGCCTGTTTCGCCAGCGCCCTAACCTCAAGATTCTCAACAAGGCCGATCTGGCTGATCCGGCTGCCACACAAGCCTGGCTGAACTTCTTTAACGCCCAACCCAATACCAAGGCCGTTGCGCTCAGCTGCAAGAAAGCCGGTGACGCAAAGAAGATTCCCGGCCTGTGCAAAGCCTTGGTCCCGCATCGCGGCACGCCGCTCAAGCCGCTGCGCGCCATGATTATGGGAATCCCCAACGTGGGCAAATCCACGCTGATGAACGCTTTGCTCAACCGCCGCGTAGCCAAGGTAGGCGATGAACCTGCCGTGACCAAGAGCCAGCAGCGTTTCGAATTGAACGACAGCATGACCATCACCGACACTCCGGGCATGATGTGGCCGAAAATTCAATATGATTCAGATGGTTACATGCTGGCAGCCTGCCATGCGATTGGCCGCAATGCGGTGATCGAGGAAGATGTGGCGGAATTTCTGGCCGCTAACCTGCTGTGTAGCTACCCTGCCCTGCTCAATACGCGTTATAAGGCCGATGTGTCGCAGCTTGACGCGATTGGATTACTGGAATTCATTGCGAAGAAACGTGCTTATAAACGTGATGGCTTTTTAGATATGGAACGTACGGCGATGGCTTTCCTGACCGAATTCCGCAGCGGTGCGATTGGCCGCATCAGCCTGGAAACACCTCTGAGCCGTCATGAAATGACGGCTCAGGCCGACGCCGAGATCGCCAGCAAAAAAGCCGCCAAATCTCAAGCAACTGAGGTTTAGTGCTTGGGATTAGTGCTTGCGGCGGCGTTCCACTTGCGTGTCCGTTACCAGCGATGCGCGCACCACGCGGTTCCTGCCGGCATTCTTGGCTTGATACAGCGCATTGTCCGCAGCATGCACCAGCGCCGTGAAGTCATAGCCGACCCGCACTGAATCCGCCACGCCGATGCTCACGGTGACATGGATCTTATGCCTGCGATCCACCAGCGGCGCGTTTTCCACCGCCACGCGAATGCGTTCGGCCAATCCTGCTGCATCCTGCTCGGTGGTGTTGGGCAGGCACACACAGAACTCCTCCCCGCCATAACGTCCCAGTACGTCACCAGAGCGCAGAATGCCAGTGATCGTTTTGGAAAGGTGTCTCAACATGTCGTCTCCGACCAGATGACCGTACTGATCGTTGACTTTCTTAAAATGGTCAATATCGATCATCATGACGGTCATGCTGAGATTGATGCGTTTACAGATACCCTGCATCTTATGCGCCGCATCCTCCAGCCCACGGCGATTCACCACGCCAGTCAGGCCATCCATCAAGGCAATGGAAGCCATGTTCTGGGTGAGGCGATAACTCAGCATTAGCAGGAACAGGCCGGAAATAAAGAACTGGATCACCGCGCCCAGCATGAACACATTGGCATTGACCGACCATGTTGCGAGTGACTGGAACACGCTGGCATCGGCATTCAGTGCCAGCACGGCACGCGCCGCCATCACCAGGGCAGAGATCAGGAACAGACTGGATGCGATCCAGAACAAGGTGCCAAGCAAGCCATCATCTTTTGACGTGGTTAGCCGCGCACACAACAGATATACCAGCGCGAATACCGCCGAATCCAGCACCACCATGGTACGGACATCGTGCTGTACCAGCATGTAGTAGGCATCCATCCCCAGCAACAGCACGAATACCAGCACCGGGATACGATGATCGGGGATGCGGTTGGTGAATGCCTGTATCCCGTTGATATATAAGCTCAAACCTGTCCCGATTAGCGCCATCCCCGGCAGAAACAGCACTCTGCTGCTATCCAGTTGGATCAATACCAGAATCATGCCCAAACCGACCACCAGGTTCCCCACCGACCAGTAACCCGGGCCATGGATCTCTTTGTGATGCACGCGCGTGATCGCCAGCATCATCGAGAACATGAACGTCAGCAGCATGGACATGAAAACGATGGTTCTTAAGTCGAAGTTAGGCATTGAGTTTTCCTCTTATTAGCGCTGCGTATAAAAATTACCGCTTTTATTCTCCGCACATCGTTATGCACCTCATTGGAATGATACCATAATGCCTATTCGACAGACTTACCCGGTCGAATTTCAAGAAACCATAATAAAGATGTTGGACAAGCTCAACTCCCCGCAACGCGAAGCAGTCAAATACCTGGATGGCCCATTGCTGGTGCTGGCTGGCGCCGGCAGTGGCAAGACGCGCGTCATCACGCAGAAGATCGCCTACCTGATTGAAGAGGCCGGCTACCAGCCGCGCGAAATCGCCGCCATCACTTTCACCAACAAAGCCGCCAACGAGATGCGCGAACGCGTCAATGGCCTGCTGAAAGGCGCATCCAGCAAAGGCCTCTCGATTGCCACTTTTCACTCGCTGGGCATGCAGATCCTGCATCAGGAAGCTGAGCTGCTGGGCTACAAGAAACAATTCTCGATCCTGGATTCTGCGGACAGCTTCAAGATTCTCAGCGACATCCTCAGCACGACAGACAAGCAGTTGCTACGCAACACGCAATGGCAGATTTCCGGCTGGAAGAATGCGCTCATCAGCCCGGAGCAGGCTAAATCGCGTGCGGATGACGACCTGACGCATGCGGCTGCCAGAGTCTATCAACTCTACCAGCAAACGCTGAAAGCATATCAGGCCGTGGATTTCGACGACTTGATCAAGCTGCCGGTCGAACTGTTCGAGGCACATCGCGAAGCGCTGGACAAATGGCAGCGCAAGCTGAAATACCTGCTGATAGACGAATATCAGGACACCAACGCCTGCCAGTACAAACTGGTCAAACAGTTGACTGGCGTGATGGGCAACTTTACTGCAGTGGGCGACGATGACCAGGCCATTTATGGCTGGCGCGGCGCCGATGTCGAGAACCTGCGCCAGCTGACGCAGGATTTCAGCCGGCTCAAGGTCATCAAGCTGGAGCAGAATTACCGCTCGACCGTGCGTATTCTACGTGCGGCCAACCAGGTCATCACCAACAATCCCAAGCTGTTCGAGAAGAAGCTCTGGAGCGAACTTGGTACGGGCGAACTCATCCATATCAACGCCTGCCGAGACGACATGCATGAAGCTGAAAGCGTAGTGATGAAACTGCTGGCGCACAAATTCGAACATCGCACGCGTTATCAGGATTACGCGATCCTCTATCGTGGCAACCATCAGGCCAGATTGTTCGAGGAAAAACTGCGCGAACACAAGGTGCCTTACACCATCAGCGGTGGGCAATCATTCTTCGACAAGGCAGAGATCAAGGACATCACCAGTTATCTGCGGCTAATCGCCAATGAGGACGATGACCCGGCGTTTATCCGTGCAGCCACCACGCCCAAAAAAGGCATCGGCAGCACCACGCTGGAAAGGCTGGGCGACTATGCCCGCAAGCATAATATCTCCTTGTTTGCAGCGGCGTTTGAAGGCGATTTGCAGCGCGAGCTTGGCCACAAGCAATGCGAAGACCTGCTGACATTCTGCCAATTCATCAGCCGCCTGCAGGAACGCGCAAGCAAGGATACTGCGCAAGCAATGCTGTCTGCCATGATGGAAACGATAGGCTATGAAGCCTACCTATATGACAGCGAAGAACCCAGGGCCGCGGAAAACAAATGGAACAGCGTGCAGGAGTTCATCGGCTGGATGAGCCGGAAAAGCGAAGGTACAGGTCAGGATGACGAGCGTAGCCTGCTGGAGATGATCCAGACCGTCGCGCTAATGAGCATGCTGGAAGGTCGTGAAGACGGCGAGCCGGATGCAGTGAAGCTCTCCACCCTGCACGCCGCCAAAGGCCTGGAGTTCGGCCATGTGTTCCTGGTGGGTGTGGAAGAAGGCATCCTGCCCCATCGTGAAAGTCAGGAGGACGCAAAAGTCGAGGAAGAGCGCCGCCTGATGTACGTGGGCATCACCCGTGCGCAAAAATCACTTAACATCTCCTGGTGCAAAAAGCGCAAACGCGCCGGCGAAGTGGAAGCATGCGAACCCAGCCGCTTCATTGACGAGCTGCCCAAAGATGACCTGCGGCATTTCGGCAATCCGTTCAACGAAGCAGAACAGAACCGTGATTTTGGCCGGGCGCGCCTGGATGCCATCAAGGCCATACTCAAAAAAGCCAACTGAGGCAGAAAATTGTAGTTATCGATAAGTCCACCAGAGACAATGCGACTGAACAATGGATTGAGATAATCAAGATTTGACATATTGACCTGAATTGTATCGAATCTTTGATCCAGCTCACTAGTGAAAGCAGAAACTTATTTCTTAAAAAATTAATTCGTATAATCATCACGTCATCTGCTTGTCACAAAATTAAATTAGCCTAAGCGAGTTTAGTTTAAATTAAAAAATAGCTATGCCTGCTAATATACTCCTTGTAGAAGACGAACCAGCGATTCAAGAATTAATATCTCTAAATATTACACAAGCTGGGCATTCCCTACTGAAAGCTTTTAGCGCTGAGCAAGCGCAAAACCTATTAAAAAACGTAACGCCTGATTTAATTTTGATGGACTGGATGTTGCCAGGAACCAGCGGTTACGATCTAGTACGTAAATTAAAGTCCGAAGGTGGTACCCGTAACATTCCAATTATCATGCTTACAGCCAAAGATAGCGAACATGATAAAGTACGTTCGTTAGAAGCTGGAGTAGATGACTATGTTACAAAGCCATTCAGTCCCAGAGAGCTGAACGCAAGAATTAAAGCAATTTTGCGACGTAAAGCACCAGATATAGCTGACGATCCAATCGAAATTGCAGGCTTATTATTAGATCCAGCCATTCACAGAGTTACTGCCAACAACAATACAATCAAGGGGCGTGTCCTGAATTTTGTGTAAACGTCGGTTAATCACTGTTGAGGCATTCTCTCTTCAAACTGAATACTAAACCTATTTAGCGCAGGTTTCCAATCCCGTAGTGGCATCGTCCAGCGCTTGC
>Ga0233425_10003820_pt1 | contig 26478 bp, 31 predicted proteins | sample Watercolumn_Towu_2_FD_181712 | JGI IMG/M metagenome (GOLD analysis project Ga0233425, IMG submission 181712) | Freshwater microbial communities from Lake Towuti, South Sulawesi, Indonesia - Watercolumn_Towuti2014_140_MG | ecosystem: Environmental > Aquatic > Freshwater > Lake | place...
GTCCCGGAAAGTTTGCTTCTAGTTTAGGATTTATTCAACTAGATACGGCAAAGAATTATGTGAGAAATCAAGACATCCACCACGCGTCATATGGAAGCCTCGCCCTTTAGGGCGGGGAGGATGTCACATTATATTCCTGCAATTATCTTTCTATTCATAGCTTTCGGCATTTTGTACTTTAGAAAGAAAAATACTTTAATTTTATTAGGATTAGTAGGTATTATATTAACTTTTATTGCAGCATGGATTCAGCAATCTCAAATAGCTCTACACCCAATTTATTTTAATCACAATGCTCTTTATCATCTGGTGCAGGCCATAGCTCTTCTGTTGATTTTTTTTGCTTTAAAGAAGATTGTTTCAAGGATAAGAAAATGATCTTCTCAAAATTTAATAAAATAATTTATCATAAATTAAATTACTTTAGTATGAGCAGATTTGCTCTTATTTTATTAACTGTATGGGCTTTTTTTGAGGCTAGTTTCTGGTTTATCATTCCAGATTTTATTCTATTGGTCTTATGTATGTTAAATCCTAAAAACTATAAGAAGTTTTTTATTTTTACAATTTTATCCTCTTTGATAGGTATTACTTTTTATTTTCTTTTTGTTTCTAATTATCCAAGCATTTCTTTAAATATTCTGATGAATACTCCGTTTATTAATCAAAATATGATTGATTCTATAAATACATTATATAATAATGAAGGAATAGTATCATCTCTTTGGCAAACAACGACTTTTTTCCCTGTAAAAGTTTGGACTTATCAGGCGGCTTTACACAATTTTGATTTATTTTTATACCTATTTTTTCTAGCTATTTCTAGAAGCATTAGAATGTTTATTATATCTTTTACCTTTTCTTTTTTAGGTAGAAAGTTTAATAGATTTATAAGAAGAAACTTATTATGGATGTTAATAGTTTATATCTTAGTATTTTTTGCTATTTTATTCCAGGTAACCTAATGTTAAGTTAAATAGCCCTGCCCGGATTCGAACCGGGGTCACGGGCGCCAGAGGCCTGTATACTTGACCACTATACGACAGGGCTATCTTTATTAATTGACTTAAGAGAATTTAAAAGGATTTGGATTTTTTTATTAGTATGAATAAGGTTTTCATTTTCGATTATGATGGAACAATTGTAGATTCAACTAATCTTGTTAAGGCTGCTTTTAATAGAATTGCTGAGAAGTATGGTCTTAAGAAAACTATTTCTGATAGAGAATTTGGAAAATTATATGAAGGAAATATGTATGAAGAGCTGATAAAAAGAGGCTTAGATGTGGCTAGAATTAAAGAGTTTATTTCTGATTGGATAGACCCTTTGCTAGAATCTTATACTTCTATTAAGTTATTTAAAGGTATAAAAAAAGTTATTGCCAAATTATCTATTAATAATAAGTTATATGTGATAACGAGTAATTCTAGTAGAGTCATATTAAGTTCTATAGACCATTTAGGAATAAAAGGTGTAAGCGAAGTTCTTGGAGGAGATAAAGAGAAAAGCAAAGTTGTTAAGATTGAAAGTGTGAAGAAATATTATTCTAATTGTAAGGTCTATTATATAGGAGATACTAGTGGTGATATGATTGAAGCAAAGAAAGCCGATGCTATTTCTATTGGAGTGACTTGGGGATTACATAGTAGAAAGAAACTTAAGGATGCTGGGGCTGATTATATTGTTGATAAGCCTGAAGAACTTTTAGACGTTTTAGTATATTAAACTATATATATATGATTTCTTAGAAAAAGATATGAAAGCAAGCAAAGAAGGAGGGACGTGGAAGAATTTGGTGATTGGTGTTTTTATTATCTTTGTTTTACTAGTGTTGTTTTGGAAGCCGGGAGTGTTGCTGAGCCCTGAAGCTTCTCCTTATCAAACTACCTTTTTGCTTCCTAACGGTGACACCTTGCGTTTATATGGTGATTCTGCTATTGGAGGAGACACTGTACCTATACCCTATTTTAATGGCCAAGGAGATATTGTAAAGCCAGATGGTACTGTAATTAACCTTGACTTTAATCCTGTTTATAATCCTGGCGAGGATTCTCCTAATTCCTATAATGCTGGTGGCGATGTTGGAGTGAGTATAGTTGCAAGACCTAATTCGCCAGAGATTATAGTTGACTTTGTTGGTGGTGGCGTTAACAATGAAGGAAATAGCTTTGATCCGTAAAGTATTATTTTTTATTCAGGCGATTCTACTAGGAAAACTACTATTTATTATGATATTAATGGTGATGTAAAACTGACTGTTGAGGTTTATACTTATCTTGCTATGGATTATTATTCAGATAAGTCAAAAACAATTACTGTACAAAGGGAAAAACACACATTTCAAGATGGATGGTATTATTGGTCTGAATATCGTCCGGGTGATGATCCTAAAGTAAGCTATACATATTTTAATAATGAGGGAGAAGAGGTTTCTGAATCAACGTTTAATGCTCGATTTGATGATTAGTTTAAAACTGCTGTTTATACCTTCCTCGAGATTCTACTTTATCTAGTTGCTTTAAAACTATGTTTGAATTTGATGAATTTTTTTTGTATGAATCTAAAATGCCTTTCCAGAGTTTATCTGCATTTTTGTAGTTTTTAGCTTTAAGTGTTTCTTTTAAAATATGTAGGTCGACTGCTTTATCTTCTATTTTTGATGATTCTTGGCTTAAACCGAAGTCTATAAAATATAATTTGTCTTTTCTTAAATTGGACTTGCTTTGCAAGTCTTGTTTATAGATCATATTTGAAGTTGTTAAATCTCCATGAATTATATTATAATTGTGGATAATAGCTAGATTTTTACCTATTGATTCTGCTATTTTGGCTTTTTCTTTTGTTTTATCAAGAAAATTTGAGAGTTTTTTACCTTTTATGTATTCTATTTCTAATTCATATTTACCTTTTTTTATTAAATTAGGAACTGCAATTAGTTTGGATAAAATTTCTAAGATTTTAGCTTCTTTTTTTGTTCTTATTCTTCTTAATTTTTCATCTAAAATTGGAAGACGATAAGATTTTGGTATTCTATTTTTTATTATTTTATTATTTCTTAGATATATTTTAGCTTCAGCTCCTGAGTCTATTATCTTTTCCATTTGAATAGAACTATTATCATTCCTATAATGAGTCCGAAGTCTACTATAAGACAGTATTTACAGTAAGCTCCTATAACAAATTGCTGAAGATATAAGAAATATGTAGCAATTATTGCTCCTATTATAGTTCCTGTGTGAATTGTTGCTTTTTTTATTTCGTGAGGGTCTTTTATGTGTAGAAAAGTGAGAAGAGATAGAAATGCAAAGATGAATATACCATATTCACTATTTTTTATTCCGAAGGTGTATGCGTATTTAGAGTTTGTTACAATGTTACAACTGGTTTCCTCTCCACAGAATAAGGGAGCTGGTTGATTTGCAAGAATTAACGAGCTTGTAAAACTAATTAGAAAGATAGCTAATAATATATGATATTTGTATTTCATTTAGCTATTAAGCTTAGAGGGTATTAAAACTTAACTTTTCTGCTGAATTTTTTTGCTAGTTTCATCATTGTCTTTTGGTCTAATGAACCAGATTCGAGGCCTTTCATACTCCCTGACATTGATGTCATTTCTTTTAGCATTTTGAATTGTTTTATTAATGCTCTAATATCTGAAGTTGGAACTCCTGAACCGTGTGAGATTCTTTGAAGTCTTGAAGTTTGTTTTTCCATTATTTCAGGATTTTCTCTTTCTTCTAAAGTCATTGATGAGATTGCGTGTTTCCAACGTTTTATTTTAGTTTCTTGCTGTTCTATTTGTTCAGATGAGACTTTTTCTTTTACTTTTCCGAATCCAGGGATCATTGACATTAGTTTGTCCATTCCACCTATAGTGTTCATTGATTCTAGTTGATTAGCTAAATCGTCAAGTGTAAATTTACCTTCAGATAATCTTTTTTGTTGTTCTGCTATGGTGTCTTTATCTATTACTGAGTGTATCTTTTCTATTAAAGTCTTTAAGTCTCCCATTCCTAAAAGTCTGGAAAGAAAAGATTCTGGGTCGAAAGATTCTAAGTCAGATGGCTTTTCTCCAGTTCCTAGAAAGACTACGGGGGCTTGAACTTCTGCACAAGCCGTTAGAGCGCCACCTGCCTTTGCTGTTGAGTCCATTTTTGTTATTAATACTCCTGATATATTCATTGCTTCTTTGAATTTTGATGCCTGTGATTTTGCTGTTTGTCCTACATCTGCAGACATTATAAGAAGTGTTTCGGTTGGTTTTGCTAGTTTTGCTATATCTTTTATCTCTTTTATTAAATCTGAAGAAAGAGCATCTCTTCCTGCAGTGTCTACTAAGATTAAGTCGTATTTGCTAAGCTCTTTTTCGTATTTCTTCCAGATTTTTATTGCTGACTTTTCTTCTTTATCTATGAAAACTGGAAGGTTTAATTTATCGAAGAGCTGTTTTAATTGTTCAGAAGCTGCTGGACGATGTACGTCAAGACCTATTGCACAAACTTTGCTTCCTCTTTTTGCATAATAACTGGCTAATTTGCTAATAGTAGTTGTTTTTCCTTGTCCGTAAAGACCTAACATAAGCCAGATGTTTTTCTTTTTTATTTCAATTTGTTTGCTTTTTCCTAAGATTTTTGTAAGTTCATCATGAAGTAGCTTTATTATGTGTTCTTTCTTTTCTAAACCTGATATTCTTTCATCTAGTGCTACTTGTTTTATTTTCTTAGTTATTTCTAAAACAAGTTGGACATTTACATCCGCTTCTATTAATGCTCTTTGTATGTCTTTGACGATTTGATCTACTAGGTTTTTGTCAAGAAAGATAGCATTAGCTATCTTATCTGTTGTCTTCTTTAATGCAGAGGATAGTTTTTCAAGCATAGAAAAATGAGACTTAGAAAGGTATTAAAGGTTTTGGGTTGGTTCCACTATTTCTAATCTAATTCTCCTATCTCTACATTCTTCGGTTATTCTCTTTATCGCTTGAGGATAGGTAATTGCCAAATAGGGTGGTCTAAAACCAGTCAATTCTTCACTTCCAAACCAATGATCCATAGCTTTTCTTAATCTTTCGCGATTACCAGAAGCTGATAGAGCACTACTCCAGCCGTAACTCCCCCCTTTCTTAAATCTTGGGTGTTCTTCTAATACATGAATTTCTGTTTCATGGAAGTATATTCGTTTCTGGGCATAATTATGAGGTTTTGATATGCTATGAATAAGATAGTGCCCAATCTTTAAGCCTTTTTCTAAAGTAATACCAATATCTCTTAATGCTGTGCGAGGGTCTTTTACCAAACCCTCCATAAAAGTATCGTGCATATCTAACCTTTCTAGCGTAGTAGCATTCATGAGAGGTGTTACAACAACTCTTAAAACTTTTCCCATATTTTTAGATGTTTATTGTAATTAATAAAGTTGTGGTTTTACTTTTTTAACTTATAATTTTTTCTTTATAAAATTTAGTGTTTGAATGTCTGACCAGTATCTCTCTTCTTTACTTTTTCCTAGAAAACCTACATGACCACCATGATTTGTGATTGTTAAAGTGATGTTTTTGTTGTTTTTTAGGTCTTTATTGTAAAAAGAAGAGATTGGTACTAGAGGGTCATCTTTTGATGTTAAGATTAAAGTGCGAAGAGAGATATTTTTTAGATAGTTAATAGCGCTTGCTCTAGAATAGTATTCTTCAATTGATTTGTAGCCTGTTTTCTTTGTTTGATAGATAGTATCAAAATCTTTTACAGAAGATATATCTGATAAGAGTGTTAGATCGTATAATTTTGGTAGATGAAGATTTTTCTTTTTTATTAATGATTTTAAGCTGGTTAGAATTTTAAGCTTGTATAACCAGTTCTCTGGAAGTTCAGAGGCATTTCCTGCTTTTTCTAAATCTATAACTGGAGAGATTGCTGTAAGAGAAGAAACTTGCTTTGGAGTTTTGTATTCCCCAGCCCATTTCAGCGCAAGGTTACCTCCTAATGAGTATGAGATTATAGCTATTTTTTCGTGTTTATTTTTTATGAGATAGGATATTGTTGCTTGCAAATCTGAACTTTGCCCAGCATTATAAATTGATGGAGTTAAATTAATTGTATTTCCACAGCCTCGCATGTTCATTCTTATTATATTGAATCCGTCAGAATAGCCATGTCTGCTCATTCTTTCTACATATGCTGAATTACTACTTCCGGTTAATCCGTGAATAATTAGAAGAGTTGGTGCTTTCTTTTCTTTTTGAAATGAACAGTCAAGTGCTAGTTTACCTTCGGGTATTTTAATTAAAATACGTTTATGTTTATACGACTTGACGGGTTTAGGACCGGTAGCTATTAAGCCAAGAATTGTTTGTATATGTCGATTATTGAATAAAGGGGTGAATTTTGAAGATTTTTTATCAATATGCATTATTCTTTTATGTAGAAGGTTTTTTTAATGGTTTGTGTTATTAGAAATGATGAAAAAGACAAGTGCAGGTATTTTGATGGGAAGTAGTTATGTTGAAATTAAAGATGCGAAAGGAAAGATTATTAAGTTTCCTGAAGTCGATAAAGCAGGATTTTATTTTATTGAAGAAGCCAGGAAGAAAGTTTTTTTAAGTTTGAATGTATTTCTTGATAGATTAGAAGAAAAAATAAAGTAATTATTAAATTGCTTCTAATTCTTTAGTTATATGGCTACTTTTAATCATAGACCAGTCTAGTTTCATTATATTTATTACAAATAGATTGTTCATGTTTAATTTATAATAATCTGACTTACCTATTCTTCTAGTTTTAATAATAATTCCTAATTGTATGAATTTATTGAAAAATAACTTTAAAGAGTTATAACTAACATTACTTCCTCTAGCTATTTCAGTCATAGGGAAGTCAAAAAAGTGATTATCAATTAGAAAGTCTAATACTCTTAATTGAGGCGTGTCTCCGAATTGTTCTAGGAATAATGTTTTGTTATTTTTGGTCTTCATATCTTGTAGTAATCGTAGCAGTATTTAAATGTTATCATTTAATAATTAAATGTTTCATTAATAGAAACATTTAAAATATTGTTATCTTTATATTTATGTATGAATCTTGATATTGAGAAATCACAATTGTTATTTAAGTTAGTTAGAAATCATACTTGGAATAATATTTATGATAGGCTTGAGCATTTTAAGAGATTTCAAAATTTAGATTTAATTATTAAAGAACTTTCTAATATTGGTTGGATAATATTTCATAAAAAGAAGTTTAAAGCTATATCTTTAAATACACGATATAAAAAAGGTATTATAGAATTTATTGAGTTTCATCTTCCTTATTTAAAAGGTGTAATTAAGTGATTATTCTTTTTTTTTCTTAACTCTTTGGCCGTATTTAGTACATATTATGTAGTATTCTCTTTACTATTCAATAAAATGTATGTGCTTCTCTTTTCTTTCCACTTTTTTACAATCGGCAGATATATATATATATGATTTCTTAGAAAACGATATGAAAGTAAGCAAAGAAGGAGGAACGTGGAAGTATTGGGTGATTGGTGTTCTTGTTCTGGTTATTGTAGTTATGTTGTTTTATAAGCCAGGGGTTTTGATGAGTCCGAGCGATTCTGGAAAATCGGATAATGTTCTTGATAATGTTGATTCCGCGGATCCTAATACGAAGTGCCCTGATAAGGACACAGGCTATCTTGAACTTAAGTATGATCAGAACGTGTGTAGGTGTGCAGATGGAACTCTCAAATTAATTGGTGGTTCTAACGGTAGCATTACAGATACTGTTGGTGCTAGCAATTATTGTAAGAGTGCTGTTGCTTGTAATGGCGAAGTAAAGGATCCGGCTTATGGAAGGGTGGATGATGCGAGTACAACTGGTACAATTCCAGAAGTGAATACTAATGGGGACGCGTTTCCTTTGTCTCGTTCAGAGATTTGTAGAGACGCCGGTTTAAATTTGCTCTCAGAGGTGCATTGTGATCCTGGTTGTTATGCAACCAACGCAGAGGTCAAATTACATGATATCCATGATGCTAATTTTAGCTTTTCTGGTTGTAGGGTTAAAAAATATGTTGTTTGTAAAGAGATAGAAAAACTGGTAAAAAGTGATAGTCCGGACGAATTTAAAAGTTCAAAGTGACACTTTTTATTCTTTTTTGTTCTTTGTTATTACATGCTCATGATGGGTTTTGTATTTTTTTCTTGCTTTAGTATAGTTTGTGGCATGTAGATAAGTATGAGTGGTCGTGTTGCTTTGTCAAGGAACTTGACATACAACTACCTTCCTTATTTGGGGTAGTTCACGAACACTCTTCTTAGAACTGTTGTTTATAACGTCCGCGTTTTTCTACAGCGGTAAGACGTTCAAGGACTCGCTTGTCAAGGATTGTTGCTTTGTATGAGGTGAGGAATGTTGTCCAGAGGGTTTCGGCATGTTTGTAATGTTTTGCTTCTAAGGCCTCTTTCAATACATGGAGATCTGTTGCTTTGTCTTCTGGTTTTTGTGATTCAAAACCAAGACCGAAATCGATGAGGGTGAGCTTTGAGAGTTTTGTGCAAAGTACGTTTGATGTGGTGAGATCGCCATGAATAAGGTGGTTATTGTGCAGTTGTGCGATGATCGTGCCGAGTTGTTTTATATCGGGGATACTCTGGGTGATATACATGAGGCGCATGAAGCGAGAGTGAAAAGTATTGCGGTAACGTGGGGTTATCATTCACGGAAAGAACTAGAAAAGATAAAGCCTGATTATATTGTTGATAGGCCAAAGGCATTGTTGAACGTCTTGACTTAGAAAGGTATATATATATATGATTTCTTAGGAGAAGAGATGAAAGTAAGCAAAGAAGGAGGAACGTGGAAGAATTGGGCGATTGGTGTTCTTGTTCTGGTTATTGTAGTTATGTTGTTTTGGAAGCCGGGAGTGATGTTAGGTCCTGAAGATGAAGGAGATGATAATTCTGATGAAGTTATTGATGATTCTGACACTTGTATTTTGGAAGATTTAGAAAAGTCTGTTCTTTCAGCTGAAACTGAACCTTCAAACACAGTTGTAGATCGTTCTCTTATTTATAATCGTTGTATTGATAATAACCCTCATCCAGACTTTATTACTGCTGCTCTTTGTGGCACGATTGCTAACGCTTATGTAACTGCAAAAAAAGGTTGTGAATGTTCATCGGCGAAAAAAGAATGTAACAACACTAATTGGCCCGCTGTTTGTAGAGGCTTGTTAAAGAAAGTTGGTTGTTAAATTACACTTATTTTTACAGTTTTATTCCAAGCTTAGATAGATTAGAAGAATATATAAAGAAGAAGCAAGAAAACAACAGCTAAGATTGTAACTATCTGTTCAGCTCTTGACCAGATAGGTAAAAAACCTTTAAAGTTGTATTTTATTGGATAGAAATATTGTTTAATATCTTTATCTGGCCAGTCTAATAATAAATGGAAAATATATGCTAAAGCAAAATAAGCTGTATCAATCTTAAAAATTAAATAATATATAATTGAGCAGATAACTAACCCTAATAAAGAATGTATTAAAGGCGTTTTAAATCTTATATTATATCTTTCTTCATTTTTTAGGGCATTCATTATTTTTCTAAAACTAAATAACCTATTTTTTATTATCACATAGACATGGTCGATATCAGGTAAAATAGAGGCTATGACAAATAAAGTTGTGTTGCCAAATATTTTTCCTAGAATTAAACCTATTATTACATGAAGGAATATCATATTACTCAAGATCTAGATTCTTCATAATTTCTTCTTTAACTTGTTCATAAGGAGGAAGATAGTGCAACAAGTGTTTTAATTCTGTTTCGTATGCTTCTTTCGAGATAAACTTTATCTCTTTAATTTGTGAAGGGAAGAGTTTTTCTTCTTTGAATTTTTCTTTTAATAGGTTTTTGTCAATTGGAAGGTTATTTTGCAATAGCATCCATACGTCATATATATCTCTTGCCTGTTTTCTATTAATCAAAGCACGGAGCTTTTCAATAAGAATCTCTTTCTGTTCTACAATACTAATAATAAATAGCGGTACATCTGAGAACACCTTCGGAATTACTTTTGCAATTTTATATTTTATTTTATTTTTATTGAAATCTATTTTTAATGTATTTACTGATTGAGGAATTCCAGAATATAAGGGGCCTTTAAATAATATTTCAAAGCGGATATTGCCTTGATATTCCTTTATCGTATTTATTTCATGCTCTATTCCTAACAGAGAGAAATCTTTCAAGCAGATACGTATTCTTTCTTTTATCTCTTTTATCTTGAGAGAAGTGCTGAAGTCAAGATCCTCTGATGCTCTCTCGAACCCATAACAAATTCGCAAACACGTTCCGCCCTTAAATATAAACTCTTCTGGAAATTTTGCTATTGCATTGAGAAATATAAATTGCAAATATTCTTTTTCTTCATAGTATAAATTAATTTTTCTCATTTCTTTGATTTTTACAAGCTCGTCTTTAGTTATCATATATTGATATTTAACAACCATTTAGCATTATAAACATTATTTTTTTGCAAAGAAGGATCAAGCTTTTCGTATCCCTTTCCTATTTTTTTGTATAGTTTGTCTATTTCACTATTTTTTACTTTATTTTTTTCTAAAAGATAGCCGAGCCTTCGTATAACTGCTTTATTGCCCATTTGCAAGGCGTACTTTATTATTTTTTTTATATCAAGTTCAGACAAGGCTTTTTTAATAGCTTTTTCAATCTCTTGTATGCCCCCCGCATATTTTGGAAATAATAATGAGTCAAGAATTGCTTTTTCTTTTTCTGCAATTACTATACCATTATAAGAAGTATAGCCAAAGAATCTTTTTTTTGATACTTGTATGAATTTGTAGTTGCCTATTTGTCTCGTATATTGTGCACTGGCTATAAACATTGTTTTTGGTAGCTGATCAGTCAGTTTGTAGTAACTAAGTGCAGTGAAGAAGCTTAGATATGAAGGCCAATTTAAATTGCTGGCAATTATCAGCTCGGGCGTGTTAAAAAAAGCATACGTACCTGATTTAATGGTTTTTATTGCCTCTTTTTTCTTTAGTGCTTTTAGTATATTATACGCTTTTGTTTTGTCGAGCTTTGTTAGAAGCATACTATCTTTAATTCTGAATATGTCTAGTTTATTCTCTTTTATTATTTCGATTACCTCGTTTTCAGTTTTACTTAATTGCATTTATCTTTATCTTTAGTATTTTTATTACTAAAAATAGACATCTTTACTATTTAAACTCTTCTAAGACTAAAAATAATATATTTTAGTGAATGTTAAGTTTCATTCCGGACTTAACACAGTCGTAAGATATATATATGATTTCTTAAAAAGATACATGAAAACTGGAAAAGAGGCTGTCGGAAAGGGGAAGTATTGGGCGATTGGTGTTCTTATTATCGTTGTTTTGATAGTGTTGTTTTATAAGCCGGGGGCGTTGCTGAGCCCTGATGACACTCTTCCCATTATTTATCGTGAAGATAGAGAAGGTATTCCTTATTCCGACCCCAGAATGGTGGAAGTATGCATGTGGCGAGTTATTAATGTCGAATATGAATACCTTCCTAAAAATCCGGGAAAAGAATACTACTGTAAATGTACTTCCGAAAATGAGAATGACAATTCCTTTGAAGTTCTATTAGGTCCTTATCATCCTGGTGGTCCAAAAGATATTTCTCCTTACGAAAAAGCAAAAGAGATTTGTGGGATAAAACTGCGCGAAGCGGTTAAGAAGGATAACGAGGGGCGCGATCCTGATTCTCAAATAAGCGCTGCTGATTTTCCGTGTGTTGTTACGGAAGCTTCTTCTCTATTAGATGATGCCTCTTCCGATGAAGAGAAAGGTGAGATAGCATGCAATTTTGCTAAAATTATGCTTGCAGAAGAGGTAGAGAAGCGCCGACCTATATGTAAAGAGGAATGTTCTTTAGAACGTTTTCTAAGATTTCATGCTATTGCTTCCAAGGGGGTGAACGAGGAAGTCTTTTGCAGTGCTACCGATTATTATGAGTGCGGTAAGCCAAAACCTCTTGTTTCTGTAGATAGTGTGGAAGCTACGCGTTCTCCCCAAGAAGCGCTCGCGTAATATTATTACGTATATATTTGTTCTATCTTTTACTATATTCTCAGAATTTAAAAAATTCTACTCCAGACCCAGATTCTTCAATACTTCTTTCTTTGTAAATGGAATAAGGTCTTTATATTCTTGTCCCGTTCCTAGAAAGTAAATTGGTTTTTTTGTTATATGTGAGACAGATAAGATTGTGCCTGCTTTTTTATCTATATCTGCTTTGCTTAGAATTATTCCATCTATTCCTGCTGTTTCATTAAAAGTACGCGCTTGTTCTATAGCATCATTCCCAGTTATAGATTCTCCAACAAATATTTTCAAGTCTGGCTTTGAAATGCGTATTATCTTTTCCATTTCTTTCAAAAGGTTTGATTTTGTGTACATTCTTCCAGCTGTGTCTATTAATACGCATTGTATTTTATGTGATTTTGCGTATGAAATTGCGTCAAATGCTACTGAAGAAGGGTCTGAGCCGTATTGATTTGATGTTAATGGAACTTTTAATCTGTCTGCGTGTGTTTTTAACTGTTCTATGCTTGCTGCTCTGAATGTATCAGCCGCTACTAGAACGCAGGAAATATTATTTTCTTTAAGATAGTGTGCAAGTTTTGCTATGCTTGTTGTTTTTCCTGTTCCATTTATTCCGAAAAATAGGATTACAAAAGGTTCATTTTTTTTATCTTTTATTTGAGATATTAAGTTTGGAGGTTCTTGAAGAAGAGAGAGGATAGCTTCTTTTAGTGCCTCTAGTATTCTTGCTGGTGCTTCTGTTTTCTTTATTTGTTGGTTTACTAATGATAATGATAATGAGAGTTTTATTGCATCAACAGCTTCTAAAGCTACATTATTTTCTAGCAATGTTATTTCAAGGTCTTCAAATGCTTTATCAAAATCTTCTTTAGTTAGTTTAGATGTTGAGATTTTATTTAGAAGTTTGGTGAAAAAGTTGCCAGATTCTTTCTTTTCTTGCTTTTGTTCTAATTCTTGTGTTTGTGAAGGTAATGTTTCAGATTCTGTTATTATTTCATCTACTTCTTTCTCTAGTTTTTTTTCTGATTTTGTCTGAGATTTTGTATTTTTTGTTGCTTTGCCTTTATCTTTTATACTTTTAGAAATGAGTTTTTCTTTTTTCTTTGCTTTTTTCTCTAATTTTTCAGGTTTTTTACCTATCCAGCCTTGTATTTTCTTCTTTAGGAAATCGAACATGTTAAGATTATATAATTAGATTATATAAATATAAGGAAAAATGATTTTTAATTCTAAAAAGGAGAGTATAATCATTTTTATAAAGAGTTTTTCTTCTGTTATATTATGCTTAGTTATAATGAGGTCTATGAGATTTTGAGGAAGGAGAAGTATAGTGAAATTTTACAGCTGTTGCCTAAAGATTTCTTGAAGGATATGGGTGATTATCTTAATGATAGAAAAGAACAGAGTGTAAAAGACGAAGATTTATTTAATGAAAATGTTGTGAAGAATAAGAAACAGCTTGAGAATTCTATATCTTTGTTTAAAGAGATTATATTGAGAAGAAAGAAGAAATTGCTTAATCTGGTTTTTGTAGCTACTGAAACAGGTATAATGAAAAGAGACTATGAAAATATGATGCCTTTTGAGAAAGAAATGTTTGATAATCTTGTGAGAGCCTTTGAGGAAGGAGACAAGATTTTAGCTAGAATAATGCAAGGTAAAACTGATAAAGATAAGGAAGAGAATGTGATGATAATATTTAGTCAAGATGTTGATAAGTTTGTAGATATGGGTGGAAATACTATAGGTCCTTTTGCATCTGGAGAGCTGGCTAATCTCGACAGAGTTGTTTCAGAAATATTAATTGCAGATGGGAAAGCTAGAAAGGTTGATGATTAGTTTACTTTCTTTGGGAAAGCCTCTTTTCTCTTTTTTATGAAAAGAGTTATTGCGTATAGGCCTGAACTTATGTAACCTAGAATTAAATCATTCATAGTATCGCTTAGTGGTTCTTGAAGGAGGTTGAATTTTTCAAAACCTGCCAAGTCTCTTATATATACTCCTTGAAGTTTTAGATCAAATAATCTGTCTAGTATAAACTCAGTTATTTCAAATAAACCCAGAATTCCTGCACTTACAAAGAAAGTATATGTTATTTTCCATTTTATTTCAAGATTTAATTTATTTATCATATGATATATAATTACACTCATTAAGATAGGAATTATAAAGTGCTGAATTTTATCATAGTTAGGATAAAGATAATATAAAGGGCTTAATATCAGAGTTACTAATGCAATTAGGATGACTATAAGGTAATGATGCATTTTATATCTTAAGTCAAAGAAGTGGTCTATGAAATAGAAAAATGAAAGCGAGAATATAGTGGTTATTACTCTCAAAATGAATGAAGCATTCTGGAAGAAGTAAATTGCTAGAAGTAAAAGTACTGATAAAGCTACTACTGTTCTTCTTTTGTGTAAGTATATGTATGACTCTTTTTTTGTTTCCATTTAATATATATGTTTGAGTGATATTAAATAGGTTTTGGGTATTTTGATACGAACCAAAATATTAAGTTAGTTTACTGTTTAGAATTATTCAAAATCGTAGGCGTGTGTACCTTCTTCTCTTTTTAGTTCTTCTGAGCAGACAATAATTATTGTACCACCATTCGCAATAACCTTTAGAGCTACTTCTTTAGGAATATATAAACTATCTCCAGTTTCCATGAAATATATCTTTCTCTTTTTTGTTTTAATATCTTCGAGTATAAATTCTGCATTTCCTATAATTCCGTAAAATTCATCATACTCTCTCCAATGATTTCCTAAGTGACTTTCTTTATGTACATTAATTACTCTCACTTTTTTGATTTTTATAGGATTTTTTGTAGAGGGATTAATAAAACCTGCAACTGTTCTTATATCATTTGAATTAAAGTCAAATTTTCTTTTATAAATTGCTTTTTCAATAGACATAAATATATATTCTATGACTGGTATTTAATCTTTTTTGAAGAGTATGAATAAGCCTCCAGGGGGAGTCGAACCCCCGACCTATAGTTTTTTTGATTATTCAAAGCGGATGTACAAAACTATCGCTCTAAAACCAACTGAGCTATGGAGGCAATATTATACTCTCTAAAAGCCCATATTTAAGCTTTGTTTTTGTAAGTTATGGCACCCGAAGTAGAGTAGCAAAACATATTTAAATAAAGAAAGTACGTGTAATAATGAGTAGAATAATATTTTCTTCTAGTGAATGGAGAAATGAATTTTTTAAAAAGATTAAACAAAATACTTTAAGTAATACTTGGTCGCCTGTTATTAAAGAATTAAAATTGTCTAGAACTTTGTTAGAAAAATATCGTTATGGTATACTTACTTTGCCTGAGAAAATTTATATCAGATTAAAGTTATTTCTATCTATAAGTGATCGAAAAATATTTGATAATCATATAAAAATAATTTCAGATAATTGGGGTGCTGTAGAGGGTGGGAAAATAACTTATAAAAATCATCATTCTTTTTTTGAAGAGGGTAGAAAAAAAGGTATAGAGAGTATCAAGCGGAGACAAGTTTTTATTGATATATCTCTGCCTCTTAGTAAAGATTTATCTTATTTTATAGGTTTATTTATAGGCGATGGTTTTACTAATAAATACGGGCATCATTATCAAACGCAGTTTACAGGTCACAGAAGTAAAGAAGAAATTTTTTATCTAAATTACTTTATACCTTTGGTTAGTAGACTTTTCGATATTAAACCTTATATAAAAAGAGAGAAAAATTCTGATACTATAAGAATTAATTTTTATTCTAAGTATCTTTATGAAATAATAACTAAAAGATTTGGTATAAAACCTGGTGTAAAATTCTCTACAGTTCTTATTCCTTCAGAGGTTCTTTTGGCCTCTAGAGATATTAAATTAGCTTGTTTAGCTGGAATATATGATGCCGAGGCATGTGTTTTTTTTGATAAAAGAAAATTTTATAATAAATCTTATCCGCGTATTGATTTACACATGCAGAATCCTGCTATTCTTCTTCAAATAAATTCAATCTTAATTAAAGAAGGCATAAAGACTAGTTTTTCTAATAAAGGAACTCATTTACTTATTTATGGTTGTGATCAAATTAAAAAATTTTGTTCTTTGGTGAGTTTGCATAATCCTAAGTATTTAACCAAGTTATCTCAATTGTGATTAAGCTTAAATAGGTCTATTTGATAAAAATTAATATGGCCCTATTGTCTATCGGTTAGGACGCATCTTTGACGTGGATGAGGGCCCAGTTCAACTCTGGGTAGGGCCATTTTTAACGAAAAACTTATATAACTTGAGATATATAATAGATTATATAGTTTATGAATAAAATAGAATTATATTTAGCTTTTACGTGTTTTATTTTATTTGTTGGTATGTTATCTTTTTCATCTCTTGGAATTGTGAGTGGTGTGAGTAATAGTACTATTAATTTTAAAGTAGATATTTTTGCACCTCCTGCTCCTGTTGTAAGATTATCTTTACCTGACCAGATTTATCTTGGAAATGTTTCAAAAGGAACTGAAACAGAGAAAGTTAAAGTTGAGTTCAATAATACTGGAACAGTAGCTATTGTTATAACTCCTCAACTTTCTGATAATAGCGAGAATATATTTAATTATACTTATTTTGCTAGGAGAACTAGCGACAGTTATCAGAGAATAGGAAGCTGGAGTATGAATGTTTCTGCTCCTGGAACTGGAGGTGTTGAGAGTGATTACTTTTATGCTAAATTAGATTTAAGAAATTACCCAGGTAATTTTACTAGTGATTTGATAGGGTATACAGCTTCTATTAAGATATTAGCTGTTTCACAATGAGATACTTAATCTTATCTGCAATTTTATTAGTTTTTTATGTATTTTCTTTTTATTTTGTTTCTGCAGTTGAAGTTGGTGTAAGTCCTGCTGAACTTGTTTTTCCTGATTCTGAGAGTGAAGAGTGTAAGGAGATTAAGTTGATGAGTAATTATAAGACTTTATTTAATTTGAATGATAAATGGAATATTATTTCCAGTTCTAGAAATCCTGTGTTTTATAATGTAAATGCTGATAAGGTTGGGATTGAGATTATATACGATAGGCAAATAGTTGTTGATAACGGATATGAAATGGTTGATATTTGTTTAAAGAGTGTTAAGAAGGGAAATAAGAGAGGAATCCTTTTTTTTGAGTCAAATAGTGCTAGTTTAGGTGTAAGGATTGAGGTTTTAAGTGGAAAAATTGCTGAAAAAGAAAATATTGGAATAACGGGAAGTATTGTTGAAAATTTAGGTAATAGTGTTAATGAAAGCATTGATTTTAAGAATTTTTTATTTTATTTAACAGGAGTTAATTTTATTTTATTGTTTTTATTAGTGTTCTTTTTATATAGAAAAAGAAGCCTAGCTTAGTTACTTAGTAAGTAATTAACTTAATAAGCAAAGTTTATATATTGTATTTTATTAGTTTTTTATATTTATGAAGAAGTATTTACTTTTAATAGAGGATGAGAAGCTTTGGGAGAAGTTTAAAGAGAGTAATCAAAGCGATTTAAATACGGAAATAATTGATTTAATTAAAAAGAGAGTGGAGATTAGAAATGTTAAGAAATAATAAAGGACAGGTAAGTTTGTTTGTAGTTATAGCTTTAATGTTGGTAATAGGTATTGGAGTGTATGTTGGTTTTAAGAATAATCTTTTTAGTTTTAGTGATTCTGATAGTTTTATTGAAGTTTATAATTATTATGATGAATGTATAAAACAAGATGCTCTTAAAGCATTGGATATTGCTGGAAGCCAGGGTGGAAGAATAGATGTTGGAGAATACATTCCTGGAAGCGATTATGCTCCTTTTTCTTCTCATTTAAATTTCTTAGGTTTTCCTGTTCCTTATTGGTATTATGTTAGTGGAAATGGTCTTGTTAAAGAAAATGTGCCTAGCAAGAGCGAGATTGAAAAGGAGATTGGAAGTTATATTGAGCAAAGAATTAGCGAATGTGACTTTACGCCTTTAGTTGAGAGAGGTTTTAGTGTTGTTTTAGGAGAACCTGAATTTAGTGTAAATATAAATGATGATTTTATTCAAGTTAAATCTAATACTAAATTAAATGTTGAGAAAAATGGAAAAAATGCAGAGGCAAATATACGTACTTTACAGATAAATAGTAATTTTGGTAAGATGTTTGATAGTGCTAAGGATTTATATGAAAAACAGATTAATGAGGAGATATTGGAAAATTATAGCGTAGATGTTCTTAGATTATACGCTCCTGTCGATGGTGTGGAGATACAGTGTAGTCCTAAGATATGGAAAGCACAAGAAGTTGTTGATGAGTTGCAGAATGCTTTGCAGAGTAATATTAATAGTCTTAAATTTAATTCTGAAAAGAATAGCTATTTTTCCATAAATTATCAGAGCGAGTTTGAGATAAATACATTATATTCAAGACAGTGGCCTTGGAGAATTGAGATATATGGTGCGGAGGATGGTTTGATGATTGCTGAGCCTGTTGGAAATCAGAACGGTATGGGATTAATGGGCTTTTGTTATGCACCTTATCATTATGTTTATGATTTAAGTTATCCAGTTATGTTTCAGATAAGGTCTGGAGAGGAATTTTTCCAGTTTCCTGTTGCAGTAGTTATAGATAAAAATGTACCTAGACAAGCCGAGCAGGTGGAATTATTTGATGATCATTTGAATTTTGATTTGTGCAAAGATAAAACTCAAGATGTGCAGGTAAGAATTTTTGACAATAATTTGAATAGTGTTGAAGCTGATTTAAGCTATGAGTGTTTTAATCAAAAATGTTCTCTTGGAAAGACTACAAATGGAGTATTTGCTGGAAAAGCTCCTGCTTGTGTTAATGGACAGATAATTGTTAAGTCTGAAGGTTATCAAGATTATAGTGAATTGTTTTCAAGTAATGAGGAAAGTGTGAAAGATGTTATATTGGATAGATTGTATGAAGTTGAATTGGAAGTTAGTACTGGAGTAAAGCAGGCTAGAGATAATACTATAATCGTTTTTAATGGTAAAAGAAATGCTTTTGCTTCTTTACCTGATAATAATAAGGTTAGACTTGCTGAAGGAATGTATAATGTGAGTGTATATGTTTATTCTAATACTAGTTTGAAGATACCTGAGAGTAAAAAGAGCGAGTGTAAAGAAGTTCCTCAGTCTGGATTCCAAGGGTTACTCGGATTTACTGAAGAAAAGTGTTTTGATATCACTATACCTGCTACTAATCTTGAATTTGCTTTAATTGGTGGAGGAAAGGCAGAGAGTTATATTCTTTCTTCTCAATTAGTATCTGGTAAATTGAAGATAAATGCTGGAAGTTTAGATGCCCCTAATACTCTTGAAAAATTGCAAGAGAATTATGCAACTTTTGAATCATTGAAATTGGAGGTTGGAGCATGAATTTTAGAAAATTATATTTGAGTATTTTGTTTGTTTTTGTTGTTGTTGGGATGAGCGGATTTGTTTATGCTCAGGCTAGTGGTTTTTATGGAGGAATAGGAAGTAGTTCTTTTGTAAATCAACAGCTTTCAAGACCAAGTTTTCAAACTTATTATGGAGAAGATAATAGACTCGGAACTTACTGGCCTATTTTAAATGATAGAGAAACATGTGATGGTAGAGGAGATTTTCTTCTTCAAGTCTCTCCTGGCGGATGTCAGCCAGCGGTTGTTAGAAGTGATTTGCTTGAAGATCAGAATGTACCTGTATTTTGTCAGATAGATGCTTTGAAGCTGAATCCATTAATAGACGTAAAAGAGATAAGAAATATAAGATTTACAGGAAATTACCCTGATAATGTTGCAGGAGTTGGTTTTCATCCTGCAAAAGTTGCTTTGAGGACAAATGATATTCTTCTTGGAAGCCCAGTTATTAATAATATTGGTTATGTTGTTGTTGTTTTAAAGAGAGTTCAGAATGAATCTTCTATAAAAGATGTTATAAATATGAATTTGACTGCTCAACTTCAGTATCAAGCAGGAAATTCTTATGGAATTGGAAGAAGTGAATATTATTTAGAACCTAGCGATGAGAAGAGCTGGAATGAAGATAGATATAAACAGAGTTTCTTTCAAGGAAGATATTTTGTTAGATTAGATGATGTAGATTCAAACTTTGCACAGATATCTTTGTATAAAGGAGATGTTAAAGTGACAAGCACGAAAGTTCAGCTCGGTAGAGAATCTGGAGATTTGTTTTTACCAGGATTTTATTGTAGAGCGGGAATTAAAGTTGCTTTTGATGGTTTTGTGGCTAAACAAGATAGTGCTAGAATCGAGATAAGAGATGATAGAGGTGTTGATGCTTTTGATGTTTATAGAGGAAGTAGTTTTCTTGATGGTAATTGTAGAATTAATGATTTAGTTGTAAGTAATATTGATGGAAGCACAGGTTTAGTTGATGCTTCTTGTTATGGAAAAAGATTTATTCTTAGTTTAGGCGTTAGAAATCCTAATAATAGGACTGGTGAGAGTAATTTAGTAAATCAAAATATTAGTAATAAAGAAATATTAAATTATTTAGAAGAAACAATTAAAAGTTATGAGAATGTCGCGGATGATTATCCTCAAGAAATAAAGAAAGATAGTCCGGGAGGGAGAACTTATGGAGAAGCTGCTCTTTCAAGAGCTATAGAAATTGCTCAAGAAAATAAGCAATATGCTAGTGAAGTAAGATTGAGAAATAAGTTTATTGAGTTGTATCCAAATTCTACACAAGTGGAAGGTTATAAGAGAATTGTCCAGGAGAGATTAAACTTTAATTATATTGATGCTAGTAAAGTAATTGATGTTGGTAGTAGGCCTAGAACTATTAGCTTGATTAGATTAGAGAAGATACAGAGTAAAGATAGTAGAGCTAAGGCAGTATTATTGATTGGTGGAAGTCAGAAAACTTTGAGACTTGGAGAAGAGTTTAGACAGAGTGTTGATAAAACGCTTAAATTGATATATGTAGATTCTAATAGTGCAACAGTAGAGTGTGTTAATAATGAAAAAGGAACTAGAGTTGTTAGTTCAGTTCCTTTGAGAATTGGCCAGAGCGGTATTTTATGTAGAGATTCTGAGAACAGAGCTAGTTTGTTAGAAGTTCAAGATATAGAGAGAGTTGCGAGAATAAGATTGATACCATATGCTGATAATCCTAATACTCAAACAAATCTTAGTTTAAGTATTGGGATAGAAAAGAGGGCTATTCAATTAAGTCCTGAGAAGACTGAATTGAAAATAAAAAATCTTAATAAGAGTATAGAAAATTGGGAAAAAATATCTAAGAGTTTAGGAAAAGTGGTTACTGGTTTGAAGAGTGCATGTTTTGCAACTGCTGGAGTGTTGACTGTGAAGAATTTACTTGAGGGTGTTGGAGGAAAAGCATTAGCAAGACAACAGACAATGACTGGATCTGGAGGATGGACTGAGAAATGTAGTCAGGCTGTTGCTAGAGGAGAATATGGAAAGAGTATGACTAAATGTTATAATGATAATGCAGATAAAATAAATGCTGATGTAAATGCTAGAACTGAAGGATTGAAAGTAGTTAATGAGCATTTAAGCGAAGTTGAAAATGACAAGGACATAATTACAAAAGGAGTTTTAGAATCTAGTATCAACGTTGATAAGGCAAAAATAAAATATGCTGAGAAATTGAAAGCTCAGGGATTAGATGTTCCTACTGATGAAAAGACTTTGAAATATATTACTTATACTGATTTGAGAGAGTTAGAGTATAATTCTATTTTGAGTAAGAATGGTGCTGTTAATCAGGATAAAGTGAAGGGTGATTTAGATAATTTACAGAAAAAAATTAAGGCCAGCGAGGAAATGACTAAAGCAATTAGTGAATCTCAGAAGATTGGTAATAGTTTAAGTGGTAGTGGAGGAAAGATTGGAGATTTACCTAATGCTAATGTTGCAAGAACAAAAATTTATACTATATCTGATGGTAAAGTTAGTGGTAAAATATTAGATAAAGCACTTGAGTTACCTAAAGATTCTAATTCTGTTGCTTTCTTAACAGGAAGTAAAGCAGTTTACAAAGAGGGATATGTAGATTCTTATACTGCTCCTACTAGTTTTATGATTGTAGGATTTAATGATGGAAAAGGAAACCTACAAGGTCAAAAAGTTTATCAGATTAAAGAAGAAAGTGATAAAATTCTTTTGATGGGTGTTCCTAGTGAGGCTGGGAACGATGGAAAGAATGTGGGTAATTTTCTTGCAAGTTATAAAGTTGCACAGATAAAAGATATTGGTGCACAGAAATTTGGAAATCCTATTATTTCTGCGAATCAGGAAGTTAGGTATTTTGGAGCTGGAACTTATGAAGGTTTTCCAGCAACCGTACCTTTCGATATAAAAGAGGGATGGTATGTGAATGTGAAACCTACTTTGGGTGTTGGAAATCAGCAAGTTAATTATGATAAATCTGGAGCTCCAAGAATATTTGATATATGTAATGTTGGAGATGATTCTAGTATAGATTCTAAAGATGAGTGTCAGACTATTCATGTAGGAGTAAATGATAATGAACCTGTTCTTGGTTTGAGTGCTGATAAATCTAGAAGTTTAGTTTCTAAAGCTAAGCAGGCTTTGATTGAAGCAGCTGCTCAGAGAGGAAGTAGTATAGTTAGTGTTAATGGGCAGAAGATGAGGGTGGGAGAAAGAATGGCTGCTGTTTCGGGAATCCAGTGTCAAGATTTCATGAGTCCTGAAGATTGTAAAATATTATTTAATATATGTGATCCGGTAATTTGTCCTGCCTCAAGATGTAATTTTGGAGGTAAGTATCAGGTTGATAATGTAATCCAGACTGGAATAGTTGGAGGAGCTTTGCTTTGTTTGCCTAATGCTCAGGAAGGAATTGTTGCTCCTATTTGTTTATCTGGAATACAAGCAGGAGTAGATGGATATCTAAGCGTTATGAAATCTTATAGAGGATGTTTGCAGGAGAATTTACAGACAGGAAGATTAGTGGGAGTTTGCGATCAAATACATTCTTTGTATATGTGTGATTTCTTCTGGAGACAGTTTAGTCCTTTAGCAAATGTATTGTTGCCTAAATTGGTTGAGAGTGTTTATTCTGGAAATTCTGGAGGTGCAGTAAGAAATGGAGGAGAATATCTAACTGCTACAACTGCTTTTGATAACGCTAAAAAATCTGTTGATTTCTTTACGCAGAGTTATGCTGTTAATTCTTTACAGGCTTTCCAAGCAAGGTCTAGTGCTGAAGTTGGAGCTTTAGTTTGTAAGAGTTTTGTTTCTGCTCAGAGTCCTAAGAGTTTGAAGACATTTGTTCAACCTGATAGTCCTCCACAATTTTATGCACAGTTTGATTCAATTAGATTTACTGATACTACAATACCTCCTACTGCACAGTATAAAGTATTTTATCATATATTTGCAGGAAAAGATACTGGTGTGCAGTATAATGTTTATCTTAAGAGTCCTCCTCAGTCAAGCGAATATTATGCTAATCCTACAATACAAGTAGATTCTGGATTTATAGGAAGAGGGCAGACAGTTGATAGGGCGAGAGACTTTACTGCTCCTGAAGGGTATAAAGAATTATGTGTAAGAATAAATGATAGAGAGTATTGTGGATTTAAGCAAGTTACAACTGATTTTGGATTGAATTATTTGAAAGATGAATATGTGAAAGATCAACTAGAAAATACTAATATACAAAACGCTGAGCAATGCATATATGGAACACCTGATATTAAAGGTGCTTTAGCTAATACAAATCCTCAATTTGCTGGAGAGGAAGCAGGATTGCCTCAGATATATAAGAGAGGTATAGTAAGAGTGTGTGCTACAAGTAATCCTGGTGCTTCAACAAATCCTGAAAGATATCAAAATGTAGGAAAGTGTGATGATAATAAACAGTGCTGGCTTGATAAGCAAAGTGTTAGCAATGCTTTGATTGATAATAATGTTTTAAAGAATATTGGTGCTAAAAATGAAACTTTAGATAAATTGAGAAAAGAGCAGATTGCTAGTTTAGGAGAGAATAGTGATTTAATAGTTGATAAGAGTCAGGCTGTTAAATATGATAATGAAGTTAGTAGTATCAAGTCAGGTATAGCTGATATAAATAAGGATAATTATAAGAGTCAGATTACTAAGTTGGTTGAGAGAATAAATAACTTTAGTTCAAGGTATTTGTTTTATAATGAACATAAGGCTGAGTTTCTATATTTGAAGGCTGAAGTTTATAACAAAGGTCTTGATTTGGTGAATCCTAAGAAAGTTGATGAAGTTAAGAATACTCCGATTCAAAATGGTGTTGTTGTTCCTAGTTCAGTTGAAAAGATTCCTGTAAAGAAAGATGAGTTGACTTTGAGTGATGAGTTTTCAGTTAGCAATGAAAATGATATAGATATTATTTTTAATGGTGAGAAGAGCGGAGTTTCAATTGTTAATAAGGACCGAGTTGTTTTTCGTGATGTTACTATTGGAAGAGTTTTTCTTGACAATGCTGTAAGTCAGACTTTTAAGATAGATTTGAATGAGGCGGTTATTGTTAGTTTGGATACAAATGTTGAGAAATTGCTTAATAATGCAGTTATAAAGATTGGAAGTAAGGAAGTAATTGTGAAGAATTAATTTATGTTTTTAAATTTATAAAAAGATAAAATGAGGGAGGAAGGATTCGAACCTTCGCAAGCACTAAGCTACGACGGCCTAAACGTCGCCCGTTTGACCACTCCGGCACTCCCTCATTGTGTAAGGGGAGATTAGAAGTATTTTAAATGTTTATATTAATCTTTTTTAGATCCGTAGTATATGTGTGATCTATATTACTAAGATTTACACACTACTTTTTATTTTTATCAACGGCAAGGACTTTTGCTTTTAGCTTGTCTTCAAGTTTTAATCTGTCTATTAATTCTTTGTATCTGTTTCTTATTGTAACTTCTGTTATTCCAGCTACATCTGCTACTTCTCTTTGAGTTTTCTTTTCATCATTTATTAATGCTGCAACATATAATGCAGCCGCAGCTATTCCTGCTGGTCCACGGCCAGATGTTAATTCAGATACATCAGCGCGCTTTAATATTTTTAGAGCTTCATTTTGTGCTTTTGGTGATAAATGCAAGATTGAAGAGAATCTTGAAATGTAGTCTTTTGGAGAGCTAGGGGTTACTTTGATTTTTATTTTTCTTACAATGAAACGATAAGTTCTACCTATTTCTTTTCTTTCTACATCTGAAGCTGAGGCTATTTCATCTAATGTTCTTGGGATGTTGTAAGAACGACAGGCTGCGTAAATACAAGCCGCAATTACTGATTCCATTGATCTTCCTCTTACAAGACCTCTTTGTAGAACATAGTTATATACTCTTGATGCTTCATCTCTTACTACACTTGGAAGTGTTAAGAATGAGGCTACTCTTCTTAGTTCTGCCATTGCGAGTCTAAGATTTCTTTCAATTGAAGTTGATACTCTTTCTTGCCATTTCTTTAATCTAAGGAACTTTCTTGTTTGTCCGGCTTCTAGTCTATATATGTCTGAAATTTCTCCTACGTTTGTTGTAAGTCCTTTGTCGAATTTTTGCATAGACATAGGCGCTCCACCACGACCTTTCTTGTCTGCTTTGTCAAACTGACCGCCCATATCTTGGCCAGTATCAACCATTTTTTCTTCTACAATTAGACCACATTCATTACATATGATTTCACCTTTATGGTCATCATAGGTGAGGTTTACGCTTCCACATTCAGGACATCTTTTTACATAGCTCATAGAATTTTACCAAAAGGTTTAAAAGGTTATGTGCAAGGAGAGTATTTAAGGCTTTCGGTAGATATTTTTAATTGCTCGACGAGAAAAATTACTTTATAAGAATTCCGTTAACTTGACCTTCTTGATTAGGTCTATTTGTTATTTTTGCCTTACCTAATGATGTTTCTACTAGTGCTGATTTTAATAATCTATTTTGTCTTGCAAAGAATCTATTTTGAGGAGTTTCTATAACATTAGTTATTTTAGCTTTTTTCGCTTTTCCATCTACTATGAGGTTTATTGTGTCTGTTTTTAGGATTATTGTCTTCATTTTTCCAGCTCTTACTCTTATTTGCTTTGTTTTTGTTTCTCCTAGAGATGCGTGTCTAGGTTGGTTAGATTGTTCGTATAATCTTTGCTTTTTTTGTTTGTGGTATTTTCCACCTGATATTTTTCTTCCGTTGTTCATAAATGTAAACTGATAAATATGGTATTTAAACGTTTTCTTTCAAATTAATTATTTCTTTCAAGTAATCATATATAATAGGCTCTGTCCGGATTGAGTAAATCTCAATCTGGCAAATAAAAAAAGTTTGATTATCTTTTGAATAAGAAATCTTCATCATTCGCTTCAAATTATAATAAATCACGTGCCAACCAAATTCTCTTTC
>Ga0233425_10003821_pt1 | contig 26473 bp, 20 predicted proteins | sample Watercolumn_Towu_2_FD_181712 | JGI IMG/M metagenome (GOLD analysis project Ga0233425, IMG submission 181712) | Freshwater microbial communities from Lake Towuti, South Sulawesi, Indonesia - Watercolumn_Towuti2014_140_MG | ecosystem: Environmental > Aquatic > Freshwater > Lake | place...
AGCACGACGCCATCGACCACCGTCCAGGAACCGTCGCCGTCGACATCGACCTCGACCGTGATCGCATCCCGACCTGCGCGGAGCACCTCGACGTGGAAGCGGCGGTATCGTCCGGCGACGAACCCCGAGTTGACCGCTCGATACTCGTCGTCGAAGAGCACCTGCGGCACCCAACTCCGTTTGCCAGGGTCTCCTCCGTAGATGGCGAATGCGCCGGTCGCACTCCGAAAGCGCACCCGCGTGGCGGGTGTCACGCTGCGGAGCAGCACGTCGAGCGGAGCGGTGACGCGACTGTCGGGGCCGGATGCACTGACGACCATGCCGTCGCCCTCGTCCTCCAACCGTTCCTCACCGACACCGTGATCCGGCTCACCCGAAGGGCTCGTGTTGTCGCTGTCGACATCGACATCACCAGCGCCCGCCGCCAGCAACGCGATGTCGAACGCCACGGGAGGCTGCTCCACGTCGGGCACCAGCATCTTTTTTGGTGGCACATCGGCCGGTTCGGGTACGACCGGCGGTACGATTGGCGGTACGACCGGGGGCGGCGGCGTCTCGCTGGCAAGCTGAAGCGGCCCCTCATCGGCGAGTTGGAGCGACGCCTCAGGCTCAGGCACGTTCCTTGGCTGACGGCCCATGGCGGGAGGCGAGGCGGCAGCGAGCCGCGGGGCAGGCTCCGCTGGCACCGGAGCGATGACCGAGAGGCCGCCACCGCCGGACTCCGGGCGTGAATCGACCGCCACGGAACCGCAGGGCGTCGCGTCGTTGAAGTTCACGATCCCGTCGGCATCGAAGTCGGCGAGCCACTCGTCGATCTCGTTCGAAGTGCCGTCGCCGTCCGCGTCTGCCTGAGGATCGATGCCGGCGGCCGCGAACGACCGGGCCCGCGCATCCAGATAGGCATCGCCGTCGGTGATGCCATCGCGATCGGAGTCCTGTTGCCAGACGTCCATGATGCCGTCGCGGTCGGCGTCGGGCTCCGCCGGATTCGGCACGAACGCATCGCTTGCGACCGCATAAATGAAATCGGGAATGCCGTTCCTGTTGAGGTCCGGCGAGCCGCCAAACGCCAAGCAGGATGCCTGCGGCTGCCATGGCACGTTCGGATCTCCGGCGCGTGACGCCTGTTCGTCTCCGGAAGGTTCCGCCGTCGCGCCCGCCGCACGGTGCGGGGAAATGCCGGGACGAGCCCGGAGAACGGTCGGCGTACGGGGATTCAAGGCCTTGGACGACCGAACGCGGGGCGTCACGAGTCGGGCCGGCGCCTTCGGAACCGGTTCGGCACCGCCGGCGGGCTCCGAGGCCATCGCCAAGCCCACAGAAATCACCAGTCCAGCCGCCATCAATCGGGCCGACGAGTCCAAACGGAGCCGCATGGCGATCTCCTTCTCAGCCGCCGTCACCCGTGATTTTCGAAGCCATCCTCCGCCGGACTTATGTGCAAAGAAATCTTACTCATTCGGGGGACTGACGACCAGTCGCCCGACCGGGGCCGCGAGGGCCGCCGGCCTCGTGAACACCCGCTGCGGCCTCGCTGGCGTTCTTCATGACCGCGAGCCCGCTCATCGACGCTTTGGTGGGCCGGGGCTCACATATGGTTTTCATCAACCTGATGGACGTGCCGTCCGGCTTCGTTCATGCAGGCAAGGCCGGAACGCTGTCCATACGGTTTGTCACGCGATCTCCGTGAGCTCCCCCCGCAAAGGCTGAATCGGTGCCCATGGCCGGGGGCGCGTCCCGTGAACCCGTGGTTTCACGTGGGCCGACACGCTCGAGCGCGATGAACGGGATCGCTGCAGGCGACGATGATTCCAGCGTCGCCGCGGCCTCGACCATGACGCCCCTGTGGTGCCCCGCCCCGTCGCGATAGGATTGCCGCTTTTCGAGTGGCACCCCCGCCCCGCCCCGGTCATGCCCATGTTCGACGCCGTCCGCGGCCAACCCGACCTTCCCGCCCTCGAGGCCGACGTCGCCGCCTGGTGGCGCGATCACCAGACCTACCGGAAGTCGCTCGACCGGCGACGTGGCGCCGAACGCTTCGTGTTCTACGAAGGCCCGCCCACCGCCAACGGCATGCCGCATCCGGGGCACTGCCTGACGCGGACGATCAAGGACCTCTACCCTCGCTACCGCACGATGCGGGGACAGTTCTGCGAGCGCAAGGCGGGCTGGGACACCCACGGGCTCCCCGTCGAGGTGGAGGTGTGCAAGGAGCTCGGGATCCACTCCAAGGCTGAGATCGAGGCCTACGGCATCGAGCCCTTCATCCACAAGTGCCAGGAGAGCGTCTGGCGCTACATGAAGGAGTGGGAGACGCTCACCGAGCGGATCGGGTTTTGGATCGATCTCTCGCAGGCCTACGTCACGTACCACCAGTCGTTCGTGGAGAGCGTGTGGTGGGCGCTAGCCGAACTCTTCAACAAGGGGCATCTCTACCAGGGCCACAAGATCGTGTGGTGGTGGGCCCAGGGTGGGACGGCGCTGTCGAGCGGCGAGGTGGGCCAGGGCTACCGCGAGGTCGCCGACCCGAGCGTGTACGTCGCGTTTCCGCTCTTCGACGACGCGGGCCAGCCGACGAAACGCAGCCTCGTGGCCTGGACGACGACCCCATGGACGCTGCCGTCGAACCAGTTCGCCGCGGTCAAGCCCGACCTCGAGTATGTCGTGCTCCGAGAGCCTGGGACCGACGCGGAGATCATCGTCGCGGAGCCGCTCGCCGTAAGCCTCGGGGAGAAACTCAAGAAGGAGTTCGAGGTCGTCGATCGCATGCCGGGTGCGGCGCTCGTGGGCCGCTCCTACCTGCCCCCGTTCGACACGTTCCGTGCTGTGGGGGCACCCGTCACCGCGCCGCTGGCAGCGGGTGGCGTCGAGGCCGTCGCGTGGCGGGTGGTCGCCGCCGAGTTCGTGACCACCGATTCCGGCACCGGCATCGTTCACATCGCCCCGGCGTTCGGCGAGGTGGACTACACGGTGCTGGTGGCCGAGCAGGCCCGCTTCGCGCCGGGCGCCGGCCCCGCGCTCCTCAACGCCGTCGCCCCTGACGGCACGTTCACCGACGCCTTTCCGATGGGCAGCGGTCGGTTCGTGAAGGACTGCGACCGCGACATCACCCGGGACCTACGGGCCCGTGGCCTGCTCGTGCACCAGGAACAGTACGTGCACGACTACCCGTTCTGCTGGCGGGCCGACAACGATCCGCTGATCCAGTATCCGCGGCAGAGTTGGTTCATCCGCACCAGCCAGTTCCGCGAGGCGATGCTCGCCAACAACGCCCGCATCGACTGGCTGCCGGAGCACATCAAGGATGGCCGCTTCGGCAACTTCCTGGAGACGAACGTCGACTGGGCGCTCTCACGCGAGCGCTACTGGGGCACGCCCCTTCCGATCTGGACCTGCGAGGCGACCGGTCGGGCCGAGGCGGTGCCGTCGTACGAGGCGCTCCTGGCCAAGCCGGGCGTTCGCGGCACGGAGGTGTTTGCGAAGGCGAAAGCGGCGAACCCCGACCTGTCGGACGACCTCAAGGTCCACAAGCCGTACATCGACGCCGTCACCTACGACTCACCGTTCTCTGCCGGTGCACGCATGCGACGGGTGACCGAGGTGATCGACTGCTGGTTCGACTCGGGTGCGATGCCGTTCGCCCAGTGGGGCTGGCCGCATCGTGGGGAGGATGAGTTCCAACAGCAGTTCCCCGCCGACTTCATCTCCGAGGCGATCGACCAGACCCGGGGCTGGTTCTACAGCCAGCTGGCGATCAGCACGCTCCTGTTCGGCGACAAGGCCGCCGGTGCCGAGCGTCCCTATCCGCATCCCTTCAAGACCTGCATCGTCCTCGGCCACATGCTCGGCGAGGACGGCCAGAAGATGAGCAAGAGCAAGCGGAACTACCGCGAGCCGTCGTTCATCTTCGACACCTACGGCGCCGACGCGCTGCGTTGGTTCTTCCTCGCCGGGCAGCCGCCGTGGACGAGCATCCGCTACAGCGAGCGGGCCATCAAGGAGAGCATTCCGGAGTTCCTCCTGCGGCTCTGGAACGTCTATTCGTTCTTCGTCATCTACGCCCGCATCGACGGCTTCGACCCCGGTGCCGTCTTGGGCGAACCCGGCCCGCTCGATCACGCCGATCTCGCCCGGGCCCGCGGCTGGCGGCCGGTCGCAGACCGCGGCGAGCTCGACCGTTGGATGCTCTCCGAGCTCAACGCGGTGGCCGCCGCCATGACGGCCCGGCTCGATGCCTACGATCACTTCGGAGCCGCTCAGCAGTTGTCGGGGCTCGTCGATGCGGTGAGCAACTGGTTCGTCCGTCGCAGCCGCGACCGCTTCTGGGCGGCGGGCCGTGCCGACGGCGGCCCGGACACCGACGCCGACAAGCTCGACGCCTACTGGACGCTCTACGAGACGCTCGTGACGATCACGCGGCTCGCCGCACCGTTCGTGCCGTTCGTCACGGAGGCGATGTGGCGCAACCTGACGTCGCCGTTCGGCGGCCGCGCGGCCGAGAGCGTTCATCTGACCGACTATCCCGTTGGCCACGCCGGCCTCGTCGATGCCGACCTCGTGCGCCGCATGGCGATCGTTCGCGACGTGTCGTCGCTCGGTCGGGCCGCCCGGGCCAGCGCGAAGCTCAAGGTGCGGCAGCCGCTCGCGAAGGTCGAGGTGATCCTCAGCGACACCCGCACCGACGACGTGGCGTGGCTCGAGGCCCATGCGGAGCTCGTGTGTGACGAGCTCAACGTCAAGCAGTTCGAGGTCTGCCGCGAGCCCGATCGCTACATCACGCGGCAGCTCCTGCCCGACCTCAAGAAACTCGGCCCCCGACTCGGGAAGGATCTGCCGAAGGCCCGCGACGCGCTCGCGAAGGCCGACGCCTCGGCCCTGCTGGCGGCACTCGACCGTGAGGGCCGGGCGACGATCCCGCTGGCCGGGGGCGGCAGCGCGCTCATCGAGCGCGGCGATGTGCTCGTCCGCACCACCGCCCGCGAGGGCTGGGCGGCGGCGGAGGGGCCGCGGGCCGTCGTGGTCGTGGCCAGCGAACTCACCGGCGACCTCGTTGCCGAGGGGCTCGTCCGCGAGGTGGTCCATGCGGTGCAGACGCGTCGCAAGGCCCTCGACCTCGACTTTGCCGACCGGATCGCGCTCGTGTTCGCCACGGAGTCGGCCGAACTGCGGGCGGCGATCGAAGGCCACCTCCCCTACATCCGTGCCGAGACGCTCGCCACGTCGGCCCACTTCGGCGTCGTGCAGGGCGACTCGGAGCCCTGCGACATCGACGGCCACCCGCTTGCCCTGGCGGTCGAGCGTGCGGCCGCGGAGCCGGTGCGATGACGGCCGACCGCGGCGGCGCGCCGCTCCGCCTGGCCGTGCTGCTTTCCGGATCGGGGCGGACGCTCGACAACCTGCTCGATCGCATCGCCGCCGGCCGGCTCGCCGCCACGGTGGTCCGCGTAATCTCGAGCCGGGCCGAGGTGCGCGGCGTCCGCATCGCCGAGTCGGCGGGGATTCCCGTCACGATCCTGCCGCCGGCGGGCCGTCCGCTCGCCGCGTGGAGCGCCGACGTGTTCGATGTCGTGCGCGGGGCACGGCCCGACCTGGTCGTCATGGCAGGCTTCCTGCATCTCGTCGAGATCCCGTCCGACTTCGCCAACCGTGTGATCAACATCCACCCCTCGCTGCTTCCCGCGTTCGGCGGTCGTGGCTTTCATGGGATGCACGTCCACCGCGCGGTGCTCGCCCGAGGCTGCACCGTATCGGGGTGCACGGTGCACCTCGTCGATCAGGAGTACGATCACGGGCGGATCCTCCTGCAACGCACCGTGCCGGTTCTGGCCGACGACACCGCCGAGTCGCTCGCCGCCCGCGTGTTCGCGGCGGAATGCGAGGCGCTGCCCGAGGCGATCGGTCGCTTCGCCGCCGGGTCGCCCTCGTGATCAACCCTCGTGGAGAGTCCTCATGCACCGCTCGCTCGGCAACGTGATCGCCGACTCGCTCCAGCTCTCGCTCGGCTATGCGGAGCGGCTCCTCAAGCAGGTGCCGCCCGAGCGCGCCGGCCGGTTCGCCCGGCCCGGTGGGGTGGTGATCGAGTCGAACCACCCGGCGTTCATCTACGGCCACTTGAGCCTTTACGCCCCCAAGATCCTCCGGCAGATCGCCCATCCGGCGCCGGCGTTCCCCGCCGGCTTCGAGCTCTTGTTCTCGAAGGACGCGAAGTGCGTGGACGATGGCGACGGCACGTTCTACCCCGCATTCGACGCGATCGTGACCTTCTTTCGCGAAGGGCATCGCATGGTGACCGGTGCCCTGCGGAGCACGCCGGACGACGTGTTCGACCAGCCCAATCCCGCTGAGGGGCCGATGCGAGAGCGGTTTCCCACGATCGGCTCGGTGCAGACCTTTTACTGCGGCGGCCACATGATGATGCACCTCGGCCAGATGAGCGGCTGGCGGCGGATGGAGGGGCTCGGCGCGGCCTGACGCGCGGCTATGCTGACGGGTCGCCAACGGGCGTCACGGCCGGGGGATGATTCCGCACGCTCAGGAGAGGCTCGCCATGGACCACGCGCACCACCATCATGGGAGTGCGTCGCAACTGAAGTCGCGACTGCTGTGGCTCGGGGCGACGCTCGCCCTGATCGGGATCCTCGCGATCGCCGTGCCCTGGGCCGCCGCGACGTTCGTCGACTTCATGGTGGCCGGCTCGCTGATCGCCGCGGGCGTGGCGCAGCTCGGTGCCGCGGCGAGCACCTATTCGTGGCGGGGATTCTGGCTGACGGTCCTGTGCGGCGGGCTGTCGCTCGTGGCCGGCACGGCGATGCTCGCGATCCCGGCCGAGGGCGTGCACGCCATGACCACGTTCATCGGCCTCGTGCTGCTCTTCGAGGCGGCCGCGAAGCTGACGGCGGCGTTCTCGCTGCCGCGGGACTTCCCCTGGGGCTGGGTCCTGGCCGACGGCCTGATCACCGCGATCCTCGGCGGCATCCTGCTCACGGCTCCCGTCGCCCAGGCGGGCATCTATCTCGGCACGCTCATCGGGATCAACCTGGTCTCGAGTGGCACGGCGTTCCTCGCCTCCGGATGGTGGCTGAAGCGCGAACTGGGCTGACGCGTCAGGCGTCCGGCGGAGGCGCCGCCGGCGGCGTGGCCGACATGTCGCGAAAACTCCGCAGCATCATGCCGATCCCGGCGGCGACCATGCCGAGCATCAGCAGCAGGCTGCTTGTCCGCATGTCCATGTGAAACTGAATGCGGCTCAAGATTTCGATCACGATGATCGCCAGGCCGACGTAGAACAACGCCCAGCCCGACTTCCAGCGGGCGTCATAGAACAGTAGCACCAGGCCCGCGAAGATCGGGGCGAACACGATCCCGGTGCTCGCTGCGGGCTGGCCGCCGCCGAACATGCCGCGGCTGAACATCCCGGACACCATCCCGAAGGGGTTGGTCATCACGTGGACGTTGCTGAGGAAAAACCACAGTCCCGCCGCCGCGAGCACGAGCCCGCTGAAGAACAGCCACGTGCCGCCCGGCGTGCCTCCGGCGCCGCGGACGAGGTCCTCGTGCAGCGACCGCACGCGGTCGCTGTCCTTCTCCAACTCCCGCCGAGGTGAATCGGCCATCGGTGGCCTCCGTCGCAGCGTCGTAGTCATGAGGGCGGGCGTACCGCGCCGGCACGAACATCCCCTCCCGGCTCAGCATACCCGCGCTGCTGACTCGGGCTCCGATCAGCGTTGTCGGGCCGGCGTCGCAAGGTCCTCGGCCACACGCGACCAGAAGCCAGCCGCGTCTGGCCAGTCGGACCTGGTCTCCACCCCAACGTCGCGGGCACCGTCGCGGTGGGCCACGGACAGGGCCGTATCGACGAGACGGCGGCCCACGCCCCGTCGTCGCCAGTGGGGGTGAACGAGCAGCCAGGAGAGCGAGAAGCGGGGGTCCCGTTCGACATCCACCCGAGTCAGGCACACCAGACCGATCGGGTCGCCATCAACGCTCCGGGCGACCCATGCTCGGTTGATCCGCCCCGGTCGATCCACGATCGCTCCGCGAAGCCCGGCGGGCGACAGGCGCGCGGCCATCCCATGGTCAGCGGACCGACACGCCGGCACGAGCAGGTCGATCGCCGCGGCTGCGGCGTCCGCATTGGCAGCCACGACCTCGACGCCGCTGGCGGGGGCTCGCTCGCCCCGAGGCCCATCTCGGAACCGATCATCGATCACCAGGGTGTGATGCTGAATGAGCATGGTCGCGCCGATTGTGCCGGAAGCGCCGCCGAGAACCCAGGATTTCGGGGCGTCATCGCTGCCGGAAACCCTTCCGCACGCCCGCAATCGAAGTAGCCTTGCAACACGGCCGCAGATTTTCCGCAGTCGTCATAAGTTTTCAGAATTCAATGACTTGCGCGCAGCCAGTGACCGTTTTGTGATCGTTTGGATCGATTTCGTTCAGATATCATTCTCTTTCCGATTGCAATCGGGCGTGATTCATGCATACTCTTGCCGTCAGAAGGCATGACCCCGTGCACAATCACGATCGCCGCAACCGACTTCTCGACATGATCCGAATCCGCGGGTTCGCCGCGCTCGACGAACTGGTGCGCGAACTGGGCGTGTCGGAGTCCACCGTTCGCCGCGACCTCGACGCCCTGGAGGAGCAGGGCACGGCCCGTCGGACGCATGGCGGCGTGCTGTACGCCGGCGGCATGCCGCGGCTCGCCGAGTTCGACGACCGGCAGCCGGCCCACTGGGCCGCGAAGCGGGCGATCGCCGCGAAAGCGGCTGCCCTCATCGGTGACGGCGAGACCGTGCTCCTCGACGGCGGCACCACGACCTACGAAGTGGCGCGGTTGCTGACCGGCCGCTCGCTCCAGATCGTCACCAACAGCCTGCCGGTCGCGAACCTGTTCGCATCCGAGTCGCGCGCCGATCTGGTCCTGCTCGGCGGGTACGTCTCGCCGCGCACCGGCGTCTGTCTCGGCCCCTACGCCAACGAGCTGCTCGGTCGACTCCACGTCACCACGACTGTCCTCTCCGCCGCGGGTATCTCCGACGAGGGGCTCTTCAACGCCCACCTGCTCCTCGCCGAGACCGAGCAGGCGATGCTCCGCGCCGCCGGCCGCGTAATGGTCGTGGCCGACAGTTCGAAGTTCGGTCACAAGAGCCTCACGCTCGTCTCGGCCCTCGATGCGATCGACGTCTTCGTCTCCGACGACGGTCTGTCGGATGCGTGGCGGACGAAGATCGCCTCCGTCGGTTCCGAACTCATCGTGGCCGAGGTGCCCGAGGGCGACGCCGCCCGGCAGCCGGCCGTCATTTCCCCGCGACACCACCGCGCCTGACCCCGAGCACCATCACCATGATCGCCAACGCCGGCATCGCGACTCCCAACGGCCTCGACCGCACCTCCGTGGAGCGGCTCGTTCGCGAGATCGTCCTCGCCTCGCGTGGCCTGCCCCCCTCGCAGGCCGCGGTCGCGCCCAATGCCGAGCCAAAGCTCGTGGTGAGCATCTCCGCACGCCACTGCCACCTCACCGACGAGCACGTGATGAAGCTGTTCGGCCCCGGCCGCACGCTCACCCCCATGAAGAACCTCTACCAGGACGGCTTCTACGCCGCCGAGGAGACGGTGATGCTCGTGGGCCCCAAGCGAAAGATGCTGCCCACCGTGCGTGTGCTCGGGCCGACCCGCAAGGCCTCGCAGGTGGAACTGGCGTTCACCGACGGCATCTCGCTGGGCATCGATCTCCCGGTCCGGGCCAGCGGCAAGATCGCCGGCACCCCCGGCTGCGTGCTCGTGGGCCCCGCGGGCGCCATCGAACTGACCGAAGGCGTGATCCGTGCCGAGCGTCACGTGCACATGAGCTTCGCCGACGCCGACTTCTTCGGGGTCAAGGATGGCGACCGGATGAGCCTGGTGATCAAGGGCTCGTGCGGGACGGTGTTCCGCGACCTGCTCGTGCGGGCCGACGCCACGAGCAAGCTCGAGGTGCACATCGATACCGACGAGGGCAACGCGGCCGATCTCGACCACGCCACGGGCGTGGAACTCGTGAGGCAAACATGAGCAAGAAGAAGCCTGCGGCGCGGAAGGCCACGCGGCCCCGACGGGCCGCCGCGACACAAGACAAGACCGTTCAGCCGGCGCGTGCCGGTGCGGTCGGCGGGGACGGCCCCGCCAAGGCTGGATGGTTGTTCGATACAGGAGCGATGCAACAGATGGCGAAGAACGTCGAAGCCCTCGGCATGATCGAGGTGAAGGGGTTCGTCACGCTCGTCGAAGCGGTTGACGCGATGATGAAGGCCGCGAACGTGACCTTCCTGGGTTGGGACAAGATCGGCAGCGGACTCGTGACGGCGTTCGTCTCGGGTGACGTGGCCGCGGTGAAGGCGGCGACCGACGCGGGTGCGGCGGCCGGCGGCCGGATCGGCGAGGTGGTGAGCGTGCAGGTGATCGCGCGTCCGCACGAGGACCTGCAGGTCGTGCTGCCCGTGGGCGGCTGATCGGGATCGTGGATCGAAACGGAATCCTTCTTCACTTCATTCACAAGGAACAGCGATGAACACGGCGATCGGACTTCTGGAAACCAAGGGGCTCGTCGGCCTCGTCGAGGCCACGGACGCGATGGCCAAGGCGGCCAACGTGAAGATCATCAAGCGGATCAGCATCGGCAACGCCTACGTGGCGACCGTGGTGCAGGGTGACGTGGGCAGCGTGCGGGCGGCCGTCGAGGCCGGTTCGACCGCGGCCCAGCAGGTCGGCGAGCTCATCGCCAGCCACGTCATCCCGCGGCCGGCCGAGTCGCTCGTTGCGGCGTTCTTTGCCTGATCGTGCACCCCTGACGGACCGTCCCCCGCCCCCAAGGAAGCCCGGCGCGAGAGCGTCGGGACAGCGGAAAGCCACCTCGATGAAAATCCTCGTCGCCAATCTCGGATCGACCAGCTTCAAGTACCGGCTCTTCGACCTGCCCGAACGGGCAGGCGGAGCCGGTGCCGAGCAGGAACTGGCCCGCGGTGGCGTCGAGCGCATCGGGGCGGCGGAGAGCCGCGTGTACTCCGTCTCGGGGGCGGGACGGGCGATCGAGTCCGTCATGCCGGTGCCCGACCATGCGGTGGCGCTGCAGGCGGCGCTCGAGCAGCTGACCGCCGAGGGTGGCCCGCTGAAGAGCGTCGACGAGGTGGCGGCGGTGGGCTTCAAGGCGGTGCACGGCGGCCGTGCGAGCGGCGTCGTGCGCGTCGGCCCGGAGGTGCTCGCCGCCATGGAGGAGATGGCGCTCGTCGCGCCGGCCCACAACCCGCCGTATGTGCGGGCGATGCGGCTGCTCGGCGAGCGGATGCCGGCGGTGCCGCTCGTGGCGGCGTTCGAGACGGGATTCCATGCCACGATCCCCGATCGCAACGCCCTGTACGCGGTGCCGACCGACTGGGTCGAGAAGCACCTCGTGCGGCGCTGGGGCTTCCACGGTGCGAGTCATCGCTTCGTGGCGGGCCGGCTCGGCGAACTCGTGCCGGGTGCGCGGCGGGCCGTGTCCTGCCACCTCGGTGGCTCGAGTAGCGTGTGCTGGATCAAGGAAGGGAAGAGTTTCGGCACGTCCATGGGAATGAGCCCGCAGTCGGGCCTGCCCCAGAACAACCGGGCCGGTGACTTCGATCCCTTCGCGCTGCTTCACGTGGCCCGCCAGACGGGACGGTCGTTCGAGGAACTGCTCGTCGAGCTTTCCGGCAAGGCCGGCCTCGCGGGGATGTCCGGCACATCCGGCGACATGCGGGACCTCGAGGAGGCCGCTGCGGCCGGCAGCGCCCGGGCGCGGACCGCGATCGACGTCTACGTGGCGTCGATCCGGCACTGGCTCGGTGCCGGGATCGTGGAGCTCGGCGGCCTCGATGCGATCGGCTTCGCCGGCGGCATCGGCGAGAACTCCCCGCTCACCCGGGCGGAGGTGCTCGCGGGCCTCGAGGACCTGGGCATCGTGATCGATCCCGTGAAGAACGCCGAGAAGGCCACGGGCGAACGGTCGATCCACGCCGCCTCGTCGCGGGTCGCCGTGTGGGTGATTCCCACGAACGAGGAACTGATCGTGGCCCGGCAGGCGCGTGACCTGCTGACGGCGGATGGTGCAACCACGAACGGAAAAGGTGCCTGATGTTCGTCGCCCTCGTGACCGGGTCCGTGGTGGCCACCCAGAAGGCCGAGTCGATGACCGGCCACAAGCTCCTCGTCGTCGAGCCCTACCGGCTCGACGAGAAGAGCCGTGAGAAGCTCGTCTCCACCGGCCGCACGTTCATCGCCGTCGACACGCTCGGCGCCGGCGAGGGGCAGTTCGTCCTCGTCACGCAGGGCTCGAGCGCCCGACTCACCCCCGAAACCAAGTCCCTTCCCATCGACGCGGTCGTGATCGGTCTGATCGACACCGTCCGCGTCGAGGGCCGGGAAGTCTTCAGCAGAAAGTGATGGAACCCAGAACCATGGCCACTGCCTCCGCCCCCGACATCGCCGCCATCGTCCGCCAGGTCATCTCGGAGCTGACCAGCCCCGGCGCGTCTGCATCGCGTCCCGGTTCCGACGGATCACCGGCGGCAAAGCCGCCCGGTGCATCCGGCCCCGCCCAGGGTGGCACGTACGCCGGCGCCAACGGGGTATTTGGATCCGTGGACGAGGCCGTGGCCGCAGCCACCGAGGCCTTCGCGCAACTCGAACGGCTCGGCGTCGAGGGCCGCCGCAAGGCGATCGCCCACGTCCGCCGGATCGCCATCGACGACGCCGAGGAACTCGGCCAGATGGAGTTCGAGGAGACGAAGATCGGCCGGCTCGACCACAAGATCGAGAAGCTCAAGGTGCTCGGCGAGAAGGTGCCGGGCGTCGAGTTCATGCAGAGCGAGGTGTTCAGCGGCGACCACGGCCTGGCCGTGATCGAGCACGCCCCGTTCGGTGTCATCGGTGCGATCACGCCGGTCACCCATTCGCTCCCTACGATCGCCTGCAATGCGATCAACATGATCGCCGGCGGCAACACCGTCGTCGTGAATCCCCACCCCAGCGGCCGGAAGATCGCGGCCGAGGGCGTGCAGCGGTTCAACGCCGCCATCCACCGCGACATCGGGATCGACAACCTGATCTCGCTCGTCGCCGAGCCCTCGCTCGAGTCGGCGGGCGCCCTCTTCAATCACCGCGGAGTGAAGCTGATCTGCGTGACGGGCGGTCCGGCCGTGGCCCGGGCAGCCCTCCAGTCGAGCAAGCGGGCGATCGTGGCCGGTCCGGGCAACCCGCCCGTGGTCGTCGACGAGACCGCCGACCTCGACAACGCCGCGCGATCGATCATCGCGGGGGCGGCGTACGACAACAACCTGCTCTGCATCGGTGAGAAGCAGGTGTTCGTGGTCGCCGCCGTGTTCGACAAGATGATGGCGGCGATGGAACGGGCTGGGGCGCTGCGGCTCAATGCCCAGCAGGTGGACACGCTCACGAAGCGGGCCATCGTGATGGCCGGCGAAGGTGCCCACCGGCACTGGGTGCCCTGCAAGGACCTCCTCGGCCAGGACGCCTCACTGCTCGCCAAGGCGGCCGGCGCGACGGGCCACGCGGGCCTCGAGCTCGTGTTCGGCGAGACCGACAACGACAACCCGTTCGTGCCCACCGAACAGATGATGCCGTTCCTCCCGTTCGTGCGTTGCAAGGACGTGGACGAGGCGATCCGGCTCGCGCACGAGAGCGAGCACGGCTTCCGCCACACGGCGATCATCCACTCGCGCGACGTGCGGGCGATGACGCGGATGGGGCGGCTCCTCGACACGACGCTGTTCGTGAAGAACGGGCCGAGCGTGGCCGGCCTCGGCCTCGGCGGCGAGGGCTACCTCTCGTTCTCGATCGCCACGCCCACCGGCGAGGGCGTGACCACGCCGCTGACGTTCACCCGGCAGCGACGCTGCACGCTCGTGGACGACCTGCGGATCCTCGGCAGCGCCGACGCCGTCGGCTCGTGATGACCCTCTGACAACCTCCAGACCCGACAGCCTCTCCCATGCAACTGGCCCGGATCATCGGCACGACGACCGCGACGGTGAAGCACCCGTCGCTCGCCGGCACGCGCATGCTCGTCGTGCAGCCGCTCTTGTCCGACCGCCGGTCGGCCGATGGCGACCCCCAGATCGCCATCGACACGGTGGCGGCGGCGGTCGGTGACACGGTGGTGATCACGAGCGACGGCCGGCTGCTGCGAGAGATCCTCAAGAGCGACGCCACCCCGGCCCGCTGGAGCACGATCGCCCTGGTGGACGCCACATGACCACGCCCGTTCTCGATGCCGCCGCCGTACAGGCCCTCGTCGCCGAGGTGATCCGCCGGATCCGCTCGGCCGCGCCCGCCGCGACGGCGCCGGCCACGGCTTCGGGCGCCGTCGCGCCGGCCGTATCCGCCCCGGCCTCCGTCGCGGTGTCGGGCCGTGTGATCACGCTCGCCCAGCTCGAACGGCTGCCCGCCGGCACGCGCTCGGTGGTCGTCGACGCGAAGGCCGTCATCACGCCGTCGGCCCGTGACCACGCCCGTGACGAGGGGATCGCCATCGTCCGCGGCACCGCGGCTCCGGCGTCTGCGGCCACCCCCGCCCGTCCGTTCATCGTGGCCCAGGCCGCCTGCCGCGGCGACGCGACCGGCCGCGCGGCGGCCATCGCCCGGGCCGTGCCCTCCGCGCAGCAGCTCCCGGCGTCCGGGCTCGCCGACGTGGTGGCGGCCCTCGCGACCCACGCCTCGAAGGATGGCGCCCGCGGCGTGCTGCTCACCGGCCGTCCCGCCGTCGCGCTCATCCTGGCCAACCGCTCGGCGAGCCTGCGGGCCGTGTTCGCCCGCGACGCGGCGGGACTCGTCGCCGCGGCCGCTGACGCCTCTGCGAATCTCGTCGTCGTCGATCCGGCCGCGTTCGCCGGTGGACTCGAGCGGGTGTGCGCCGAGTTCCACGCCGCCGCGCCCGCGCCGCTGCCGGCCGAACTCTCCCATGCCCCCGCCGGCTGCGGCTGCAAGCACTGAGAAGGATCCTCCCATGCGTCTCGGCAAGACGATCGGCACGGTCACGCTCGTGGAACCCCACCCCACGATGCGCGGCGGCGTGCTCCGGCTCGTGGTGCCGCTGGCGCTCGGCGACCTGGCGGCGGGTGATGGCCGCGCCGAACCGCTCGTCGCCTGGGACGACCTCGGCGCCGGCGACGGCCAGCTCGTCGCCTTCAGCGAGGGAGGCGAGGCCGCGCAGCCGTTCCGGCCGGCCGACAAGCCGGTGGATGCCTACATCGCCGCCCTCATCGACCGGCTCGACGTGCCCCGATGACCCGCACGACCGACACGACCCGCACGAACACCGTCACCACGAAACACTTCGTCCCCCGCAAACCGACCGCAGCCCGCAGCGTGGGCAAGAATCGTTAGGACACCGAACACCACTCCATTTTCCAGCGACACCCGTTCCCACCAGCCAGAGAAGGAGCCGACATGGCGAACATCATCCCGAAGACGACCGACAAGTCCCTGAACCAGCTCAAGGAAGAGATCTGCGACATCGGCCGCCGGATCTACAACAAGGGCTTCGCGGCCGGCAACGACGGCAACATCTCGTTCCGCCTCGGCCCGAACGAGGTGCTCTGCACCCCCACGATGATCTCGAAGGGCTTCATGAAGCCCTCCGACCTGTGCATCGTGGACATGGACGGCAACCAGATCGCCGGCAACCGCAAGCGGTCGAGCGAGATCCTCCTCCACCTCACGATCATGAAGGAGCGGCCCGACATCAACTCGGTCGTCCACTGCCACCCGCCGCACGCCACCGCGTTCGCCGTGGCCCGTGAGCCGATCCCGCAGTGCGTGCTCCCCGAGGTCGAGGTGTTCCTCGGCGACGTGCCGATCACCCGCTACGAGACCCCCGGCGGCCAGAAGTTCGCCGACACGGTCAAGCCCTACGTGAAGCAGTCGAACGTCGTGATTCTCGCGAACCACGGCACGGTCAGCTTTGGCGAGACCGTCGAGAAGGCCTACTGGTGGACCGAGATCCTCGACGCCTACTGCCGGATCCTCATGCTCTCGAAGGACCTCGGTCGCGTGACCTACCTCACGAAGCAGGAGACGAAGGAGCTTCTCGACCTCAAGGCCAAGTGGGGCTACACCGACCCGCGGCTCGACAAGTCGATGGAGAACTGCGACATCTGCGCCAACGACGTGTTCCGCTCGAGCTGGGGCACGACCGGCGTGACGCGGAAGGCGTTCGACGCGCCGCCGCCGATGGGCGCCGACCCGGAGAACGCGACCCGTGCGGTGACCCCGGCGGGCCTCGACACCGAGGCGCTCATCAAGGTCGTCACGGAGCAGGTCTGCAAGCAACTGGGCATCGCAGCGGCCTGACCAGACGAGAGGATCCATCACCTGATCTCCGGGGAGCCAGGCGACCCCCCGGGATCGACGAGCCTTGGAGATTTCGCCCGCATGACTCCAGACCGTCCGCGACGGGCTGGAGCGAAATGTCCACGCGAGGAGACCCCGGGGGTCGCCTGGCGGCGCGTCTGAACAGAACGATCACAACGAAACGACTGAAGCTAAGGAGCGAGTTGAGATGAAGGTCGGCATCATCGGCGGCGGTGGCATCGTGGGCTCTTCGGCGGGCTTCGCCCTCCAGGTGGGCGGCCTCGTCCACGAGATCGTGATCGTGGACGCCAATGCCGACCTGGCCGACGGCCAGGCCCTCGACATGCTCCACGGCTCGCCCGCGATCGCCGATCAGGTGATCCACGCGGGGGGCTACGAGGCCCTCGCCGACGCCGACGTGATCTGCATCACGGCCGGCCTGCGCCGGAAGCCCGACGAGAGCCGGCTCGCGCTCATCAACCGCAACGTCGTGCTCTTCAAGTCGATTCTCGGCGAGATCAAGGCCAAGGGCCTGCGTCATGACGCGATCGTGCTCGTGGTGTCGAACCCGGTCGACATCCTCACCTACCTCGCCGAGAAGGAACTCAATCTTCCGAAGGGCCGCGTCATCGGCCTGGGCACGCTTCTCGACACGCTGCGATTCCGCAGCCTGCTGGCGATGAACCTCAAGGCTCCGGCCACGCAGGTGCAGGCCATGATCCTCGGCGAGCACGGCGACAGCATGGTGCCGGTGTGGTCGAGCGCGAGCGTGGCGGGGCTGCCGCTCGAAAAGTACCCGGGGTTCACGACCAAGCTCGGGGCCGACGTGTTCCAGCGGGCCAAGACCTCGGGTGCCGAAATGATCAAGAAGAAGACCGGCGCCGGGTTCGCCGTGGGCGTGTCGATCGCCGAGGTCATCCACTCGATCGTGCTCGACGCGAAGCGGCTGCTGCCGGTCTCGACGGTGCAGACCGGCTGCTACGGGATCCGCGACGTGGCCCTCTCGGTGCCGACGGTCGTGGGCCGCGCGGGCGCCGAGAAGACGCTCGAGATCGAGCTCTGGCCCAAGGAAGTGCAGGCGCTCAAGGCGAGCGCGGGCGTGCTCCAGAAGACGCTCGGCGAAGTCCTCGCGAGCGCCTGAACGGCGCCGTGATCGGCGGGCCCGTGTCCGCACGCGGGCCTTACCGCGCTGCCTGTCTCCGACGGTCGATCTCGGCCGCCGCGACGCCCCACAGCCGCGCCGTGCCGTCCCACGATCCCGTGAACAGGCCGCGGCCGTCGGGCATGAACGCCACGGCCCAGACCTGATCGGTGTGTCCCCGAAGAAGCGGTGTGGCCCGGCCCGACGCGACGTCCCACAGCTGCGCCGTGCCGTCGGCCGACACCGCCGCGATCCGTCGGCCGTCTGGGGCGAACGCCACCTTCCAGATCTGCCGCGCAGGACCAGCCAGCGAGGCGAGCAGCATGCCGTCTGCGACGCGCCAGAGCCGGACGGTCGCGTCGGACGACGCGGTCGCGAGCAACCGACCATCCGGCGAGAACGCGACCCAGTTCACCGCCGCCTCGTGGCCCGTGAACCGTCGAGTCTCCGTGAGGCCGGCCACACGGTGCAGCCGTGCGACACGGTCTTCGCCCGCCGTGGCGATCAAGGCTCCGTCCGGCGAGAACGCGGCGCAAAACACCCTGCCCGGGTGCTTGACGGGTGGGCCCACGGCCTCGGTCTCGCGGACGTCCCAGAGTCGCATCGTGCGGTCCTCCGAGGTGGTCGCCAGCAGCCGCCCGTCCGGTGAGACATCGACGGCGTAGATACGCCGCTCGTGCAGCGCGAGCACGCGCCCCGGGTCGCCGCTGGCGGCGTCCCAGATGCGCACCGCGCCGTCGTCGCACCCCGCCACGATCCGGCCGTCCCCGGTGACCCTCACGGCGTTGACGCGGCCTCCGCCGGCGACGAGGGTCCGTCTCGGCTCGAGCGTGTGGGCGTCCCACGTCCGCACGCGCGAGTCGGCCGTACCGACCGCGACGAGATCTCCCCTCGGTGAGCATGCGATCGAGAGCACGCGATCGCCGGCAGGCAGCGCGGGCGGCGCGGTCGCGTCGGTATCCCACACGCGCGTCGAGCCATCGGCCGACCCCGTCGCGACACGGGCCGTTCCGGGGATGGCGGCGATCGACCAGATCGCCCCGGTGTGGCCGCGACGTCGGGCGATCTCTCGACCGTCATCCACCGACCACACCCGCAGCACACCATCGCTGCAGGCCGTCGCCACATGGCCGCCTTCGCCGACGAACGTCACCGCGTTGACCCGCGCCGGATGCCGGAACACCGCGAGGGCCTCGCCGGTGGCAGCGGCCCAGACTCGTGCCGTGCCGTCCTCGCTCGCGGTGGCGATCCGCGCACCGTCGGGCGCGAACGCCACGCCAAACACTCTCGCATCGTGGCCCTCGATCGTCGTGCGGAGTTCGCCCGTCGAGGCGTCCCAGAGCCTAACGGTGCGATCGCGCGAAGCAGTCGCCAGCGTCCGGCCGTCGGGCGCGACGCAGGCGGCGTAGACGGTGGCCTGGTGCCCGACGAGGCGACGCATCTCGCGCCCCGTGACGACGTCCCAGATCCTCGCCGTGCCGTCGCGCGATCCCGTCACGAGCCACTCGCCGCCGGGAGCGAACGCGACTGTGTACACGGCACCGTCGTGCCCCTCGCACCCGCGAGCGTCGGCGCCATCCGGGAGGCGACGGAGGTGAACCCGTCCATCGGCACCAGCCGACGCGAGGAGGCTCCCGTCGGGTGCGACCGCGAGCGACCACACGGCGCCCGCGTGCGCCGGTAACACCGTCGCCCCATCGCGGGACGCGTCATGCCGCCGGATCCGGACCGTCCCGTCGCTCAAGCCGCTGACGAGCCACTCGCCGTCGCGACTCCATGCGAGCGCCGTCACGGTGCCGCCGTCACCGTCGAACGTGCGGACCGCCTCGTCGAGCGACGCCGCCAGGCAATCGAGTTCGAGCGGCCGGGCGGTGCCGGCATAGCCGACGAGGCTGCGCGCCGTCGTCAGGCGTCGGCCCGCCTCCCGGACGTTGTCGCGATCACGGGCCTCGGCGGCGAGCAGGACGCTCGACACGTAGAGTTCGGCGCGGGCCTCGGCCGCCTCGCGGGCCGCGCGCACCGAGAACACACCGATGCCCACGACCGCCACGAGCAGGGCGGCGGCGACGGACGCGATCGCCAGCGCCGCTGCGCGGTGGCGGCGTGCGAATCGCACGGCGGCCTCGACCGTCGTCGGCGGTCTGGCCACGATCGACTCGCCGCGTTCCCATCGTCCGAGGTCGGCCTCGAGCTCGATCGCCGTAGGATATCGGTCGGCCGGACTTCTCTCGAGGCACGCGGTCACGATCGCGCGCAGGGCCCGCGCGTCCATCGCCGTCATCCCTCCCGCGGTGCGCGCGACCGTCTCCACGTCCTTCGTCGGAACCGGTGCATCGTCTCCGAGGACGCGTGCGGCCTCGAGGTATGACGCCCGGGACAGGTCGTATGGCAGGGAACCGCATACCAGCTCATGGAGAACGAGGCCCAGCGAGTAGACGTCCGATCCCGTGCCGACGTCGTCGTCGCGCATTCCCAGCTGCTCGGGGCTCATGTAGCGGAGCGTTCCCACCACGTCCCCCTCGCGAGTGATCGCGGTGGCGTCGCGATCCGCATCGAGCGATCGCGCGACACCGTAATCGATCACCTTCGGATCGCCCACGCGGTCGCAGAGGATGTTGGCGGGCTTGAGATCGCGGTGGATGACGCCCTTCCTGTGTCCATGGGCCACGGCCGCACACGCGCGGCGAAACAGCGCGACACGATCCCGGATCGGAAGACCGGTGTCGGCGGCGTAGCATGTCAGGGATCGTCCCTCCTCGACGAGCTCCATCACGAAGAACGGCCGCTCGCCGTGAGCATCGGCATGCGTGCCGAACGAGTGGATCTGCGCGATGTTCGGGTGCCGCAGCCGGGCGAGCACGTGCGCCTCGTACGCGAACCGGCGGGCCGCCGACGACGACCACGCGCCGGGACGCATGACCTTGACCGCGACCGAGCGCGCCGGGAACCGCTGCCGCCCCTCGTAGACGCAGCCCATGCCACCCTCCCCCAACAGCCGCACGATGGTCACGTCACCGAGCTCGGTTCCCGGCGCGAGGGGCCCGGGTCCGGAGGGGCTCCGCACATCGAATCCGAAGCTCGCGTCGCCGTCCGTGATCCGCGAACTGGGATCCTGGGGGCCGTCGGCGGACGACGTGACACCGGAGACGTCGCCGTGGGGACGATCATGCGTCATGGCATCATCCAGCCGTGCTTCCCATCGGCGAGCCACCCGCGTGCAGGACGGGAGTCCTCCACCCCGGGAGGCGACCGTTCCCGCAGACAGGGGATACTCCATCGCGGGTCGTGCCCGCAAGCGTCCGCTGCGGTACCCTCGCGATCATGTGTTCCGATGCGCGGTCCGACGGCACGACCTCCGCGGCGCTCGACGCCTGCCTGGCCAGACTGGCGGCGGGCGATCTCAGTGCCCGCGACGCGATCATCGAGGTCTGCGCCGATCGCCTTCGGACGCTGGCCAGCCGGATGCTGGCACGGTTTCCGGGCGTCCGCCGCTGGGACGACACGGACGACGTCTTCCAGAACGCCATGATGCGGCTCCATCGGGCCTTGGGCCAGGTGCGCATCGACTCGCCCCGGGGCGTGATGGCGCTGGCGGCGACGCAGATCCACCGCGAGCTCATCGACCTCGCCCGCCACCACGCCGGACCACGGTCGTTCGCTGCGAATCACGCGACCTCACACGGCCGCCCCGACGCTGCCGACGACCGTGCCCCCGCCGGCGCGGCGGAACTCACCCCGGCGCCCAGGGAGTCGCTCGACCGCTGGACGCTCTTTCACGAGGCGATCGCCTCTCTCTGCAACGACGACCGCGAGGTCTTCCACCTCGTCTGGTACCTGGGAGCCGATCAGCAGACGATCGCCCGGCTGCTCGACTGTTCAACGCGCACGGTGAAACACCGCTGGCGGCGGGCACGTGAATCCGTGCGGTCCATGCTCGACGGCCGCTCGCCCGACGTCGAGTGAGCCGGTGGCGATCAGCCGCCCCGAGGCGATCGAGCACCGCCGACCCCGATCGCTCGGTCGCCGAGAGCCGATTCGCGCGTCGCCAACGAACGCATCCGACGCCGTCCGCAGAGAAGCAGCAGGCCCGCACCCGAGAGCCCGAGGCCGACGACTCCCGGTTCCGGCACGGCGGTGATGACGACGGCGTATGTGCCGCTCAACAGCCGGGTCTCCCAGCCGACGCCGGCTGCCAGTCCGTTGATCGTGACATACCCGTTGTTCGTGGACGTGTACCAGGTGTTGTAGATCGTGTTCGTACCACTCGCGGCGGGGCCGATCAGCAAGAACGCGTCGCCGAGCGTCGGGGCGTAGAGGCTGGAGAAGTCGACGACGATCTCATCGCCGAAGATGCCGTTCCCGTGACCGTCGAACTGCATGCGGTCGTAGTTGAGCGGACTGATGACGTCCATGACGATCGTTCCCGTGTCGTGCTGCGTGTACTGCCCCAGAAACGTGGCCGTGGCACCCGTGGAACTGGTCGTGCCGATGAACAGGCTGCCGCTGTCATCGACCGTGGCGTTGATGATCCCTTCGGCGAACAGGCTGCCGATGGACGTGTTGGTGAATACGCCCTGGGGGGCCGAACTGCCCGACAGCGACACCGACCCCGCCACCGTCCCGTCGTTGGTGACCGCCACGTTGCCGCTGCCGGTGTAGGTGATGGCCACCTTCGACAGCGCCGACACGCTGCCACCTTGGTACACGTGGATCTGGTTGCCCGTGTTGCCTCCGTCCACCCACAGGCCGTAGGCGTTCGTTCCCGTGCCGCCGCTCACCGACCCCGACACGCTGATGACGACGGCGCCGCGGCCATAGCTGCCGGCGGAGGTGTTCTGGGCAAAGATCGCCGTCGCATCGGTACCGCCCGCGGCGATGGATGCGCCGGCATACTGCGTAATCGTCAGCGTTCCGGAACTCACGCCGCTTCCCGGATTGCTGGCACCGGAGGAGTTCGTGCCACCGGTCGAGCCGGCGAACGATCCCGTGAGACCGCCGCCACCCGAGATGACCTGCGCGACGACGCCATTCGCTCCGGCGCCCGTGGTGTGGATCGAGCCCTCCAGAAGCATGGAGATCGTCCCTCCGAAGCCCAGGGCGGTGCCGCTGTTCGCGACCGAAGGCGTGGTGGAGAGCACGCCGAGCGTCGAGGGCTGGGCGATCCCTCCGCCGCCGCCGATCGACTGTGCGACGATCCCGTGGGCCCCCTGCCCGCTCGTGGACACGGTGGCGTCGGGTTCCACGGTGATGTTCACGGATCCGCCGTTGAACGTGGACACCGTGCCTGCCGCCTGCGTCATGCCCAATGCCACCGTGCCCGACTGCTCCGCGGCGGCGATGCCGCCACCGCCGCCGATGGACTGCGCCACGATGCCGAAGGCCTGATCGCCCGCCGTGGTGACGTCGAAGTCTCCGGCGTAGGAGACCGACTGCCCCGTCCCCCAGGAGTTCCGGCTTCCCAGCGTCATGTTGACCACCTGCCCCGGCGGCGGCGTGCCGATGAACTCGCGACTGCTCCCGACCGCCGCGACGCCACCGCCGCCGCCGATCGACTGGAGGACGACACCGTGCGCGGCATCGCCGAGGGTGGTCACGAAGCCTCCGCCACCGGTGACGCTGACCGCCGTGCCATGGCCTCCGGAGTCGCTGGACGCGTTCGTGTTGCCGATCGCGATCGATCCGTTGGCGGCCGCCGTGTCCACCACGGCCAGTCCGCCTCCGCCGCCGACCGATTGGGCGAGCACGCCAAACGCGGCGTACCCGCCGGAGGCCGTGCCGGACGTCCCTGTCGCGATCTGGGTTTCGTACAGCGTCAACGCGACGTTGCCACCGCTCCCATGACCGGCCTGCGCGCCGAGATTGATGCCTTTGTTACTCGGCACGGTCGATCCGGAGATGATCTGAGGGATGGAACTGGAGAAGTCCGCATAGGCGCCGCTGTCGGTGCCGAAGATCGATGCCGCGCCGCCGCCGCCCGCGCCCACGCTCTGGGCGACCACGCCGTGAGCGAAGTCGCCCTTGGTCGACACGATCGTGGTCGTGATGGGCGTGCCTGAGTTGATGGTCACCAGCCCGCCGTCACTGCTGTCGTTGATGGGCAGATTGACTCCGAGCGTGAAGTCGAGGTGAACCGGGAGGATGCCCGCCCCCACCGACGGCACGAGGAGCCTGCGGTCCTGACCGGTCGAACCGTATCCACCGCCGCCACTGACAGACTGTGCGAGGATCCCGATGGCGGCTCCACCCGCCGTGTTCACGGCACCGACGTGGTTTACCGTCACGGCCCCGCCGTCGCCGACGGTGCCGTTGGACTGGCCAACCTGGGCACCCAGTCCGATCGTGGAGGTGACGTCGGCCGTGCCGTCGGCACCGTCGCCGCCGCCACCCGCGATCGACTGCGCCATGATCCCATGGGCCCCGTAGCCCGCGGTTGTGGTAAGCCCGTCGTTCGTGAGCGTGACCGCGCCGCCGGTGTGGCCATCGCCCCCCTTGCCGCCGACGGCCACGATCGCGCCGAACTGCAGCGTCCCGTTGAAGCCATCGAACAGTCCGGGGTTGGTCGCCGCCGTCGCCGCCCCCGCCTGTCCACCACCGCCCGCGATCGACTGCGCCATCACGCCGATCGCGCGAAAGCCCTCGGTGGCCACCGCGCCGTTCTGGCCGACGAACACCTGCCCGCCCTGGCCGCCTCCCCCACCACCTCCGCCCACCGCGGTGCCGAGGGTCACGTTCGACGAGTACGAGGTGCTCGAGAAGATCAGGTTCGTGATGGCGCTGACCTTCCCCACGCCTGCCTGCGCGTCGGCGTTGCCACCGATCCCACCGCCTCCGCCGATCGACTGGGCGACGATGCCGGCGCCGGTGTTGCCGGAGGTATGGACCGTGCCCGAGTTGAGCACGAGGACGGAGTTGCCCTGACTGTCGGTCCCGACGGGCGAACCTCCCTGGCCGCCGGTGCCGCCGAGCGAGACGTCGATCGTGATCGTGTTGTTGCTGCCGTCCGTGCTTCCGCCGCCACCCAACCCGCCGCCGCCGCCGATCGCCTGGGCGACGATGCCTCGTGCGTTCGAGGCTTCGGTGACGATCGAGCCCGCGTTGACGGCGGAGGTCGCGCCGGCGTCTCCGCCGCCCCCTGCCTTCCCGCCAAGACTCAACGTGAGGGCCAGGAGATCGGCGGGCCCGCCGGGTGCCGTGCCCGAACCGGTCGAGGTACCGGAATAGGGACTGTGGAGATTGCCGTTCCCGATCCCTCCGCTGCCGCCGCCGCCGCCCACCGACTGAGCCACGAGTCCCGACGCATCCTGGCCGTACGTGTGGATCACGCCCCCGCCACTGTTCGACACGGTCACCGCGCCGCCGGCACCGGCCTGACCTCCCGAACCACCGATGGTGAGATTGAGACTGGACACGAGGCCGCTGCGGGCGCCGAGCGTTGACACGGCGGTGGAATCGCCTCCCGATCCCCCGCCACCGCCGACCGACTGCGCGAGGACGCCGTGCGAGCCGTCGCTGTAGGTCGTGATCGACCCGAGGTTCATCATGGCCACGGTGCCACCACTGGCGCCCACACCGCCGCCCCCCGAAACGGCGACGGCGGCGCCAAGCGTCACCCCCAGCGTCGTGGAACCGTCCACCGTGTCCGTCGGGGATCCCGACCCGGAGAGGCGAAACGAGATGCTCTTGGCCGTGGCCAACCCACCATGGCCGCCGCCGCCGCCGATCGATTGCCCGAGCATGCCGTAGGAATCGGCACCGTCCGGATTGCCGATCCCCGCGATGGTGCCGGAGTACTGCACGCCGGTCGTGATCGTTCCGCCGTTCGTGCCCGAAACCGCGCCGCCCAAACCGCCGGAGCCGCCGACGCCACCGACCGCGAGACTGATGTCGAGATGGGCGCCGTCGCCGCCGACCGGACCGGTGTATGAGGAAGCCGCGCCACCGGCGCCGCCACCCCCGCCGACCGACTGCAGATGAACTGCCGTGGAGTTGTTGCCTTGCGTGGACACCGTTCCCGACATACCCACGGAACCGTTGGCCGCTCCACCGCTGCCGCCACTGCCGCCGCGTCCCCCCAGGCCCGCGCCGATGCCGAGGCCCACCTCGGTGGCGGCCCCGCCGTTGCCGCCGCCGCCACCGATCGACTGCGCGACGAGCCCGGACGAATGATCCGCGAGGGTCGTGACGCGGCCATCCGCCTCCACGGTCACGGCGCCGCCGGCACCTCCTGCGCCGCCCGCGCCGCCAACGGCCACGAACAGGCCTTTCGCGTTCGCACCGTTGCCGCCACCGCCTCCGATCGACTGCGCGAGCACGCCGATGGAGTTCGTGTCGCTCGTGGTCAGCAGGCTCCCGGTTCCCGACACGACCGCGACGGCACCGCCGGCTCCTCCCTTGCCCCCCTTGTCGCCCACGAACAGCGACGGCTTGCTTCCTCCGGCGCTGCCACCGCCGCCGCCGATCGACTGGGCCACGATGCCCACGGAGGCGGCGCCGGCGCCGCTGCCATCGCCGGTGGTGATCCGGCCCAGATTCGTCACCTGGATCGCGCCACCGTTCGACGCACTGCCGGCGTTCGACGCCGAGTTGTTGCCCACGACGAGGCCGGCCGTGGCCGTTCCCGAGGACGGCGCGAGCGCGATCTCGTTGATGACCAAGCCACCTCCCCCGGTGCTCAGGGCCACGGCGCCGAACGCGTTCTGGCCCAGGGTGACGACCGTTCCGCTGTTCACGATCGTGACGGCGTCCCCCGCACCGTTCGTCGCCCCACCCGCGTTGCCGAGATACGAATCGGGGATGGTCCCGCTGTTGGTGGTGACGACGCCGCCTCCCCCGATGCTCAGTCCGGCGAGCCCTGCTGAAAGGGTTCCGGTCGTCGTCACCGCGCCGGCGTTCGTCACCGTCACCACGCCCGCGTTGCCGACGCCATACCCGTTCACCCGCTGGGAGGTGTAGGGGGAGAGGAACAGA
>Ga0233425_10003822_pt1 | contig 26472 bp, 27 predicted proteins | sample Watercolumn_Towu_2_FD_181712 | JGI IMG/M metagenome (GOLD analysis project Ga0233425, IMG submission 181712) | Freshwater microbial communities from Lake Towuti, South Sulawesi, Indonesia - Watercolumn_Towuti2014_140_MG | ecosystem: Environmental > Aquatic > Freshwater > Lake | place...
CTGCGTCGTCTGGCGCGCGACCGGTCGCGCGCCAGACGACGCAGTTCCTGGGCCAGACGGTCGAGATCAAGGCGGAAGGACGTAACCTGACCGGCACGAGCTATCAGGAGTATCAGGACTTTGCCGGTGGCAACCGGGTGTCGATCAACACCTATCGCCTGGGCCGGGTCTTCACGCTGGGCGCGAGCGTGACGTTCTGAGTGAATGCCGTCGCCCCTGCTCGCGCGGGGGCGACGGATTTGCTGTCACCAACCCCATGGTCGTTCGCGATACCATTTGGTGACGATATATTTGGTGCCCGCGCGCACCTTCATGCCGTGATGCAGCGTGGCCGGGTTCAGGCTGCCGTCGGGGCGGCGATTGTTCCAGCAGACCAGCTTGCCGGTTTCGGGCTGAATCGTCTTGTCGATCGCCTTGAATCGCGTCGCGCCGCCCGCCTCGGGCTCGTTGAGATAGACCATCGCGGTCCAGGTGCGGTTGCCCGCGACGCCGCAATAGCGTTCGTAATCCACGCCCTGGGGCTCGAAATAATCGGTATGCGCTTTGAATTCCTGTCCGACGGCGTAGCGCTGCCCCTGCATCGGTTCGCCGTGCGCCGGGTCGAGCCCGGTGAAGTCCGCGATCATCGCGTCGACCCGCGCGACGAGCGGATCGCTCAGCGGCAGGTCGCACGTCTCGCTGGTCCGAAAGGCATTGTCGCCATTGTGATCGGAGATCGTGGACGGGCGGCGATGGGCGTCGATATGCGCAATCAGCGCGGCGCAGGTTTCGGGATCGATGAAATGCCGCCGGATCAGCAGCGTCAGCTTCGACGACGGCACTTTCTGAATGCCCGGCTGCGCGGAGAGGCGGGCAATTATCGGGTCGCTGGCCATGGCGTCGCCTTGCCATAGCGCCAAGGTTAAGCCCAAGCGGGAAATCATTACCCAAGTCTGAAATGCCGATGTAATACGGCGCTCCTAGCCGGGCGCTCGCGGGGAGTTGGCCAAGCGCATGCGATTGACATTCGACGCCCGGGCGAGGGCGATCCTGAGGCGTTTGCCGGTGGTGAACGTCTATTCCGCCGCCGAGCTGCTGTTGTTGGGCGGGCTGGCGGTGCAAAGCGCGCGGCTGTTGTGGGTGATCCTGACGCCGATCGCGCCGCTGGGCGCGTGGATCCCAGCGGGGCCGTCGATTCCCGCTGATCCGATCGGCGTGCTGTCGGGGTTCGATCCCTTCTTCCGGGTTAGCGGCGCCGGGCAGGCGCAGGGCCCGGCGAGCGTCACCGCCTTGCAGCTGACGCTGTTCGGTACGCGCATGGACACGGTGCAGGAACGCGGTTCGGCGATCGTCGCGGGCGCGGACGGCGTGCAGCGCGTCGTCAGCGTCGGTGAGGAAATCGCCCCCGGCGTGACGCTGAAGTCGGTCGCGTTCGATCATGTCACGCTTGATCGCGGCGGCACGGCGGAGGAGCTGTTTCTAGATCAGTCGGGCGGTGGGGGCGGCACGGCGCCGGCCGCTCCTGGCGACGCGCCGGTCGGCCCCGGCGGTCCGCCGTCCGGCCCCGCGGGCGCGGCGCCCCCGCCGAACGCTCCCGCCGCCGGCGGCGCGACCATTTCGCCCGAACGCCTGCGCGCCGATATCAGCGCGATCCCGCGGATCGAAGGCGGCCGGATCAGCGGCCTGACGGTTCGTGGCCAGGGGCAGGGCGTGTTCGCCGCGTCCGGGCTGCGCGACGGCGATGTGGTGACCCAAGTGGGCGGGCGGCCGGTGGCCGGCCCGGCCGATCTCGAGCGTCTGGTGCGTGATGGCGCGCCGGGCGGCAATCTGTCCCTGACGGTGGAGCGCAATGGCCAGTCGCTTCCGCTGACCATTCCGGTATCCCGATGATGCGTATCTCTGTTGTTCGTTCGATGTCGCTGCTTGCCGTGACGCTCGCCGCCGCCACTCCGGCGCTGGCGCAGATCACGCTGAACGTGCGCGATGCCGATATCCGTGCGTTCATCGCCGATGCCGCGAAAGTGACCGGGCGCACCTTCATCATCGACAATCGCGTGCAGGGGAAGGTGACCGTCGTCACCGATCGCCCGCTGTCGCGATCCGAATATCTGGAGGCATTCCTGTCGACGCTGCGCGCTAATGGCCTGGTCGCGGTGCCGGCGGCGAACGGTGCGTTCCGGGTGCAGCCGATCGACAATGCCGCCACCCAGCCCGGCCGGGTCGGGGTCAGCGGCGCGGCGCGCAATCAACTGGTGACGGAGATCGTCCGGCTGCGTTCGATCGACGCGGCTCAGGCGCTCGACACGGTGCGCCCGCTGGTCAGCGCGCAGGGCTCGGTGACCGCCAATCGCGGCGGCAACAGCCTGGTGGTGGTCGACTTCGCCGACAATGTGCGTCGCGTTCGCGAAGTGATCCGCCGGATCGACGCGGACACTTCGTCGACGCGGATCGTCGCGCTGCGCAATGCGCGTGCCTCGGAAGTGGCGACCGCGCTGCAGGGCCTGGTCGCCGGGCAGGGCGGCGCTGGGGCGGGCGCGGTGGGCGGCGTATCGGCGGTGGCGATCGAAAGCTCGAACGCGGTCGCGCTGCGGGGCGACCCGCAGACCGTCGCGCGGCTGGCGGCGCTGGCGCGCGATCTGGATCAGAGTGCGCGCAACGCCACCGAGATCAAGGTGGTATTCCTGGAGAATGCCGACGCGACGCAATTGGTGCCGGTGCTACAGCAGCTGGTCGGCCAGTCGCCCGATGCCATCCAGGAACAGACGCTGTCGCGCGCGGGCCTGAGTTCGTCCAGCACCGGTTCCACCGGGGTCGGCGCGACACCGCAGCCGGCGGCGCGCTCGTCCGCACCGCAGTCGAACCAGCAGCAGCAGCAATCCGGCGGTCAGCCGCAACAGGCCGCGATCACCGGCGAAGGGCGCCGGACCGCCGCGGTGGTGACCCGCTTCGCCGGGGCAAACGCGATCGTGATCGCCGCGCCGGCCGACGTGCAGCGCCAGTTGACCGACGTGATCCAGAAGCTCGACCAGCGCCGTCAGCAAGTGCTGGTGGAGGCGATCGTCGCGGAGGTGTCCGACAGCACGGTGAACCAGCTGGGCGCGCAATTCATCCTCGGCAATCTCGATGGCGGGGCGTTCGCCGCTTCGACTTTCAGCAATTCGGCGCCGAACATCCTGCAGATTGCTGGCGCGATCGGCGCGCGCGAACTGGGCGGGACCACCACCAGCACCACCAGCGGCGGCATCACCACGACGACCACCACCAATAACACCGCCACCGATCAGCTGACGCAATCGGCAATCAGCTCGATCATCGGATCGACCGGCGGCTTCGGCGGCTTTGGCGGACAGATTGGCAGCACGGTGTTCGGCGCGATCATCAATGCGGTGAAGAGCGATACCCAGTCGAACCTGTTGCAGGTGCCGCAGATCATGACGCTCGACAATCAGGAGGCGCATACGCTGGTCGGGCAGGAAGTCCCGATAACCACCGGCGAGGCGCTGTCGAATAATTTCGACAATGCCTTTCGCACGACGCAGCGGCAGAATGTCGGCATCGGCCTCGATGTACGGCCGCAGGTCAATTCCTCGGGCACGATCAAGCTGAATCTGCATCTGGAGGTCAGCTCGATCGCGGGGGCGGTATCGTCGAACAACTCCGATCTGATCCTCAACAAGCGCGAGGTGGAAACGGTGCTGACGGTCGACGATGGGGCGATCGGCGTGATCGGCGGCCTGTTGAGCGACGAGGAACGGCGCACGATCGAGCGGATCCCGTTGCTCAGCGACATTCCGCTGCTGGGCAATCTGTTCAAGTCGAAGGCCAAGACGCGCTCGAAAACCAATCTGATGATCTTCATCCGCCCGACCGTGATCCGCACTGCGGAGGACAATCGCCGGGTGTCGGAACAGCGCTACGGCTATCTGCGGTTGCAGCAGGGCCTGCAGGATCCGCTTAGCGAACCGTCGATCGATACGCTGGTGCGCGACTATATGGGCACCACCCCGCCGCTGCCGCCTGCTGGCCAGCCGGGCAGTATCGAGGATCAGCGGATCGGCGTGCCGGTGTATCGCAACTCGGTCGTCACCATTCCGGGGCGGAGGAAATGATCGTCCGTACCGGCGCGGAAATCGATGCCGCGGCGGATCCGCTGCCGCCGCCGCCCGACGATGCCATTGCGCTGCCGGCCCCGGATGCGATCGTCGTGCCGCCGGTCGCGCTGCCTTATGGCTTCGCACGAAAGTTCGGCGTGGTGCTCGACGGCGATCGGGTGGCGTTGCGTGAGGGGAGCGATCCCCGCGCGCTGATCGAGGTGCGGCGGGTGATGGGGCGGGCGTTCGACATCGTGGTCGTCGCGCCCGCTGAGTTCGATCGGTTGCTGTCGGATCATTACGCGATGGACGGTCAGGCGACCGCCGCCGCCGCCGTGGGGATGGGCGACGAGCTGGATCTGCTGGCGGAGGGACTGCCGACCGCGGAGGATCTGCTCGACACCGCCGATGATGCGCCCGCGATCCGGCTGATCAACGGCATCATCGCGGATGCGGCGCGCAACGGCGTGTCGGACATCCATATCGAGCCGTATGAAACCGGGCTGGTGGTGCGGATGCGCATTGACGGCGTGCTGCGTGAGACGCTGCGCATGCCGCCACATGTCGCGCCGGTGGTGGTGAGCCGTATCAAGGTGATGGCGCGGCTGGACATCGCGGAACGGCGCGTGCCGCAGGACGGGCGCATGGGGCTGACGCTGGGGGGCAAGTTGCTCGACGTGCGCGTCTCGACGCTGCCCAGCCGCGCGGGCGAGCGGGTGGTGCTGCGTATCCTCGACAAGGAAAACGCCGGAATCGACCTCGACGCGCTGGGCATGACGCCCGCGATGTATGCGCTGTTGCGCGAGGCGATCGGCGAGCCGAACGGGATCGTGCTCGTCACCGGGCCGACCGGCAGCGGCAAGACCACCTCGCTTTATGCCGCGTTGCGCCTGCTGAACGACGGCAGCCGCAATATCCTGACGGTCGAGGACCCGGTCGAATATGCGGTGGAGGGAGTTGGCCAGACGCAGGTCAATCCGAAAGTCGGGCTGACGTTTGCGGCGGGGTTGCGCGCGATCCTGCGGCAGGACCCCGATGTGGTGATGATCGGCGAGATCCGCGACCGCGAGACCGCCGAGATCGCGGTCCAGGCATCGCTGACGGGGCATCTGGTGCTGTCGACGGTGCACACCAACGACGCGGTCGGGGCGATCACCCGCATGCGCGACATGAAGGTGGAACCGTTCCTGCTGGCCAGCACGTTGCGGGCGGTGATCGCGCAGCGGCTGGTGCGTCGCTTGTGTCCGGCGTGCCGTCGCGCGGTGCCGGCGAGCGAGACGGTCGCGCCGTTGCTGGGCGTCGATCCCGCGGCGACGGTCTATGAGGCGGTGGGCTGCGAGCAATGCAATCGCACCGGCTTTCGCGGCCGGATCGGCGTGTTCGAGGGGGTGCGCGTCGACGCGACGATCCGTCGGCTGATCAACGAGGGCGGTGACGAGGATGCGATCGCGCGCCACGCCTTCGCCCAGGGCGATACGCTGGCCAGTGCGGCGCGGCGGCTGGTCGAAACCGGCCAGACGACTGCGGAGGAGGCGATTCGCGTCAGCCGCAGCGAGAATGCCGACGCTGATCCCCCTCGCGCCGGGGAGGCGTGATGGCCGACTTCGACTATGTGGCGATCGATCCGCGTGGCAACGAAGCGCGCGGGCATGTCGCCGCGACCGACATGGATGCGGCGCGCGCGGCGCTGGATCGGCGGCGGCTGTATGTCGTGCGGATCGAGCCGGGCAGCGCGCCGGCGGCGCGCGGCCGACCGCTGTTCGGGCTGGAACTGGGCCGCGCGAAGATGTCGGGCAAGCAACTGACGCTGTTCACGCGCCAGTTGGCGACGCTCAATCGCGTGTCGCCGCTTGAGGAATCGCTGCGCACGATCACCCGGCAGACCGAGCAGGAGAGCGTGCGGACGATCGTCCAGACGGTGCACAGCGGCGTCGTCGAGGGACGGCGGCTGGCGGATGCGATGGCGCGCGAGCCGAAGAGCTTCCCGCCGCTGTACCGGGCGATGGTGGCGGCGGGCGAAAGCTCCGGCACCTTGCCGCAGATCATGGAACGCCTCTCGACGTTACTGGAGCGGCAAGCGGAGATTCGTGGCAAGCTGTTGACCGCAATGGCTTATCCGGCGGTGCTGGCGACGGTGGCGATGGGCGTGGTGATCGCGCTGATGGCGTTCGTCGTGCCGCAGGTGGTGGAGCAATTCGATACCGTGGGCCAGCAATTGCCGCTGCTCACCCGGCTGGTGATCGGCCTGTCCGACGTGCTGGTGCATTGGTGGTGGCTGATGCTGCTGCTGATCGTCGCGGCGGGCGTGGGCGGCTGGGCGGCGCTGCGCCAACCGCCGGTGCGGCTGGCGTTCGACAGCTGGCTGCTGCGCGTGCCGCTGCTGGGGCGCCTGTTGCGCGATCTGCACGCCGCGCGAATGGCACGCACGCTGTCGACGATGGTGGCGAGCCGGCTGCCGTTGCTGGAGGGGCTGACCCTGACGGGCGGCACGATCCACAATCGCCGGCTGAAGCTGGCGTCGGACGAGATTACCGAATCGATCCGCAGCGGCGGCAGCCTGTCGGCGGCGATGCGCCGCGCGGGCGTGTTTCCGCCGCTGCTGGTCTATCTCGCCGCCAGCGGCGAGGCGGCGGGGCGGCTGGACGAGATGCTGGAGCGTGCGGCCGATTATCTGGAGCGGGAATTCGATCGCTTCACCGCCACTGCTTTATCGCTGCTGGAGCCGCTGATCATCGTCGTGATGGGCGCGATCGTGGCGACGATCGTGCTATCGATCCTGTTGCCGATCCTTCAGCTCAACACGCTTGCCGGACAGTGAGAGATATGATGCGTACCCAAGAGAAGAAACGCCAGCGCCCGCGCCGCAATGGCTTCACGCTGGTCGAGTTGATGGTGGTGATCGTCATCATCGGGTTGCTGGCCACGATCGTCGCGCTCAACGTGTTGCCGTCTGGCGATACCGCGCGGGTGCAGAAGGCGAAGGCCGATATCGCGACGATCGAACAGGGGCTCGAACTCTACCGCTTGCAGATCGGCACCTATCCGACGACGACCCAGGGGCTGCAGGCGCTGGTCAGCGCGCCGGCCGGCGCCGACGCGGCCCGTTATCAGGCGGGCGGCTATGTCAAGAAGCTGCCCAAGGATCCGTGGGGCCGCGATTATCTCTATGCCTCGCCCGGTCAGCATGGCCAGGCCGACGTCTGGACGCTGGGCGCCGATGGCAAGGACGGCGGGCAGGGCATCGATGCCGATATCGGGTCGTGGCAATAGGCCGCACCGATGTCGCGCGCTGCGGATCTCGTCCCCTCGAAGCCGACCCGGCACCCCGCCGTCGCGGGTGGGCCGGGGCCGGGCGTATGGCAACGCGGCTTCACGCTGATCGAGCTGATGGTGGTCATCACCGTGATCGGGCTCGCCTCGGCGGCGGCGGTGCTGGCGATGCCGGATTCGCGCGGGCGCCTGATGGACGAGGCAACGCGCTTCGCGGCACGTACCCGCGCGGCGCATGACGCGGCGATCATCGCCGCCCGGCCGGTCAGCCTGTGGGTGACGCCGACCGGCTATGGTTTCGACGAATGGCGCGAGGGGCGCTGGACGCCGCTCGCCGATGGCGCGCTGAAGGTGGAACGTTGGTCCCCCGGCACGGGCGCCAGCGGGCTGACGCGCGAGCGGGTGCTGTTCGACACCACCGGCCTGGCGGATCGCCCGCTGACGCTGACGCTGCTGCGCGAAGGATCGCGTGCCGAGGTGTCGATCACGGCGGACGGTAGCGTTCGTGTCACCGGCTAGGATCGCCCGCGGCGGTACGAGCGCCGGCTTCACGCTGATCGAGATCATGGTCGCGCTGACGGTGTTCAGCCTCGCCGCATTGGCGCTGATCCGGCTGGAGGGGCAGACGATCCGATCGACCGGCGCGGTCACCGCCACGTTGCTGGCGCAGATCGTGGCGCGGAACGTCGCGATCGAGGCGGTCACCGATCCGGTACCGCCACCGCGCGGCCGCACGCAGGGCAGCGAGGTCAACGGTGGCCGCACGTGGAACTGGACGCGCGAGGTCAGGCCGGTCGGCGATGGCGACGTGATGCGCGTCGATGTCGCGGTGGCGGGCGTCGACGGCCGCGTGATCGGGCGGATGACGATGGTCCGCCCCCCCGCCGACCCCACGCTGGTGCGCGGATGACGCCGCCGGCACGCCCCGCGCGAAACGGTTTCACCCTGGTCGAGGTGATGATCGCGCTGATGATCTTCGGGATGATCGCCGCCGCCGGCGTCGCGCTGCTGTCGTTCAGCATTCGCGCCCAGGGGGCGAGCGCGGCGGCGCTGGACGACAGCGCCGCGCTCAACCGGCTGAGCGCGATCATGACCGCCGATCTGGCACAGGCGCAGGACCGCCCGACCCGCGACCAGCGCGGCGTGCTGGTGCCCGCGTTCACCGGCGGCGCGGCCCAGGTGCCGTTGCTTCGACTGGTGCGGGGCGGGTGGAGCAATCCCGACGATGCGCCGCGCGCGGCCCTGCAGAAGGTGGAGTATCGGCTCGACGCGGGGGCGGTGGAGCGGGTGGCCTATCCGGCGCTGGATGGCGCGGCGGCGTTGCCGGCGGCGGTGTTGGTCGATCGCGTGCGCCAGGCGCGGGTGCGTTTCCGTTTCGGGGGGGCGTGGAGTGACACCTGGCAGGGGCAGCCGCGCGCCGCCCTGCCGCAAGCGATGGAATTGATCGTCGTGCGCGATGACGGCCTCAGCTATCGCCTGCTGTTCCTGGTCGGCACCGGCAGCGTGAAGCCGGCCAGCGATCTGGTGCCGAATGGCGGGTGATCGCGGAACGCGACCGGCGCGAGAGCGGGGCGCGGCGCTGCTGACCGTATTGTTGCTGGTCGCGGTGATCGCGGTGATGGCGGCGACCGCGCTGGAGCGGCTGCGGCTGTCGACGCGGCTGACCGCCAATGCGGTCGCGCTGGATGGCGCGCGCGGCTACGCTTATGCGGCCGAGACGCTGGCGACGCAGCGGATCACCGGGCTGCTGCGGCGCGCGACCGATCGAGTCACGCTCGACGGCGGGTGGAGCGGGCGGCCGTTCGGCCTGCCGATCCCCGGCGGCACGGCGGTGGCGCGAGTGACGGATGGCGGCAATTGCTTCAACCTCAACAGCCTGGTGTCGCGCGCGCCCGACGGCCAGTTGATCGCCGATCCGCGCGCCGTGGAGCAATTCGCGCGACTGTTGCGAATATTGCGTATCCCCTCGGCCGAGACGGTCGCACCGTCGGTGGCGGACTGGATCGACAGCGATGACGCGCCGCTCTCCGGCGGAGCCGAGGATCCGGCCTATCGCGGCTATCGCACCGCCGGCGCGCTGGTGGCCGACGTCAGCGAGATCCGCGCGGTGCAGGGCGTCACGCCGGCCACATATCGCGCGATCCGCCCGTGGTTGTGCGCCTTGCCGATCGCGGCGCGCGCACCGCTGAACATCAATACGCTGCGGCCCGATCAGGCCCCGCTGCTGGCGATGCTGCTGCCCACCGGGGCCGGGCTGGAGCAGGCCCGCGGGGCATTGTTGCGGCGCCCGCCGGGTGGCTGGAGCGGGGTCGATCCGCTGTGGAACCTGCTGTCGCTGGGAGGGGGCGGCGCGCCGCCGATGGACGCACGGCAGCAGACCGGGGTGATGACCCGCTGGTTCGCGCTGGCGGTCGATGTGACGAATGGCGACACGGAATTGCACGAGCAGGGACTGATCGACGCGCGGACCCTTCCCGTCCGGCTCGTGACGCGGCAATGGGGGGACGTATCATGACCGTCGCGACGCTCCTGTTCCTGCCCCCCGACGATTCGCAACCATGGCATTGGTGGCGCGTCGACGGTGACGCCGTGGTCGCGGAAGGCGACGGGCTGCCCGATGTCGGGGCGGAGGGCCATGCAAGCGCGGGGGAGGTGATCGCGATCGCCCCGGCGGATGCCGTCACGCTACACTGGGCCGACCTGCCGGCGCGGTCGGCGGCGCAGGCGGCCGCGGCGGCGCGCGTGGTCGTCAGCGACGCGACCGCCGAGCCCGCGCGCGACATGCATGTCGCGGTCGGGGCGGAGCGCGAGGGCGAGCGCGCGATCGCGGTGGTCGCGCCCGGCCGCATGGCGGCGTGGCTGGCGGCGCTGGCACAGCGCGGCGTCGATCCCGCCGTCATGCTCCCCGCGCCGTTGCTGCTGCCCGAGCCGGAGGAAGGCCATGTTCGTGCCGATCTGCCGGGGCAAGGCGTGGTGCGCGGGCGGACGAGCGGCTGGGCCGACGAGGCGCGACTGACCGATCTGGTGACCGGCGGCATTCCCCCGCTGACGCTCGATCGCGGCGTGCTGCATGGTGCGGCGGTGGCGGCGGTGGCCGCGCCTGCGCTCAATCTGCGCCAGGGCATGTTCGCGCGGCGCACGCGGCGGGCGGTCGACTGGCGGCTGGTGCGACGGCTGGGAATCCTGATCGGGCTGATCCTGCTGGCGACGCTGGCGATCGATATGGTGCGGATCATGCGCTACTCGTTCGGTGCGGATTCGCTGGAGGTGCGCGCCGATGCGATCGCGCGCGAGGGGCTGCCGCGCGGCGCGAATGCGAATGACGGCGATGCGCCGCGCATCCTGGCGGATCGGCTGGCGCGGCTGCGCGGCCCGGGGCAGGGGTTCACCCGCACTACCGCCGCCATCTATCAGGTGGTGCAGGCGATGCCCGACAGCGAGGTGACTGGCGTGCAGTTCGAGCCCAACGGATCGCTGCGCGTATCGCTTTCGGTGCCCGGCGAGACACAGGCGAATGCGATCAAGTCGCGGCTGGCAAATGCCGGCTTTACGGTCGAATCGAGCGTCTTCGCGCAAGTGAACGGCCGGTTGGCCGGTGACATGACGGTGCGGCCATGAACGAGCTGCGGCGCTGGTTCGAGGCGCGATCGCTGCGCGAGCGGCGACTGCTGCTGGCGATGCTGGGATTGGCGGCGGTGACATTGGTATGGGCCGGAGTGATCCTGCCGGTGCGCAATGGCCTGTCCGCCTCGCGGGAGCGCTATACCGAGGCGGTGGTGCGGCTGGGCAGCGCCCAGGCGGCGCTGACGCAGGTGAAGGCGATCCAGCGGCGGCAGCTGCAACCGCTCAACGGCCTGTTGCCCGATGTCGTCCGCGCGCGCGCCGCGGGAGCGAGCCTGACCCTCGCCAGCCTCGACGTCGAATCGCCCGATCGCGTGCGAGCGACGATCACCAGCGCGCGCGCCGGTGCGATCATGGGGTGGATCGCCGGGCTGGAGGGCGAGGGCGTGCTGGTCGATTCGCTGACCGTTTCGCCCGCCGGCGGCAATCTGGTGTCAGCGCAGATGACGCTGACGACACGGGGGAATTGATGCGCATTCGCCTGGCCACCGGTCGTCGTGCCTTATTTCTGGCGATGTTCGCGCTGGCGATGCTGGCGTTCCTGCCGATGCGGCTCGCGCTCGGCTTCGCCGGGCTCGATGCGCAGGGTTTTTCCGCGCGCGAGGTGCGGGGCAGCCTGTGGTCGGGCCGGCTGGTGGAGGCGCGTTTCGGCGATATCGCGCTGGGCGACCTTGACGCCGGCGTATCGCCACTGGCGTTGCTGATCGGCCGCGCACGGATCGCCCTGCAGGGTGAGAGCGCCGATCCGGCGCAGCGCCTGGCGGGCGTGGTGGAGATCGCGCGGCATCGCGCCGCGATCATCGGTGCGCGGGGCGCGTTGACGCCGGGCAACGCCTTCGCCCCGCTGCCGGTGACCGCGCTCGATTTGGACGATGTGACGGTGCGTTTCGTCGACGGCGCCTGCGACGCGGCGGACGGGCGGGTGCGCGCGACGATCACGGGCAGCTGGCTGGGTCAGCCGTTGCCGGGCTCGGTCAGCGGCTCCGCCCGGTGCGATGCCGGCGCGTTGTTGCTGCCGTTGAGCAGTGGCGCGGGCGAGGGGGTGGCGCTGCGGCTGTGGCCGGATGGCCGCTATCGCGCCGAACTGTCGCTGGTGCCGAGCGATCCGGTCGTCGCCGGGCGGCTCGACGCGGCCGGCTTCGTCACGCGCGGCGCGACCCGCATGCTGGCGGTGGAAGGTCGCTTCTGAACGGCTTGACGGCGGGGGCATGCGCCCGCTAGGGGCACGGCCTTCGCGGCGATCGTAGCTCAGTTGGTTAGAGCATCGGTTTGTGGTACCGAGGGTCGCGGGTTCAAGTCCCGTCGATCGCCCCACTCTCCCTCTTCGTGCCAGTCGTCCAAGCCGGTCGGCGGGGGGCGGCTTTAGGGCTGGCCAAGCGCGCGCAACAATAATATTGCGTCTGTCCGACATAATGTTTTGCGCGCGTGGGGAATGCGATGACCTCGATCTGGAATTATCCCGATTTCGACGCTCATGAGGGCGTCCATCTGTTCGCCGATCCGGCGTCGGGCCTGAAGGCGGTGATCGCGGTTCATTCCACGGCGCGCGGCCCGGCGGCTGGCGGGGTCCGCTTCTGGCATTACGCCGATGATTCGCAGGCCATCACCGACGCGCTGCGCCTGTCGCGCGGGATGAGCTACAAGAACGCCATGGCCGGGCTCGATTTGGGCGGCGGCAAGGGCGTCGTGCTGGCATCGCGCCCGGGTGAGGTGATTTCCGAGGACCGGCTGGTCGCGTTCGGCCGCGCGGTCGAATCGCTGGGCGGCCGTTATGTCACCGCCGAGGATGTCGGCATGTCCGAGGCGCGGATGAAGGTGATCGCCGGCCAGACCCGCTACGTGTCCGGCCTGCCGGTGTCGCAGGGCGCGGCGGGCGGTGATCCGGGTCCCTATACCGCGCATGGCGTGTATCTGGGGGTCAAGGCGGCGGCGCGACGCGGCCTGCGCACCGACGACATGAAGGGGGTTCGCGTCGCGATCCAGGGGACCGGCTCGGTCGGCGGTGGACTGGCGCGGTTGCTGGCGAAGGACGGCGCGGTGCTGACGATTGCCGATGTCGATCAGGCGCGCGCTGAGGAGCTGGCGTCCGAGATCGGCGCCGCCACCATGTCGCCGCAGGACATCCTTACCGCGGATGTCGACATCGTCAGCCCGAACGCGCTGGGCGCGATCCTCACCGAGCGGACGATCGCGTCGCTGAAGGCGCGGATCGTCGCGGGCGGCGCGAACAATCAGCTCGCCACGCGCGAGGATGGGCAGCGGCTGCACGACGCGGGCATCGTCTATGCGCCTGACTATGTCATCAACGCGGGCGGGATCATCAATGTCGGTCTCGAATATCTCGGTCATGGCGACGAGGCCGAGGTGATGGCACGGATCGCGCAGATCCCGGGCCGTCTCGACCAGATATGGGACGAGGCGGAGGAGAGCGGCGATCCCACAGCCGAAGTAGCCGACCGGATCGCGCGACGGCTGATCGGACGATAGACGCAAGGCCGGGGGCGGCGGCCGGCCGCCCGTGTGGCCGAATACGCCGCCCGGCATCCGGGGGGATGACGAACGCCTCCACCTCGCTTATCGCCTGTCGCCGTGGCCACCCTGCACGCCTTCGCCAATCCAGCCCGATTTCTGCGGATCGCACGTCCATTGACGCCGGCGTTGCTGTGCGCCGGGGTGGTGTTGATCGCGATCGGCTGCTGGGCGGGGCTGACGCAGACCCCGGCGGACTATCTGCAGGGTGAGACGGTGCGCATCCTTTACATTCACGTGCCCGCCGCGTGGCTGGGCATGGGTGGATGGAGCGGGGTCGCGGTCAGCAGCATCGTTTATCTCGTGTGGCGACATCCGCTGGCCGAGATCGCCGCGCGGGCGATCGCGCTGCCGGGCGCGACCTTCGCCGCCCTGTGCCTGGTAACGGGCTCGATCTGGGGTCGGCCGACCTGGGGCACGTGGTGGCAATGGGACGGCCGGCTGACCTCGATGCTGCTGCTGTTCTTCGTCTATCTCGGTTTCATCGCGCTGTCGCAGGCGGATCGGGATCGCGCTGGCGACGGGCGTATTCCGGCGCTGTATGGCGTCGCGGGTACGGTCCTGCTGCCGATCATCCGCTATTCGGTGATCTGGTGGAACACGCTGCACCAGGGGCCGAGCATCGGGCTGACCGGCTCGTCGATCGACCGGACGCTGCTATGGCCGCTGCCGATCACGACGCTGGGCTTCACGCTGCTGTTCGGTGCGATCGTGCTGATGCGGATGCGGGCGATGCTGGCGCGCGCCAAGGCCGAGGCGCGGCTGCGGCGAAAGGCACGCGCATGAACCAATGGGCGTTCGTCGCCGCCGCTTACGCGATCACGCTGGTGGGTGCGGCGGTGATCACGGGCTGGGCGTGGGTCGCGATGCGAAAGGCGGAGCGGTGACCGCGAAGAATCAGCGGCTGACGCTGGCGGCGCTGGCGGTGCTGGCGATCGCCGCCGCCGCGCTGCTGGCGCTGTCCGGGCTGAAGGATCAGGCGGCGTTCTTCTATGCGCCGTCAGACGTGGCGGGAGCGGTGCCGCCTCCGGACAAGGCCGTCCGCCTGGGTGGCATGGTGCAGCGTGGATCGATCCGGCGCGCCGCCGACGGCGTGTCGCTGCGATTCGTCGTCACTGATGGCAAGGCGACCACGCCGGTGGTTTTCAGCGGGATCGCCCCGGACCTGTTCCGCGAAGGGTCTGGCGTCGTCGCGGAGGGGCATTTCCAACGCGACGCCTCGTTCGTCGCCACCAACCTGCTCGCCAAGCACGACGAGAAATATATGCCGCCGCAAATGGCCGGGAAAATGCACGAAACCAAGACGCTGGAGGGACAGTGATGGGTTTTGTCGCGCTGGCGATGCTTGGCGCCGCGGCATTCGGCGCGATGGCGTGGCTCGGTATTCGGCGCGCCTTGTGGTCGACGATCGGGGCCGCGCTGTTCCTCGGCGCGACCGGCTACGCATGGCAGGGGCGGCCGCTGCTGGCGGCGGCGCCGGTGGAACATCGCGCCGCCAGCGTGACGATCGATCCGGAGGCGACCGCGCTGCGCAATCGCCTGCTCGGACAGTTCACGCAGGATACCGCCTATCTGATCGCGGCGGACGCGATGACGCGCGCGGGCGATACCAGCAGTGCCGCGCGCGCGATCCTGGGAGGGCTGTCGCGGCTGCCGCGCAGCTTCATCCTGTGGACCTGGGCGGGTGTGACGCTGTCGGCGGATGCCGGGGATCAGATGTCTCCACCAGCGCTGCTGGCCTTTCGACAGGCGATGCGACTCGCGCCCGATCATCCCGCGCCGCCCTTCTATATGGGGCTTACCTACATCCGTGCCGGGCAGCTGGCGGAGGCGCGACCGTTCTGGCGTCGGGCCGTGAACCTGTCGGCGCCGGGCAGCGACTATCAGCGCGAAATTGCATTGCGGCTGGCGCTGCTCGAACGGTTGCTGGCCATGCAATCCGAGCGTGCCTCCGCGCCGTCATCGCCCCGGTGAGGGGATGATGGAGCGGAGGGCGCCGATTCAATTTCCCCGCCCGGTCTTTTCTTGCAGGGCATCGATTCGTTTCGAGGCATCGGCCTTGCTGAGCGACTCGTCAAAGGCCTCGCCGGCCTCCTCGCTCAACGTCTTCAGATAGCTTGCTTGTGCGCCGGTCATCGGTTCATCGCCCGTCGTCCAGTCATCGGGATCCTTCTCGGCGTTGGAGAAGGGTTGGCTTTTCGGATTGGCATCGCTCATCGAAGATCCTTTCACGGCGGCAACGTCGTCGTTCGATATTTGTTCCTCGTTGCGGGGCATTCAGGTAAGTGCTAGGCGCGCGCTCATTATGGGGATCACAGCGGGCGGATATGCCGTGACGACGGTCGAAGACGGCCGACCCGGCATCACGCCGGTGCGCACGATCGTGTGTTCGGATCATTCTCGTTCGGGCACCCGAGCGTGAGCGTCACCGCTGCTGGCGAGGAGGCGAACGTCCCCGTCGCTCCGCCGACCACGGCGCATCACGGACGTCAGGGGCTTACCGCGCTGGCGGTGGGGGCGATCGGCGTCGTTTACGGCGATATCGGCACCAGCCCGCTGTACGCGATGAAGGAGGTGTTCGTCGGGCACCATCCGCTCACGGTAGATCGTCTGCATATCTTCGGCGTCGTCAGCCTGATGTTCTGGTCGCTGATGCTGATCGTTACGCTGAAATACGTGCTGATCATCCTGCGTGCCGACAATAATGGCGAGGGCGGCAGCCTGGCGCTGCTGGCGCTGATCCAGCGGCGATCCGGCGCGGGCAAACGCTGGGGCCCCAGCCTGGTGATGCTCGGCGTCGTCGCTACCGCGCTGTTTTTCGGCGATTGCATGATCACCCCGGCGATTTCGGTCCTCTCGGCGGTGGAGGGGCTGGCGACTGTTGAGCAGGGCTTCGATTCGTTCGTCCTGCCGATCGCGGTGACGATCCTGATCGCGCTCTTCTATCTGCAATCGATCGGCACCGCGAAGGTGGGCCGGCTGTTCGGCCCAATCATGCTGGTCTATTTTGCGACGCTGGCGGTGTTGGGTGTCTATCACATCATCGCCCGCCCGGACGTGCTCCAGGCGCTCAACCCGATCTGGGCGGTGCGTTTCGCCGCCAACGACGGTCGGCTGGCATTTCTGGCGCTGGGGTCGGTGGTGCTGGCGGTGACCGGCGCCGAGGCGCTCTACGCCGACATGGGGCATTTCGGACGCAAGCCGATCTCCTATGCCTGGCTTGGCTTCGTGCTGCCCGCGCTGATGGTCAATTATCTCGGGCAGGGGGCGTTGCTGCTGAAAAACCCCGCTGCCGCGGCCAATCCGTTCTTCCTGATGGCGCCCGAAGACTGGCGCCTGCCGCTCGTCATTCTCGCCACGATGGCCACCGTGATCGCCAGCCAGGCGGTCATCACCGGCGCGTATTCGGTGGTGCAGCAAGCGGTGCAGCTGGGCCTCATGCCGCGGATCCGCATTACCCATACCAGCGCGTCGGAGGCGGGACAGATCTACATCCCGGCCGCCAACTGGGCGCTGATGGTAATGGTGCTGCTGCTGGTGTTCGGCTTCGGCGAATCGTCCAATCTCGCCGCCGCTTATGGTATTGCGGTGACGGGCACGATGTTCATCTCCACCTGCATGGTCGGCGTGTTGATCCGGCGCGTGTGGCAATGGCCAATCTGGTCGGTCGCGCTGTTCGAGATCGTGTTCCTGTCGATCGACGGCCTGTATTTCTCGTCCAACCTGACCAAGGTGCCCGATGGCGGGTGGTTCCCGTTGCTCGTCGCGGTCATCGTCTTCGTGTTGCTGACGACCTGGTCGCAGGGACGCAAGCTGATGCTGGAGCGGATGCGCGAGGCGGCGATGCCGATTCGCATCTTCATCGATTCGGCTGCCAGCTCCGCCACCCGCGTCTCGGGTACGGCGGTATTCATGACCTCGACGCCCGACGGGGTGCCGCACGCGCTGCTGCACAATCTGAAGCACAACCGTGTCCTGCATGAGCGGGTGATCCTGCTGACCGTGCGGGTTACCGACATGCCGTATTTCCCGGTCGAGGATCGTTTCCTGCACGAGGATCTCGGCTCGGGCTTTCATCGTGTCATCCTGCGCTACGGCTTCATGGAGGAGCCTGACGTGCCGGCCAACCTGCGGGGGTTCAACGGCTGCGGCGCGGAGTTCCGGATGATGGACACCAGCTTCTTCCTCAGCCGACAGACGCTGCTGGCATCCGATCGGCCGGGCATGGCGATCTGGCGCGAGAAGCTGTTCGCTTGGATGCTGCGGAACGCGGAAAGCGCCATGGAGTTCTTCCGCTTGCCGACGAACCGCGTCGTGGAATTGGGCAGCCAGATCGAAATTTGACCGACCTTCCCGCCCCGATCATCCTTACGGCGCTGTTCGGGGCGCGCGATCAGGCCTTTTTCGATGACCAGCGGCGGGCCTATTTTCCGCCCGAGCGCAATCAGCTCGATGCCCATCTGACGATGTTCCACCATCTGCCGCCGACATCGGCTGCCGAATTGGCGCACCGCCTGCGCGAGGAGACCCGCGGCGTCGCCGCGCCGGCCGCGCGATTGGCGGGGGTGATCTCACTGGGGCGCGGGGTGGCGTACAGGATCGACGCGCCCGCGCTGGCGGACATCCGCGCGCGGCTGGCGGACGCTTTCCACGGCATGCTCACGCCGCAGGATCAGGCGGGCTGGCGGGCGCATGTGACGGTGCAGAACAAGGTAGCGCCGGCGGAGGCGAAGGCGTTGCTGGCGCGTCTGCAGGCGGGTTTCCAGCCCCGCCCGGTGGCGATCGTCGGGCTGGCCGCGTGGTGGTATCGTGGTGGCCCCTGGGAGTTGATCGGCAAGCACGTTTTCGCTGCTTGACCGAACCGTTTGCGCTGCTATAGCCCGCGCCTCACGAGCGGATGGTCGCTCCCGTGGATGACGGGGCGGAGTAGCTCAGCTGGTTAGAGCAGCGGAATCATAATCCGCGTGTCGGGGGTTCAAGTCCCTCCTCCGCTACCATCGTTCGTGACGTTTTCAGCCATTCTGACCGCAGGTGTGAGCGGGATCGCGGGGGATTACACCGCCACTCCGTACAGGTCGTGCTCGTCGGCCTCTTCGATCGTCACCGGGACGATATCGCCCGGCGCCAGATGCGCGGCGTCACGCAGATGCACCTCGCCGTCGATCTCGGGGGCATCGGCCTTGCTGCGGCCGCTTGCCCCGCCGCTGTCAGGATCGACCGCGTCGATGATCACGTCGAGCGTGCGCCCCACCTTCGCCGCCAGCTTCGCCGCCGAGATCGCGGCGGTCTTCTCCATGATCCGGGCGTAGCGCTCTTCCTTCAGCGCGTCGGGTACGGGATCGGGCAGCAGGTTCGCCGAGGCGCCTTCGACCGGCTCGAACCGGAAGGCGCCGACGCGATCGAGCTGTGCTTCGTCGAGCCAGTCGAGCAGATACTGGAAATCCTGTTCGGTTTCCCCGGGGAAGCCGACGACGAAGGTGGAACGGATCGCGATATCCGGGCAGATCTCACGCCACGCCTTGATGCGGCCCAGCACCTTGGCATCATTCGCCGGCCGCTTCATCCGCCGCAGCACCGACGGCGCGGCATGCTGGAACGGAATATCGAGATAGGGCAGCACCAGCCCCTCGGCCATCAGCGGGATCACCTGATCGACGTGCGGATAGGGATAGACATAGTGGAGCCGCACCCAGGGCGCGATCCGGCCCAGTTCGCGCGCCAGATCGGTCATATGCGGACGCACCTCCGCTCCCTTCCACAGGCGCGGCTGATCGCGGATGTCGATCCCATAGGCCGACGTATCCTGGCTGATCACCAGCAATTCGCGCGTTCCCGCCGCGACCAGCTTTTCCGCCTCGCGCAGGATCGCATCCGGGCGGCGGCTGACCAAGTCGCCGCGCAGCGACGGGATGATGCAGAAGGAGCAGCGGTGATTGCAGCCCTCCGAAATCTTCAGATAGCTGTAATGGCGCGGGGTCAGCTTCAGTCCGGCGTCGGGGATCAGATCGACATAGGGGCTCAGCGCGGCGGGCGCGGCGGCATGGACCGCCTCGACCACCTGTTCATATTCATGCGCCCCGGTGATCGCCAGCACATCGGGGAAGCGCGCGCGGATCGCCTCGGCTTCCTTGCCCATGCAGCCGGTGACGATGACGCGGCCGTTCTCCGCGATCGCCTCGCCGATCGCCTCCAGGCTTTCCTCCTTCGCCGAATCGAGGAACCCGCAGGTATTGACCAGCACCACATCGGCGCCCGCATAATCGGCCGACATCTGATAGCCGTCGGCACGCAACTGCGTCAGGATACGCTCGCTATCGACCAGATTCTTCGGACAGCCGAGCGAAACCATGCCCACACGGGGCGGAGAGGGGATGAGCGTTGCCATGAGATCGTGCGGACATAATGCGGGACGGGCCGATTTGCCAGTATCGCCACGGCCGCGATAGGACCGGGCCTTTCGGGGGCGGTGGCGCCACGGCGAGGGGAGAGACGTGATGCTGGCGATCGGATTGATGTCGGGCACGTCGCTGGATGGGATCGACGCCGCGCTGATCGAAACCGACGGCGCGGCACTGGCGCGGCCGATCGCAATGCGGGGAGAGCCTTATTCGGACGCCGCCCGCGCGCAACTGGCGGAGGCGACCGCGCTGGCGCTTACCTTCGAACGGCCGCGCGCCAGCCCGCCGCTTTCCGCCGCGAGCGACCTGATCACACGTACCCATGCGCTGGCGGTGCAGAAACTGCTGCGTGACGCAGGTGTGGCGCCGGGCGATGTGGGCGTGATCGGGTTTCACGGCCAGACCGTCGCGCACCGCCCCGATCGCGGCTGGTCCTGGCAGATCGGCGATCCGCAGGCGCTGGCGAATCGTAGCGGGATCGTCACCGTCGGGGACTTTCGCAGCGCGGACGTCGCGGCCGGCGGGCAGGGGGCGCCGTTGCTGCCGGTCTATCACGCCGCCCGCGCGGCCGCGCTGGAAAAGCCGGTGGCGATCCTGAATCTTGGCGGGGTTGCCAATATCACGCTGGTCGGCGCGGATGGCGCGCTGGCGGCGTTTGATACCGGCCCCGCGAACGGGCTGATCGATCATTGGGTGGAGCAGGAAACCGGCGAACGGTTCGATCGCGACGGCGCGCTGGCCGCGACCGGCCGGGTCGACGAGGCGATCCTGACCGCGATGCTCGATCATCCGTTCTTCGACGCGCGCTATCCCAAATCGCTGGACCGCAACGATTTCACGATTCAGCCGGTGCGAGGGCTGAGCGCGCCCGATGGCGCCGCGACCCTGACCGCCTTCACCGCCGCTACCGTGGCGGAGGCGTTGCGGTTGCTGCCCGAGCGACCCCGTCGGCTGCTCGTTGCGGGGGGCGGCCGGCGTAATCCGACGATGATGGCGATGATCGCCGAACGAACGCAACTGCCAGTCGACCCGGTCGATATCCTCGGTTGGGACGGCGATGCGCTGGAGGCGGAGGGCTTCGCCTATATGGCGGTGCGCACGTTGCAGGGGGCCCCCATCAGCTTTCCGGGAACGACCGGGGTGCCGGCGGCGATGCCGGGGGGAACGGTGTTTCGACCGGCGGTCGGCTAGCGGCGCTATTATCCGTCAGATCGTCCCCGCCGCTCAGATCGCGTGCCGGGGACGGGCATCGGCTCAACCGGCGATGGTCACCGTCTGCGGATGATGCTTGTCGAGATAACGCTTGATCTTCTTCACGTTGCGCGTGTTCGACCGGTAGAATAGATCGGCCGCGTCGCCGACGAACGGCACCAGCCCCAGCACGGTGTCAAAACCGATCCGCGCGGTCATGGCCGCGATCGCGGTGCGGCTCATGCCGATATTGCGCGCCTCCCACACGATCCAAATGCCCAGCGCGCCTGCCGCGATATCGCCCACCACCGGGACCAGCCCGATGATCGTATCCAGCCCGATACGGCGATTCGTGCCCGGGATGACGAACAACCCCTCCAGCAAGCGCTCCATCGCCTCGACCCGCTGACGTACCGCCGCCGGATCGCGCCCGGTCGGCAGCGAGGAGGGGAAAGCCGAGGTGGCGGGCATGGGGGTGGGGCGAATGGCCATGACGATTAACTGGGGTCGCCGCGCAGCCGGTTCAACGGGTGCCACGCACGGGTGTTCGGCTGCCATTGGCGCAGCCGCAGCGACACGAGCGACCAGCGCAGCGGCCGCCCAAGGGTAATGAAGGCCCCGTCCGCCGCCAGGGCCGCATCGGCGGTCGCCAGTCGCTGCGCGCGCTCCGGCAATGTCCCCGCCAGGCGTGACGCTTCGATGGCGGCACTCGCGTCGTCCGAACAGGCGACGCAAGCGGTGACCAGATACCAGCGGGCGCTGTCATAAGGCGCGATCTGGTCGATCAGGCGCAGGTCTGCGGTGGTATCGTCCCAGGCCAGGCGACGTGGGCGAATGCCGACCGCGTACAGGTCGCGCGCCAACCGGCCCCATAGCAATGTGCCGCCGGGGCCATCGGGCAATGCGATGCCCAGCGTCGGCACGCCCTTCAGTGCGTGCCAGGACGCCACACTGGCGCGCGCCGCCGCCACACGCTGCTCACGGGTCAGCGCAGCCCAGGGCGGGGGAACGGGCGGGGTGGCCGAATCGAACTGCTCCGGCAGCACCGTTTCGCGTCCGGCCCAGTCCGGCGGCAGGAAGCTGCTGAGGTCGGCGCGATCGATCGCCTGCGCGACCGCGGCGCGCCCCGCCTCGCTCGCCAGCAGGCCATCCCGGCGTGCTACCGCCAGCCCGAACAGCCCCGCCGCCGGATCGAACCGGATGTTCGCGGGGGCGGGATTGCCCGCCTGCATGATCGGCCAGTCGTCGAGCGTGCCGCCCAGGACCAGATCGGAGTCCCGACCGACGAAACGAAGGATCGCGCGCGACGCGCGCTCGCCATGCAGCATCACCTCGTCTTCCGGCGTCGGTACGGCCTCGGCCGGATCCCGATCAGGGTCGGCGGCGGGGGTCAGCACCAGGGCGGGGCCACGCTGCTCCCGGCGACGGAACGGCCCCGCGCCGCCCGCCCGCGCACTGCGCACCAGCCCCATTTCGGGTTGAGCGAACAGCTTGAGCAGGTCCGGCCGGGGGCGGGACAGTTCGATTTCGATGACTTCCGGGGTCATCTCCACCACCGATGCCACTGCGGTCAGGAACGGCGCGAGGCGATTGTCCGAGGCGAGCGTAATCTGCCGCCGGAGCAGCGCGACGACCTCCGCCGCGCGAACCGGGGTTCCATCCGCCCAGCGCGCATCGCGCAGGCGGAAGATATAGCTCATGCCGTTGTCGGTAACGATCCAGCGTTCGGCGATGCCGGGTTCGATCTGGCCGGTGGCATCGAACCGGACCAGCCCCTCCGCCAGGGCGTCGGTCAGGACGCGGTCGGGGGTCGACAGGTCGCCGCGGCGCCGCGCGGCAAGATCGGGTTCGCCGCCGATGACGCTGGCGACCACGGGGCCGACATCGGGGCGGCGGCCGCAGCTCGTCGTGCTCGTCACGATCAATGCCGCGCACAGGCCTCGCGTCAGGCTGGTGCGGACGGCGGGACTCGAACCCGCACGCCAATGGCAGAGGATTTTAAGTCCCCAGCGTCTACCGGTTCCGCCACGTCCGCTCATCGGTCGCCTTCGAAGCGCTTCGGCGCGCCGGCGTCAAGCGTCGCGGCGTGCGGAAGGTGCGGTCGTTCGGCGGTTATGCGCTCACACGTTGAGGCGCACGCGCATTTCCTTGCCGGGTTTGAAGAACGGAACCCGCTTCGCCTCGACCGGGACGATTTCGCCGGTGCGGGGGTTTCGCCCGTTACGGGCATCGCGCGCACGGGTGGAAAAGGCGCCGAAGCCGCGTAGTTCGACGCGGCCATTCTCTGCAAGGCGTCGCGTGATCTCGTCGAAGAAGCAGCTGACGATCGCTTCCACGTCGCGGTACGACAGACTGGGATTCTCCTCGGCCAGTGACTGGACCAGCTCCGAGCGTATCATGATCTGCGACTTTCCCTCCGCTACGGTACCCTATGGTACCAACATGGATCTACTACAGCGAAGTTCCGCAACACGATAGTTCCGTTTCCGCCCGATGACGCAAAATGGGTTGTTACGTGACCGGTATCACAAAAAAGGGCCGGCATCGCTGCCGGCCCCCGCTTTGGATCGCGATCGTCGCCGATCGACTTACTTCTTGGAGTCGCGTGCCTTCAACGCTTCGCCCAGGATGTCGCCCAGCGACGCGCCCGAGTCGGACGAACCATATTGCGCAACCGCCTGCTTCTCCTCGGCGATCTGCATCGCCTTGACCGAGAAGGTCGGCTTCTTGGAACGATCGAAGCCGGTCACCATCGCGTCGAACTTCTGACCGACCTGGAACCGCTCCGGACGCTGCTCGTCGCGGTCGCGGCCGAGGTCGGTACGCTTGATGAAGCCGGTCGCGCCATCGTCGCCCGCCTGCACTTCGAGGCCCGCGTCGCGCACTTCGAGGACGGTGACGGTGATGACCTGGTTCTTGCCCAGGCGATCGCCCGCGCCGGCGGCCACCGGACCGCCACGCTCAAGCTGCTTCATGCCGAGCGAGATACGCTCCTTGTCGGGATCGATGTCGAGCACGACGGCCTGTACCGTTTCGCCCTTGCGATGCAGGTTGAGGGCATCCTCACCCGATACGCCCCAGGCGATGTCCGACATGTGCACCATGCCGTCGACATCGTTGTCGAGGCCGATGAACAGGCCGAATTCGGTCGCGTTCTTGACTTCGCCCTCGACGGTCGAGCCGATCGGATGCGCGGCGGCGAACGCCTCCCACGGATTGGCCTGCGCCTGCTTCAGGCCGAGCGAGATGCGACGCTTGTCCTCGTCGACCTCCAGCACCATGACGTCGACTTCCTGCGAGGTCGAGACGATCTTGCCGGGGTGGACGTTCTTCTTCGTCCACGACATTTCGCTGACGTGGACAAGGCCCTCGATGCCCGGCTCCAGCTCGACGAACGCACCATATTCGGTGATGTTCGTGACGCGGCCCGACAGCTTCGCGCCGACCGGATACTTGCTCGATGCGCCATCCCAGGGATCGCTCTCAAGCTGCTTCATGCCCAGCGAGATGCGCTGCGTGTCCTTGTTGATGCGGATGATCTGGACTCGGACGGTGTCGCCGATGTTGATCATCTCGCTCGGGTGCGCGACGCGCTTGTAGCTGAGATCGGTAACGTGCAGCAGCCCGTCGATGCCGCCCAGATCGACGAACGCGCCGTAATCGGTGATGTTTTTGACGACGCCGTCGATGATCTGCCCCTCGTGCAGCGACTGGATCAGGCCCGAACGCTGCTCGGCGCGGGTTTCTTCCAGCACCGCGCGGCGGCTGACGACGATGTTGCCGCGCTTGCGGTCCATCTTCAGGATCTGGAACGGCTGAGGAATGTCCATCAGCGGGGTGACGTCACGCACCGGACGGATATCGACCTGGCTGCCCGGCAGGAACGCCACGGCGCCGTTCAGGTCGACGGTGAAGCCGCCCTTGACCCGGCCGAAGATCACGCCTTCGACGCGCGCGGTCTTGCTGAACTCCAGCTCCAGCTTGTCCCATGCGGCCTCGCGGCGGGCGCGATCGCGGCTCAGCATCGCCTCGCCGTGCATGTTCTCGACGCGGTCGACATAGACTTCGACTTCGTCGCCGACCTTCAGTTCGGCCTTCTGGCCCGGTGCCGGCGCGAATTCGCGCAGCGGCACGCGGCCCTCGCTCTTCAGGCCGACGTCGATGACGGCCATGTCATTCTCGATACCGGTGACGGTGCCGAGCACCACGCGACCCTCGAAACTGTCGGCACCGCCGAACATGTCATCGAGCATCGCCGCAAATTCGTCGCGCGAGGGAGTTGCCACTGAGGCCATAAAAGGGTTCGTCCTATGTCTTCGTTTCCGGCCAAGCGGTTGGTTCCGCTGGTCTTGGCCAAAACGCCACGCACGCCCCATGCGATACGCGGCATCCAACGATCGGGGACAGGAAGGAAGCACACCGCCGATAAGCGAAAAGGCGCGAGAGGCCATGCCTGTCGCGCCGCGCCTCCGCGAGCCCCAGCCCGCCGGACGAGCGCGCCCTATCCCAAAACGGCCGCGAAAGCAAGGTTGACGAAGGTTGGCATCGCAGTCTGCTCCCCCGGCATCGCCATGACGAATATCCCGTCGCCCGGCGCGACGACGGAATGGGGCGGGGCGGAGGCGCGCCATTCACGAGAGCGCAGCCAGGGAAGACACACCTGGGGTTTCGACCGACCCGTCCAGCATGCCCGCCCGCACGGGCGCACCGGATCGCCGCCTAGGCCCGTCGCGCCTCCACCAGCGCGATCGCCTTCGCCACCGCGGCGTCGATCGACAGGAAGCTGGTGTCGAGCAGCGCCGCGTCCTTCGCTGGTATCAGCGGCGCCGTCGATCGGCTGCTATCCCGCTCGTCACGGGCGCGGATGTCGGCGAGCACCTGATCGTAGCTGGTGGCCTTGCCCCGGGCGCGCAGCTCGGCGTGGCGGCGCTGCGCACGGATCGTCGGGGTCGCCCGCACGAACAGCTTCACGTGCGCATCGGGCGCGATGACGGTCCCGATGTCGCGCCCGTCCAGCACCGCACCCCCCTCCTGATGCGCGAAGCGTTTCTGCCGTTGCATCAAGGCGGCGCGGACCAGCGGATGCGCGGAGACGATCGAGGCGACCTGCCCCACATCGTCGTCACGCAGCGAAGGATCCGCCAGCGTCAGTTCGCCGAAATCGCACGCCGCGACCGCATCGGCCTCCTGCGTCGCATCGAGATCGAGCCGCATCACCGTCGCGGCCACCGCGCGATACAATAGCCCGGTGTCCAGATGCGGTAGATGATAGTGTTTCGCGAGCGCCTTGGCGATCGTGCCCTTGCCCGAGGCGGCGGGTCCGTCGACCGCGATGATCATCGGTTCAGCCATTGCGGCGCCGCCCCCAGCGCGCGCGCGGTATCGAGGAAGGC